>SESD01001745.1_pt1 | contig 11636 bp, 17 predicted proteins | sample 3171411 | NCBI WGS metagenome assembly SESD01 (sample SAMN06051880, study PRJNA518727) | freshwater metagenome | biome: subpolar coniferous forest; feature: holomictic lake; material: water; isolation source: holomictic Lake 442, 16.5 m depth | place: Canada: near Kenora, Ontario | collected...
AATCCTTCATAAAACATTTTTGCCACCTCCTATGTTGAATTTAATGGCTGTATCTTTTGTAAAGTTCGTTACGTAATGAATCAAGTTGTGCTTCAAGTTGTTCTACTTGTCTTACTAGGCTTCTACATCTATAGAACAGTGTTATAACAAATGATATTAATACTACTATAATACCGTATTCTATCATAATTTGTACCTCCTATATAGTAATGCTTTATACCAAGCTGTGTGCCACTCTCGATCAAAATTAGCTATTCCGTTACAACTTCTACACACTGTAATTAGATTACTTGGACTACAATTTTTCTTGTTATAATCTATGTGGTGGATAGTTAATCCTGAATATTTTTTAGTGCATGCTGGATTAAGGCACTTATTACCGTCTCTATTGCGGATATCTTGTTTATACTCTTTATCTTTCCAAGCTTCACAGTAAGGTTCAAAAGATATACCTCCTTTCCAACCAGGACCACCAGACCCTAAAAATCTAATAGATAAGTTAATATTTCTACAAGTTGGACATCTACACCCTTGATACCAAGAATGATAAGTAATACCATGTTCATGATTCTTAGAACATCTATAATCTAATTTGGTATCGGCATTAACATATTCTTTAGATAGTAAAATATAATTTTCTTTTTTAAAAGATTCTTTTACAAAATTATAAGTTAATTTTTGTCTATCAATATAACAAGTAGGACATCTATGCCCTCGTTGCCATACATTCCATTTCATACTATTATTATGACCATTAGGACAAATATAATCTAATTTAGTCTTATTATTTTTATATTTTTTAGTATCTAAAATATATCCTTCTTGTTCAAAAGACTCTTTAATTTGTTTTAAAGTAAGTTTAGTATTACCATAACAAGATGAGCATCTTTGTCCTAGTTGCCAATTATTCCAAGTAATAGAATGTTCGTGCCCTTTAGAACATTTATAATCTAATTTAGTGTGGGTATTATTATATTTTTTAGACAATAAAATATATTTTTCTTTTTCAAACGAGCATTTTACATATTCAAACGTGGGTTTAGTTTGACCAGCACAAGAAGGACATTTGTGACCATTATTCCAGTCATACCATCTTATATTATGTTCATGACCTTTAGAACAAATGTAATCTAATTTAGTTTTAGCATTAGTATATTCATCAGATAATAATTCATACCCATCATTTTCAAATGACTGTTTAACGTATTCATAAGTATGTTTTTTATTCATCGATTCCACCATCCAAATCTATTTCACTTATGACCTCTATTTTTGCTTTATCATAATCTACACGTTTACTAAAAACTCCCTCTAGCTCTTTTAGCAATGCATTTTTTATAGCTTTAAGATTTCCAAGTTTCATCACAACCTCATCCAACTGTCCATCATCCAAAAGTAGATTTATAGTCTTGTCAATAACACATGCTGGATCAAATTTATTGGATGACGATAAACTTCTACAAGTAGCCTCCACCCTATCTACTATCATCAGAATAGCAGCTTCCAATCCTGTGGGTTTTGTAGTTTTATACCTGAAAGTATCTTCTACACCTTTACCAGACTTATCAAAAAAATATTGTAATATAGATGTTCCATGGTGTTGAGAAATTACTTCGATAACATCTCTTGGAAATTTGTGATCATTGATAAGTATCATTACTGAATCTGACACATGCCTGGTAATAATATTATAACTCATACTCGGTAATAATTTTAAATGTGGGTCTTCATCATCTTCAATGTGATTTTCAGTAAAGTATTTAGGATTAAATGTTTTTCCTATATCGTGGTAAGTAGCTATGACTTTCATCTTAAGTACATTCAAGTTTAAAGATAGTGCTATACCTTCTACTATTCCAGAAATTGTTTGTGAGTGATGATAAGTACCAGGACACTTATCTCTAAATCTTTGTAGTAATGGATACGATGGGTCTAGTAATAGTTGTAGATCTTTAGACTCTTTGGATTCTTTATCTTCTAAATTAATACTTACAGCACGTTCTTCAGTCATAGCTACCTCCATCATTTCCTACCTACGAGTTTACTAGCATTTTGAGTATTTAAATCTTCTAGTTGCTCACCACAATTTTTACATACTGCATTTGCAAATTCAACATTGGATAGTACATAATTTTCTTTACACTTAGGGCAGTACATACTTTTACCCTTTAGGTTTGATAGTTCTTGTTTTGGTGCTGGTTGTAGTCGTCCATTATCTTTTAGCATAATTTTAACTCCTATACTAGTTTAATTTCTTCTGGCATGGTATCAAAAAAACCAGGATCGCTTCCAATTTCTCTGATCATACCATTTTTTAAAGCCATTTTATTATCTTCAATAAAGAATTTATACTTTGGTTTATCACCCCATATTCTTAATCGTTCTCTTATAATCTTTTGTCCTAAATTCTCAGGTCCATTTATGATACTTTTTACTTGGCGCGGGAAAGTAAATCTTAGCCATTTCATATAACCACAACGCATAAGTTCCCAAAGTAATTGATCTCTTTTTTCTGAAAAATTATCACTTGTGGTTATATAAACTATACGCCACTCCGCATAATACTTCAAAACAGTGTCACTAACTTGAGAGTAATCTCTGTAATCTAAACAACAGACCACCATTCCGAAATCGCTTATGATGAACTGTACAGATACTCCTCTAACCATGTTCATCTTTTTAAAGCTGACCTTGAATTGACTTAACATTACACCAGTATTAATTTCTAGCTCTTTTAAATCCATAGTACTCCTTGTGTGGGGCTTTCGCCCCACTATATTAGTTAGCGGTTAAAGACACAAGTTCTTTATGTACTTCAGGTTTTTTAATTACTTCTAAGTCTTTAATATAGAAAGCAACCTTAGACTGTAATACCGATACCAGTACTGTAGCATCCAAAGGTATGGCATCTCTTAGTAACTTCAATGCTAAAGGTGTAGCTATTTCTTTTTCAATACATCTTTTTAATGGTCGGGCTCCAAAATCTTCATCTATACCATGTTTTAAAATATAAGACTTAATTTTTTTATCAAATTTTAATGTCAAATCTTTAAACTCAGTATCATTATTCTTAAGATTTTCATTAAGTTTATAAAGTTCAATGTCTATAATTCTAATATAATCTTGTTTAGATAATGAATTAAAGTGAACAATAGAGTCAATTCTATTTAAGAACTCAGGTTTAAATTTCTTTTTAATTGCTTTTTCAATTGCTTTAGTTTTCTTATCATCGGTTACTTTAGCAACATCTCCAAATCCTATAGTTTTTTTAACATCTTCAACTTCAGACACGCCTATATTAGAGGTCATAATAACTATAGTATCCTTAAATGATACCTTCTGACCTTTACCATCAGTAAGTCTTCCTTCCTCTAGAATCTGTAATAACAACTCATGCACTTTATGACTAGCCTTTTCTATCTCATCAAAAACAACTACGCTAAACGGATTCTCCATTACTGCATTTGTAAGAGTGCCTCCTTGCTCAAAACCTATGTATCCATTTGGACTTCCAATTAATTTAGAGTACTCGTGGTCTGAAGAAAATTCTGAACAATCAATTGTAACTAAATTATCCCTGTCTTTAATCAGTTCATCTGCTAGAATCTTAGTTGTGAGACTTTTACCAATACCCGTTGAGCCTGCAAATAAGAAAGAGCCTATTGGTTTTATAGGATCTTTCAACCCAACACTAGCCCTCTGTACAGCCTCAACAATTTGATCTACCGCAGAATCTTGTCCTATAACAAACACCTTCATAGTGTCATTGAGTTTTAAAAGATCATCTTTAAACACGTCTTTAAAAGTTTTTTTATGCTTCTTTTTCTTTTTAGAATTTTGTTGTCCGGCATGAGAAGACATTCTATTCGGAGGTTGATTTCTTTTATTTTGTGGCTCATCATCTTCTGATTCTTCACTATTATCAGACAGATTCTGTGCATTTTCATATGTAAGAAATGGGTTTGCGTCGTGTGCTAATAGATATACTTCATGCATTAAAATAGGAGGAGCAACTCTATTAGGAAGTCCCATATTATCTAGCATGATAAATAAATCCTCACTATCAACTACGCACACTGTTACCACATAAGTCTGAAAACTAGATCTATTATGGAAAAATTTATGACTTAGTATACTAGCTGCATCCTGCTCATTAAATTTTTTAACTTCCACGTATCTATTGATTCGTTTCCACCACTGTTTAACTACAGTGAATTCAATGTCTTCAATGTTTTTAAGTTCAGATGGTAATTCTTTTTTTACTTTTTTAGTATCTTCTGGAATACTTTCAATGACATCCTCAGGTTCTTGTTCATTAACATCATCATAGTAAGAAACATTCCATTGTTTATTTTCTGTAAGTGGTCGTTCTTCTTCACTTAGTATATCTGTACTCTTAAGTTTAATTACTGAATTACGATTAATAACCAAGTTATCTGGATTTAATAATGGATTGAAGAATATGACTTGTGTCATAACTTCTTCTCTAACCTGCATTAAGCTAGGTGGTAAATTAGCTTGCTGCTTAATATGAAACAATAGTTGATTAATATTAGCCACGCAGGTTGCAATTACATAATCCTCATAAAAACTTCTATTAATGCTTCCCTTATCTCTTGCAAGATAAGCTAGTTTATCCTCTATTTCATTTTTAGGAATTTCCAGAACTAATATTTCAAATTCTGCTTCTTTAATCCATGCTTTATGTATTTTATAATTTTCTGACATAGTTATATTTTCCTTATCGTTTACGGAATTTTTCATTACCAAATTTAACCACATGGACAGCTTCTTGATAAGTCAGTTTATCCTGATCTGGGATAGGTCGTTTAGTATAGTTATTAAGCTCAAAAGCCTCTGTAGCTAATGATTCATATTCTGCACCTTTAATGCATAATATACTCTGCAAAGCCACTTTCTGAACATCTGATATATATTCTGGTTCTCCAGTATTAATAGTCTCAGTCTTAGACTCAGGTATATTATTTACTGGTGGACTTGATATTGCAGGCGATGTTTTTGACATATTTTTCTTAGTCATTTCAATTCCTGGAGGTAATGGCATACTTCCTTTTGGTATTACTGGTGGTGTACTTTCAGTAGCTATTGACTCCATAAATGGTGATGGTGTTACAGGTGTTGTAGTTGCTGTAGGCACTATAGGTTCAACCGAAGCTGTCAGTGTAGGTGCTACAGGTGTAAATGATACTACAGACGCTGTAAGAGCCATAGGAGCTATAGGCGTTACTACTGGGTTAGTTGGAAATGTTCCAGATACTGTTGTAGCCATAGGAGGAATAGTTGTATCCATCAGTGGAATTTGTGATGAGTACTTAGCTTGTAAAGATGAAGGTACTTTTGTATTGATAGGTTTTGTAGAAGATGGTAATCCAAATTCTTTATGTACATTATGTGTAGAAGATGAACAATTACTATCATCATCATCGTCTAAGTATAATCCTATTCCCCATTTCTTACATGCATCCTTTAGTGCTTTAGAATAAGCAGATTTAAAAGCGTTTCCTGCTTCACCATTATCATTAGGAGCGCCACCAAAACCTTCTTGTATAAAGGCTATTTTATTATCACAATTAAGTATAGTAACTTTTACTCTAACAATAACATTATTTCCTATAATATCTTGAAACACAACTTCGCTTGACCAGTTTACTCCAAACACTTCATTCATTCTATCTGCTACATCCTGCCAACGAATGTAGGAATAAGTTCCACCTCTGCCTTTTCTAGTTGGTACATTGTCAAAATTTTTATACAGTAGTTCGTTTTTCATACTATTCTCCTTTAAATGTTAACAGCTTAATTATTAAGTTAAAGTAACTTTCATACATGTAATATAATACACAACTTCTATTTGTCAAGTAATTAACTCATCTCACTTTCATAGTGTTCTGATTTAGCAAACTGCCACTTATTAGTTTTCTTTAGTTGTTTACGAAATACTGAACTTGGAACTTGAATTCCATCAGTTCCTTCATCCATCCGTGGACGATTTTCTGGGTCTGATTGAATACCTAAACTATCATTACCTTCTTGGCAATTTGATTTTATTTCTTCTTGAGTAAATCTATTTTTTCGTTCTTCAAGATTGGACATTTCATCTATGTCTCTTACAGCTGTGTCAATAGGATTTTGATCTGTATTAGGATCGTCTCCTTTACGTACTGTATAATCGTTATCATCTCCAACAGATGTATGTAATTTTTGTCTTTGCCCGCCGAAATTAGAATGTGTAGCATCAGACTTATTATACATTACTGGTGAATCATTTGGTGTTAGTACTGTAAAATTCATAATTTTTCTCCTTAAATATACAATCAATATTTAATATTTCAAAATAACTACATGCTCTTTCTGATGGATTTTCTAAATCAAACATAATTTCTTTTACTTCTTCTGTATTGCTCAAATTGATGACCTCCTTTAATTAAAAACATTAAAAAATACTTTGGAGATGCCGAGAGTCGAACTCGGGTCCACAATGCCGTTACTAAAAAGTTGACGATGATAGTTTAAAACTACTACATAGTTTTTTAAGAGAAACTACTAAACTCTATTTTACTAGTTTAAAACACTGTTAGGTTCTGTTGCTAGGCTCTAACAAAGCCCCATGATAGTGCTTATTAAGCAGCCATCAAATAGTTGCTCTTAGATTTAACAACACTAATTCCGTCATTAAGTGATCCACGAACATAATCAACCATTTTTACTTTGCCATTTATATTTCTGAACAAGTGTTAACGTAGTTTGTTCCGTCTACGCATCGAGTCTTTAGCTTCATACACCATGTCGAAACCATTACATCCCCATAATATGGTGCTTCTATTTATATGCAGGTTACATAAAACATTAATAGATAATCACTACTTTAGAATAATGATTATCTACTTATGTGTAACTTGGTATAGTTAATATAATACATGTTTTACGTTTGTCAAGTACTTAGTATTAAAATTTTTCAATTCCCAAATTTACAATCTTTTTTTGAAATACTATGAAATAACAGTGGTGCTTGCGGGCGTTTTTTTGTGAGGCAATTTGCCATTTTGGAGTAAGCCTGTTCTTGGATAGAAGCACAAACTCATCTTTTATATAAAATCCTACTGCTTCTGCGTAGTTCATAGCGTAATGATGACTTAAATATTGTTTTGACGAACTAATCTTTCCCTGTATTTTGAAAATACAAACACCATTATTCTTTAAAACTCTATATGCTTCTTTCAATGAATTTTTAAATAAAGAAAATAGTTCTTTTTCAGTAGGATAACATCCAAATCTATTTACCATTTCATTCTGACCATCTTTTTTATTAATTAATGAAGGACCAGTAGTACTTAAGAATGGAAGATCTATTATCATAGTATTGATAGACTCATCCTCAAGTGGTAAGTGTTCTACACTGGCTTGTACTACGCCTGGCTTCTGAGGATATATATCAAATTTATATTTGGGTTCCTTTATTCCATGTTTATAAAACTTACCTGTACTATATGTAGGATCTAGTTCTATATCCCCTTCACAGTGCAGTTGTAGTATCCATTTGATAATCTGGTGTTGGTCATAGCTAATACTTTTGACATACATAATAGTAATTCCTATTAATTGGAGAGTTGTTGGCAGGTAACTTTAGGTAAGTTTTTAATGTACATTTGGACTAAGTTATTAAATTTTTTAGACTCTTTATATTTTAAATCGCCATAAGAATCTAATCTTATTATATTAACTTCAACATTATTAATTATATTGTATATAGCCGACTTTAATTTTTTAAGTTCTTCTGTAGTATCATTTTCTCCTTCTATAAGTAGTTGATTTAAAATAATATCTACACCATACCACTGTTTAAATTGATTAAGTAAGTGCAGGTCACTAATTGGAGTATTAGCTCTACTAGCTGGCATAAGTAAATTTCTATTATGAAATCTATTTAATGAATAGAATAATTGTAAATTACTAACTTTATTTTTTTGAGGGTTAATTCTATAATTAAAACAATCATCATTTAATAAAGCAAGTTGATGCGGCCATCCTGGTTTAACTTCAGGTAACATGGTTGTTATATGTATACTATCTATTCCTATAGCTGCACCAGCATCTGTTACTGACCAACTTATTATTTTATTTGAAATATGTCTTAATTCAATAGGATCTAGTAAAAATGCGTCTCCCATCCCACTCCAATCAAGTCGAATATATTTTTTTCTGAGTTCAGGTTTAAGCTTTATTTCCTTAGACACCGCAATTTTTATATTTTCAAATATTTGTTTAGGGCTAAGTTCTTGATAAGGATAATTTTGTATTGTTAAGTAACAATATTTACATCCTAAAGAACATCCAACTGATGATGAAATAGATACTGTAAACATACTAGTATTAGTTTCTGATGTTTTTATAATTGTTTCTGATCCATCATCATGAATATACTTACTATTATCTTCAGTCCTATAAACTTCCATAATCAATCCTTTATTTAAGTGTTTACTTACTATATAATATAGTACATGTTTTCTATTTGTCAAGTAGTTATAATATTTGTATTCCTTCTTCATTTACTTTAATATTATAATATTTTTGAGCACCCATACGATAATCTATTTTATTTTTACGTAATTCTTCTACATAATCTATTTTAGATTGCTTAATTATACCGCGCCCGAAAAAAATTCCTTCTGGGTCGTTTTGATAATCCCATATACCATATAATTCTTCTTTACCATCCTTATCAGTAATTGCTTCTAAAGAAAATCCAAGTGGATGAAAAAATTTTCTATTCACCTCTTGTAAAAATCCTAATTTTTCAAATTCTTCTACATCAACTAATTTAATATCTTCCATTGCCTTTTCCTCCTTGTTGAGCGGGTAGCAGAACTTGAATCTGCACCATAGAGATTGGAAATCTCTTGTTCCACCAGTTGAACTATACCCGCATATTGTTTTAAAATAATGGTAATCCACCAGTTACTTCATCTATTCTTGAAATTAACCCAGGACCAACTGCTACAGATGTGTATGTAGGAATTCCATGAAACTCAGTTTTACCTATATCTTTAATTAAAGAACATGGTAGATCTTTAGATTTTGCTTTATCATATATAGCTATTAGTTCTTCTTCTGAGTTAACATAAACACAAATTTTAGTAAATGATTCATTCAGCCACTCTCTAATTTCTGATGTAGGAGTGTAAATCCATCTAACTTCATCAGTCTTTGTAAGATAGTTAGTAATTGCTGCAGCCATAGATGCGTGTGCCACCTGTGACGCTAATTTCCCGGTACGCATCTTTAAATCTTTTCTTATTACTATAACTTGTTTTGTTTCCATTAGATTTCCTCTGATAGTAACACACTACTAAGGTTTTCAAATTTATCATTAAATTCATTTTCTTCTCTCACAAATATTTTTTTTCTTCGCATATACATTGTCATAACTTGCCCTTCAAATCCATTAGTAGCATTTACTATACCTTTACTAACTAGTTCATATACATTACCTGTTTTCTTATGAATGAAATTATTTACCCAACAATCTATACCATATTTTTTAAGGGTCTCTATTTCTACTTCATTAGCCAGTTGTTTCAATGCAGTGTATAATGCTGAACTATTTGGCAGTCCTATTTGTTCCATCAATTCCCTTAATCGCTCGTCTCTCATATCTTTTTTCCTTAGTATTAAAATTAATGTGGCTCCAGGGAGAGGGGACTATCCTCCACACCGTTCGAGACGGGTTATATTAGATTAACAGTCTAGCCACTTACCAATTAGTGTACCCTGGAATATTGTTTAACCGAAATAAATAGCTGGTAATTTTTCTAACTTAGTTCTAGCTTCCTCTAATGCTTCTATAAATGTTTTTAACCCATCTTCACGAAGTATGAATTCACTTTCTATTTTAATACTTCCCATAAATAAAATTTTAAAGGCACACTTTATTCTATATAAAAAATCCATAATACTATTATGAGTATGATTATATGAAGACCAAGATAAATTTTTATAAAAATTAATAAAAATCATTTGAAGTTCAGTATCTTTTTCAATATCTATTGTCATGTCGCAATCAACACTTCCACATTCACACATTGCTCTATACATGACTGAATTTGTATTTTCGCATACTTTCATTACTTTATTGGATATCATTTAATCTCCCAATTAAAAATTTTTGCGGAAGGCAAAGGACTCGAACCTTTAGAGCTGTTACACTCACCTGTTTAGCAAACAAGCTTCTTATCTATTAGAATTAGCCTTCCTTATTTAAAAAAATTTATTATACCTTTTAAAATATTTTCATCTAAAGTAGTATACTCACCAAATATGAATATCAAAATTAATGTAACAATAGGACCTATAATAAGCACTGCTATATTAATACCCAGTAAAAATCCTTTCCATGCTATTTTTTCTTCTTCTGATAAATGTTTGTTAAAAATTCCTTTGGATATTTTTTTTAATGTTATATACATGAGAGCCTCTTTATCTCATTTAAAAAATCACCATACCCAAATGGTTTATCAAACCAACTATCAAATCCTGCAAGATGGAAATTACCTTCGCTAATAAGATCACTGTATCCAGATAATGCTATTATTTTTACTTCTTTGTCTAACTCTCTTATTTTTAAACAAAACTCTACCCCATTCATTTTAGTTAAACCTATATCGGTTATTATTAAATCGTATTTACCAGGTTCAAAAAGTTCTAACGCTTCTTCTGCAGACCCAACATCATCTAATAATTCTATTCCAGCTATATATCTAACAATAGCACATATTACTTTTCTACCACTATCATCATCCTCTACAATTAGAATTTTTTTCATAACTTTCTCCTAATTTAATTTTAAGTCCGTTACATGACTCGAACCCAACCAAATTTCCCTATTTCGTATAGCAGAGATCTTATTCCGCTGAGATATAGAACATGTAATAGAAACTACATGTAGTTTCGAATAAACTATCCTTATTATAGTAGAGGGTATTTCCTCAAGGAGATAATAATGATAGTCGAATGTAAAAATTGTGGTATAATGTTTGACAAAGAACTTAGAGATATAAAAAGGTCAGCTAATCATTTTCATAATAGAAGCTGTGCTGCAACATACAATAATAAAGAAACACCAAAACGTAAAAAGAAAAAATACTATTGTAAAGTATGTGGTGTTGAAGTTTCACATAGAAGAGTTATATGTGACAAACACAGAGTTAACTGGTCCGAGCGTACAATCGAGAACATATTAACCAAAAGTAATCGTCCTCAGGACACTTATATGCGTGTAAGAGACCATGCTCGTAGAGTTTATAAAGGACAAGCAAAACCAAATAATTGTGAAAGGTGTGGTTATGCTCATCATTTCCAAATCTGTAATATAAAACCTATCTATGAATTTGATTTAAGCACACCTATAACTATTGTAAATGCCCCATCAAATCTTATGGCTCTCTGTCCTAACTGCCATTGGGAGTTAGACAACGGTTTGTGGAGACCTTAATCTAGTCTTGTCAGGAGCTAAGGAGTTGAACCTGCTAAAGCAGGTTAGCGTTCTCCACTAAACCACTGATCTCCTGTTAATATTCCTTTTAGCTACACGGACATTGGTACCCAAGAGAAGATTTGAA
>SESD01001746.1_pt1 | contig 11636 bp, 11 predicted proteins | sample 3171411 | NCBI WGS metagenome assembly SESD01 (sample SAMN06051880, study PRJNA518727) | freshwater metagenome | biome: subpolar coniferous forest; feature: holomictic lake; material: water; isolation source: holomictic Lake 442, 16.5 m depth | place: Canada: near Kenora, Ontario | collected...
GGAGGCGGTCCGCCAGTTCCACCATGGCCTTGGCCGCGCCGGGATCGCCCAGCGCTGCCGTCACCCGCGCCATGAAGTAGAGGTTCACGGACAGCACCCGGCGCTCGTTGTGCTTCTTGGTGGCGAGATCCGTGGCCGCCACCTGCTGGCGGAAGGCCTCGTAGCGGGCCCGGGCGCCTGCGCTGTCGCCAGCCACGGCCTGCCGCAGGCCCGCCAGGAGGATGGTATTGGAGTGGGCCGGGGGCCAGACGCCGTCCAGCTCATGCAGGTACGCCTCGGCGGTGCTGCGGTCTCGGCGCTCCCAGGCGGCATAGACCATGAGGCTGCGCAACACGTTGCTGCCAGGGACCTCGCGGAGCCCGGCCCGGAGGCGGGCTTCGGCCTCCTGGGGTCGCCCCATCCAGAGCAGGGCATCAGCGGCTGTTACGTAGGCGAACTCCACCGAAGGCCGCAGGGCCAAAGCCCGGTCCGCATGGACGAGCGCCGGAGCTAGGTCCCCCTCGTTCTGGAGGAGCACCCCCAGCCGATGGTGGGCCTGCCAGCCTTCAGGGAAGAGGCTCAGGGATTTTTCGAAGTAGCGGTGGGCGGCCTGGTGATTGTCCTCCCCCTCCAGCCCGGCAAACACATCCGCCAGCAGGTCGTAGGCCTTGTGGTCGGCGGGGTCCAGGCGGACAGCCTGCAGGGCCGAGCGGCTGGCGCCCTCCAGATCCCCGAGGCGGAGCAGGATGGAGGCCTGGGCGCGGTAGGCCTGGGAGGCGCTGGGGTCCAGCGCAATGGCCTTCTCCGCAGCGGTGCGACCCTGGCGCAGGAGCGCCTGGCCCTCGTCGAAGCGGCCCTGGGTGACGGCGGTGGTGGCCCCCAGTTCGGCCAGGGTCCAGGCGAACTCCGCATGGGCAGGAGCGTAGTCAGGCTCCGACTCGATGGCGGAGGCCAGCAGGGAGTTGGCGAGGCGGACCGATTCCTGGTTTCCCTCCGCCATGACCTGCAGGGCCTTGGTGTAGAGCTCGCGGGTGCGGGGCAGGCGGGCCTGAACCCGCAGTGCACCGGGGTCTGCGCCCAGGCCCATCTCCTGGGGCAGGCGCAGCTGCAGCTCATCCTCCAGCTTGAGGAGCTCGGCAATCGGACGGTCCAGCTGGAACTGATGCACGGTCGCGCCGCGCAGGGCATCCACCACCCGCACGCTCATCCGCAGCTGGCCACCCACCACCTGGTAGCTGCCCAGCACCAGCAGCTCCGCCTTCAAGCGTCGCCCCAGCTCCCCCAGGGCCCGAGGCGCCTGACCCGGCTGGTCCCCCAGCTGATGCATGGCTTCCACCACGCGGAGACGGTCCACCACGGCGAGACCATCCCGGCGCACCAGCCCGAAGGCCATGGCATCCGCAAAGCTGTTGCTGAGCCAGGCGTGCTGGGGATCCGGCTGCAGCTGTTCCAGGGGGAGCACGGCCACCACCCGGCGGCCCTTGGTGAAGTCCTCCCGGGAGGCCCGCCGCGCCTCGCCCAGCCCCGTGCCATCCCCGCGCCGCACCAACCAGACCCCGGCGGCCCCCGCCACCAGCAGGACGGCCGCCGTGGCTGCCATAAGGATGGGCTTGCGCCGCCCCAGGAAGCCCCCTTGGGCGCGATTGGGCACCTGGGCGGTGGCCACCTGCTCTGACAGGCCCACGGCCAGGGTCTGCAGGTTGGGAAAGCGGTCCTGGGGATCTTTTTCCATGAGCCTGCGGATGGCATCGCTGAGGCTGCGGGGGAGGTCCGGTCGGGCCTCACTCAAGGGCAGGGGCTGATCCCGGGTGACGGCGTAGAGGGTGTCCACGAGGCTGGCCCGGAGGAAGGGATGGGTGGCGGTGGCCAGCTCATACAGAAGCACACCGAGGCTGAACTGATCCGACTGCCCAGTAAGCGCCTTGCCATTGGCTTGCTCGGGGCTCATGTAGGCCGGTGTGCCCTGGCTGTAGCCCGGAGCCGTGCGCTCCACCAGGGTGAGGTGGTGCGAGGTCTGCCCCCCGAGGGCGTCACCGAGGCCCCGCCGGGCGATGCCAAAGTCCAGCACCTTCAGCTGGCCCTCATGGGTGAGGAGCAGGTTCTCCGGCTTGATGTCCCGGTGCACGATGCCCCGCTGGTGGGCGTGGGAGAGGGCAGAGGCCGCCTGCCGGGCGAGATCCTGCAGGAGGGTCGCTTCCACTGGATGGCCCACCAGCTCCCGGAGGGTGCGCCCCTCCACCAACTCCATGGCGATGTAGGGCGTGCCGTCCACCTCGCCGGCGTCGTAGATGTGGGCGATATTGGGATGGTTCAGCTGGCAGGCCAGCTTGGCTTCCCCGATGAGGGCCTGGCGGCGCTGGTCATCCACATCCTTCAGGATCTTGAGCGCCACCTCGCGCTCCAGACGCAGGTCCAGAGCCCGCCAGACCTCGCCCATGGCCCCTTCGCCCAGGCGGGCCAGAAGGCGATAAGAGCCGAAGTGGGTGGGTTCGGGTGGCAACGGGATCTCAGTAGAATTATCTAGGGAGTATACCTCTCCCGGCCAGCAAGGACGGGCCGAAGCGGGGAGCGGGGTTGACCCTGGTCTCGAAATGCCGAGAATCAAGCCGGAGGCACCCCTTGGCCGCACCCGATCTGCAAGCCGCCCTCACCGGGGCCCGCCTGGTGGAAGAAGCGGGCTCCCTGCTCACCCTGGGCGAGCAGCCAGAGCGCATGGTGGCCCACGCCTTTGATCGCCTGGCAGAACTGGTCCCCTACGACCTGGCGACGGTGCTCCTGCGGGAAGGCGATGCCCTCCGGGTGACCCACGCTTTCGGCCCCCTGGCCACACCCCAACTCACAGAGGTGCTCATCCCTGTCCGGGGCAACCTGCGCCTCCAGAACGCCCTCAAGCCCCGCTCCCGCCCGGCCACCTTCGAGGAGGATGATCCAGGCCTGGACACCTTCCACGGCCTCCTGGAGATGCCGCATGGCCACAGCTGTCTGGTGGCGCCGCTGCGCAGCCAGGGCGAGACCTTCGGGCTCATGACCCTGGATGCCATGGTCTGCCGCCAGTACCCCGAGAGTGTGCTCCACCATGTGGGCGTGTTCGCCTCCCTGCTGGCCCTGGGCCTGAAGCAGGCTGAGCACCTGGGGCGCCTCGCCGAGCGGGAGCGCACCCTGGCGGAGGAGGTCAGCTACTTCCGCGAGGTCCAGCGCCGGGATGTGCTGCAGGAGCCCCTGCGCGCCGAGAGCCCCGCCATGCGCGCCATCCTGGACCAGGTGGGCCAGGTGGCCGGCACTGCCGCCACCGTGCTCATCACCGGCGAGACCGGCACGGGCAAGGAGAAGGTGGCCCAGACCCTGCACCACCTCTCGACCCGCCGGGAGAAGCCCTTCATCAAGGTGAACTGCAGCGCCCTGCCCGCCGCCCTCATCGAGTCCGAGCTCTTCGGCCACGTGAAGGGCGCCTTCAGCGGAGCCGTGGCGGCCCGGAAGGGACGGTTCGAGCTGGCCGATGGCGGCACGCTGTTCCTGGACGAGATCGGCGACCTGCCCCTGGACCTCCAGCCCAAGCTGCTGCGCGCCATCCAGGAGCGGGAGATCGATCCCCTGGGCAGCGAGCGCTCCCGACGGGTGGACGTGCGGCTGCTGGCCGCCACCCACCAGGACCTGCGGAAGGCCGTGGCCGAGGGGCGCTTTCGCCAGGACCTGTTCTACCGGCTGAGCGTGTTCCCCATCCACATCCCGCCCCTGCGGGAGCGGCCGGGAGACATCACCGATCTGGCCGAAGCCTTCCTGGAGCGCTTCGCCCGGGAAAATCGCCGTCCCCCCATCCAGCTGCCGCCTGCGGTAAGGACCCAGCTGGAAGGCTACGCCTGGCCCGGCAATGTGCGGGAGCTGCACAACGTCCTGGAGCGCGCCGCCATCCTCTCGGCGGGCCGGGAGCTGCGCCTGCCCCCTGGCGCCCTCCCCACCCCAGAGGCACGCACGGGAGCACGCCTCACCTGGGAGGCCCAGGAGCGGAGCTACCTGGAGGGCCTCCTGCGGCACACCGGCGGCAAGATCGCCGGCGCCACCGGAGCCGCGGCCCTGGCCGAGCTCCCCGCCTCCACCCTGCTCTCCCGCCTAGAAAAGCTGGGCCTCCGCCCGAAGGACTTCCGGCAGAGCTGAGCCACCCAGCCAATAGAGGACGGCCTCTCGGGCTTCGCCAGGGGACACGATGCGGTGGACGGCGCCGGCGGCCAGGGCGGTGTCGGCGTCCCAGGTCTCGAAGGCCCGGAACAACCGATCGGCGCCCTCGTCACCCAGCACCTCGGGCAGGCGCACGGTGCCGCCGAAGCCGGTGAGGATGCCGTGCTTCGCTGCGGGGTGGGCGAGCCGCAGGCCGCCCTTCCCAGTGGCGGGATCCGGCCCCACGGCCCAGCGCTCCTGGCCATGCAGGGCCAGGTCGCAGCCGCCCCCCATGGCAGCGCCTGAGATGAGCGTGAGGCTGCGCCAGCCGGACCACAGGAGGTGGTTCATCACCCGCTGGCCCCGCCGGGAAAAGGGGTCTGCCGACAGAGGATCGAGGGCCCCCACATCATGGAGGTCCGCCCCGGCGGAGAAGTGGTGCCCCCGGCCCACCTGCCAGGCGGCCCCGCTGAGGGCCATCCGCCGGATGCCGCGCCAGCGCAGCTCGATGAACAGGCGATCCAGGGCCTGGAGCAGGTCCACGTGGAGGCGGTGGAGGCCATCTACGGAGCGGAGGCCGATCCAGGCCCAGTCCGAGCCGCAGACCAGATCGATGGAGGTGCGCCCCTCGTACCAGGTCGTGGGCGTCATGCCAGCCCCAGTCGAGTGAAGGCCGCCTCCAGCGGCTCGCTGTCCGGATCCCAGAAAGCAGCCTCGGGCAGTTGATTCCGGAACCAGGTGGTCTGGCGCTTGGCGTAGGCCTGGGTCTCCTGGATCACCCGATCGACGATGGTGTTGCGGCTCCCCCCACCCATCCAGGCGGCGTAGCCCAGGGGGCGCAGGGCCTCTAGATCGGGGCCGTGGCCCGAGGCCACCAGGTGGGCGACCTCCTCCGGCCAGCCGGCGGCCACCTGGGCCGCCACCCGCTGGGTGATGCGCTCCCGGCGCTGCTCCCGGCCCGGTGCGACCACCAGCACCCGCCAGCCCTCGGGAATCCCCGTGGGGGCGCCTTCCAGGAGGGCAGAGGGGGCCCGGCCCGTGGCCAGGTGGAGGGCCAGGGCCCGCTGGACCCGAGCTGCGTCGTTGGGATGCAGGCTGGCGGCGCGGGCAGGGTCCACCGCCCCCAGAAACCGGTGCAGGACGGGCATGCCCAGGGTGCGGCCCCACTGGCGGACCCGCTCCACCGTAGCCGGAGCCACCTCCGGCAGAGGACTCAGCTGCGCCCAGATGCCCCGGAGGTAGAGGCCCGAACCCGTCACCAGCACCGGCTCCGGCACCGCCGCCAGCCAGCCCCGGACCAGCTCTCCAAAAGCCGCCGGGTTGGGCCGAGTGCTCAGCGGCAGCAGGCCGTAGCCATGGTGGGGAACGCCGGCTCGCTCTTCAGGGCTAGGCTGCCCCGTCCCGATGGCAAGGCCAGCGATGGCCTGGTAGGGATCCCCATTCACCACCGTGCCGCCGAGCCGCCGAGCCACAGCGACGCCCAGGCTGGATTTGCCGGAAGCCGTGGGTCCAAGGATTGCGATGGGCATTTTTTAAAGCTATCAGCTGACAGCCGATACCGGGAACCTCCCCCCCCACCCACCGCACCCCTAACCCATGCGCACCCTGCTCTGCTGCTGTCTCGCTGTCCTGGCCTCGGCCGGGGAACCGGCTTTGCCTGGCCGGGAGACGGCGTTCCTGGCCCAGATCGTGGCGGACTCCGAGGGCGGCACCCGCCCCTGGAAGACCTTTCGGACCCCGGTGGAGGGCGGCTCGGCTGTGGTCGAGGTGCTAGGCGAGCTGACCCGGGAGGAGCTCCGAGAGGTGACCTTCCAGGAGTTCCTGGTGTGGTTCCATGCGGACCTGCGGGCCTTCCTCATCCGCATAGGCGGTCAGCCCAGTGCGGATGCTGGGGCTGCGGCCATGGCCGCGCTCCGCTACGGGGGCCAGCCGCTGCCCGGGTCCTACCCCATGGGACGGATTGGGTTCTAGTCAGCCGTTAGCCGGGGCAGCAGGCGAGCGGCCTGGTCCCGGGCCAGGCGGGCGGCCTCCAAGGCGTGGCGGGCCGCTGCCTCCGGGGACTGGCGGGGCGTGAGCAGGGCTTCCAGCTGACCCCGCAGGCGCAGGACCTCACCTTCGGGATCCGGCAGGTGCCGGCGGGCGGCGGCCTCGAAGGTGAGCATGAAGCAGTGGATGGCGTCGCAGGCGGTGCTCACCACGGCAGCACTGTGCCGCTCCGGCGCCATGGCCAGGGCTGCGGCGAGAAAGCGCAGCCCATCCTCGAAGCGGGCCTGGGGCTGACCTGGGGAACCGGAACCGGACATGCCTCCAGCAGACCACAACTGGGGGGCCATGCCGCTCTAATCCAATTCGGGATGTGCCCGTAGGCCACTGAGAGGCCCCCATGCGCCACGCCATCCCCCTGCTCCTGACCCTGGTCTGCACCGTCCCCGGCCTGCGGGCCGATGCCCTGACGGACCTCACGGCACGGCTCAAGGCCCTCAAGGCCCAGACGCCCATCACCCTGAAGCTCGAGCAGACCTCCACGGAATGGGACGAAGGCAAAGAGAAGAAAGAAGTGCGGACGCTCAAGGTGGCCGAGGGACCAGGAGGTCTCAAGGTCCTGGAGGACTCCGGTGCCGGTAGCGCTTCCCGGTCAGGCAAGGCCCCTGGCGATCCCACCGCAAAAAAGGGCGACTCTCAGTGGCGGCGCCAGCTCCGAGCCCAGGAAGACCTGCTGGAAGAGCTAGAAAAGGCCACGCTAGTCGGGGAGAGCCCGGAGGTCCTCGAAGGGCGACCGGTGCGTCGGCTCCGCCTCAAGCTGAACCTGGACCTGGATGAGGAGGCCCGCAAGCACCTGAAGCGTTTCTCCATGGAGGCCACCCTCTGGCTGGGCGCGGATGGCCTACCGGTGGCCATGGAGCGGCACATCGACCTGGAGGTGCGGGCCATGATCTTCGTCAAGGTCAGGACCAAGGTCGACTCCCGCTACCGCTTTATGCGGGTCCAGGATCGGCTGATCACCATTGAAGCCACGGACGCCGTAGAAGGCGAGGCCATGGGCCATGCCTTCAAGGCACGGGTCCGCACACAGGCCACACCCCAGCCTTGATCACCCCTCAGGCGGCACCGGATACTCGCCCGTGAAGCAGGCGTAGCAGTGGCCCGTGCCATCGTCGCCCACGCTGCCGTAGAGGTCCTCCATGGCCAGGTAGCCCAGGGTGTCGGCCTCCACGAAGGCGGCGATCTCTGCCAGGGGCATGTAGGAGGCGATGAGGTGCTGGCGCTTGGGCGTGTCGATGCCGTAGAAGCAGGAGTAGGCCGTGGGCGGGCAGGCGATGCGCATGTGGACCTCCGCCGCACCGGCCTCGCGCACCATCTGCACGATCTTCTTGCTGGTGGTGCCGCGCACAATGCTGTCGTCCACCAGCACCACGCGCTTGCCCGCCAGCAGGTGGCGCACGGGGTTCAGCTTCACCTTCACGCCGAAGCTGCGGATGGTCTGCTTGGGCTCGATGAAGGTGCGCCCCACGTAGTGGTTGCGGATGATGCCGAAGTCGAAGGGGATGCCGGACTGCTCCGAGTAGCCCAGGGCCGCGCTGACGCCGCTGTCGGGCACCGGCACCACCAGATCGGCCTCCACGGGATGGCGCAGGGCCAGGCGGCGGCCCATCTCCCGGCGGGCCACCATGACGCTCTGACCGAAGACCAGTGAATCCGGACGGGCGAAGTAGATGTGCTCGAACACGCAGGGCTTGGGCTGGACCAGAGGGAGCGGAAACCGGGAGCGCACCCCACCGCCCGTGCGGTCCACCACCACCATCTCGCCGGGCGCCACATCCCGCAGGTAGGTGGCGCCCACCAGGTCGAAGGCGCAGGTCTCGGAGCTGAAGGCGGTGGTGCCATTCATGGCGCCCATGGCCAGGGGCCGGAAGCCCCGGGGGTCCCGGGCAGCGATGAGGACATCCGCGGAGAGGATGAGCAGGGAGAAGGCCCCACGAGCCTCCCGTAGCGCCGCCACCACAGCCTCTTCCAGCGTGTCGGCCTGGGCCCGGTTGATGAGGGCCAGCAGCACCTCACTGTCGGAGGGGCTGGTGAAGGTGTGGCCGTCGGCGATGAGGCGGGCGCGCAGGGCCCCGGTGTTGGTCAGGTTGCCGTTGTGGCAGAGGGCCACCTGGCCGAAGCGCCCGTGGATGAGGAAGGGGTGGGCGGCGGAGGCTACATTGCCACCGGTGGTGGAGTAGCGGGTGTGGCCGATGGCGGCATCGCCCGGCAGGGCGTCCAGCGCCGCCTCGGTGAACACGTCTGCCACGTAGCCCTGGGCCTTGTGGAGGAATAGCTCCCGGCCATCGCTGGAGCAGATCCCAGCGGCCTCCTGACCCCGGTGCTGGAGGGCATAGAGCCCCAGGTAGGTCTGGCGGGAGGCCTCGATCTGATGGCAGATCCCGAAAACCCCGCATTCATCCCGAAACGGCATGCGTCCCCCGGCTCCCAGGATACCCTTCGGAGGCCGGTTCCCGGCCACCCAGCCTTCCTGGAGCCCCCATGCGCCCCACCGCCCTCCTGTTTGCCCTCGCCCTGCCCCTCAGTGCCGGTTCCCTCGAGGATCTGCGGGGAGCCCTCCACAAGCTGACGGGCGGGGAGCCCGTAAAGGCCTCGCTGGAGCACACCTTCTGGCGCCAAGTCACGGAGGACAAGAAGCCGGTGGTGACCCAGGGCAAGGTCAGCCTCCACCTGGAGGACGGGCCCCAGGGCCTGAAGGTGGCCTGGGGCCGCCCCCTCCTCCAGCAGGCCCTGCGGGAGCTGGCGGTCCAGGAGCAGGATCCCGAAAAGCCGGCCCCCACCCGCACTGCCCTGCGCAATGTGGACGCCCTGGAGGCCTCCGAGTCCCTCAACCACGCCGAGGCCCTGCTGCGGGACCTGGCCTCGGCCCAGGTGGTGGAGGAGAAGGCCGAGGCCTGGCAGGGCCGGCCAGCCCGCCTCCTGGTGCTCAAGCTGGTGCCGCGGCTCCCAGAGAACCAGCGCAAGTACATGAAGGAGCTCAAGGCTGACGGGCGCCTGTGGGTGGGCCAGGACGGCCTGCCCCTGGCCTTCTCCACCACCGCCGCCTACAAGGGCAGCCGCCTCTTCATCACCTTCGAGGGCGGCAGTAGCCAGGACCTCCAGTTCGCCCGGGTGGGCAGCCGGCTGGTGGTGACCCGGGCCAGCACGGAGGAGCGGGGCTCCGGCCTGGGCACCGCCACCCAGACCCGCAAGACCACGACGCTCACGGTGCTGCCTTAGGGCCTGGCCGCGGGCTCGGCTTCAGCGTCCCGGGCCCAGACCTGGAGGGTACTCAGCAGGGCGGTGCCCGCCTCGGCCGGGGCCAGGCCCGCGGTGCTGCGGACTTCCTCCAGGTGCAGTTCCACCCGGGCCACATCGCCCTGCTCGAAGCGGGCGCTGAGGTCACACAGGGCCAAGAGACGCGGCGCGACCTCCACCAGTACCAGGGAGGCGTGGACCCCCCGGGGGATCTCCAGGCTGTGGACCTGCATGCTGCGGGAGCCGAAGCGCAGGGCGATGGGCTCGGGCCGGGTCTGGGGTGCCGGGCCGGACAGGTAGAGCAGGCGCTCAGCCCGGGCGAGCAGGGTGGCCTGGGCGTAGGGAGTGCCCTGGCTGCGCTCCGCTTCCAGGCGCCAGCCGCCCATGCGGGGCTTCTGCACCCGGTTCTGGCTGCGCACCACCGGCGTGGCCGTGAGGTGGAAGCGCGTCTCCAGGGGCTCGGCGTCACCCCGCATCCAGAGCTGGATGCGGTAGCCCAGGCCCTCCCGGGACTGGGCGCCCAGGGGCAGGGACAGGAGCAGCAGGAGAATCAAGGAGCGCACGGAGGACCACCTTGCCTTGAGCATGCCAGCCCATGCGATGCTGGGCCAGGGAGGGCCGCCCCCGTGCCGATCTGCTTTGACCTCGATGGGACCCTGGGCCACTTCAGCTCGGGCTTCGTGCTGTTGCGGGAAGCCCTCGGCACCCTCTGGGGCAGCGCACCCACCCGGGAGGAGCTGGGCCGCTGCACCGGCTCCACGGACTGGGAGATCGTGGACGAGCTGCACCGGATGCGCTTCGCCCGCCCCCTGGAGGAAGCCGCCTATGCGGCCTACGAGGAGGCTTGCGTGGACCGCTTCCGAGCCACCTTCGTACCGGGCGGCCAGCAGGCCGTGGCCCACGCCGGGGTGCTCGAGGGCATGCACCGGCTGGCCGCCACCCGCTCTGTCTGGCTCGTGTCTGGCAATGCCCCGGGCCTGCTGGCCTTCAAGGCCGAGGCCCTGGGCATCGACCCGGCCATCCCCCGCCTGGGCTCCCTGCCCCGCCACGACCGCACCGGCCTGCTCCGCCTGGCCCGGCGCGACTGCCCGGGACCGCACCTCTATGTGGGCGACCGCCCCCACGACCTGGCCGCAGCTACCGCCGCCGGCATGCCCTTCCTGGGCGTGGGCGACGCCGTGCCCGGGGACCACCCGCTGCTGGCCGCAGACGCCGCAGCGGAGCTGGTGGTCGAGCTGGCCCACCGGACGGCAGGTTAGCGACTCCGGACCTCGAAGTCGTCGAGGAAGGCCGCCGTGCGCGCGTCGCCCTCCCGGCGGACGATGGCCTGGGCATGGTGCAGGCGGCTCCGGCGCAGCACCACCACGCCTTCGATCACCCCGCCCATGGGGGACTTGGCCTTGTAGCGGAAGCCAGGGCCCTTCTCGGGGGGCAGGTCGACCCGCTGCACCGGGCCGAAGCGGTAGCCCAGGAAGTTCCGGAAGGTGTTCAGGATGTCCCGGGGCGTGCTGCCGCCCTTGTCGCCTGGAGGCAGGTTGCCCACGGCCACGCTGAAGGTTTCGTCCAGGCGGCCCGGGGGACTCATGGCCAGGTCGAACCACTCCACATCACCGAAGGGGCCCGGGTCTGTGTGGCGGTGCAGCTTGGGCGGACCGGGGAAAGTCGCGGCGATGCCCAGGTTCTCGTTCTCGATGCGACGCGGGTCGTCCTTGCAGGCCACCAGGGCGAGCAGAATCACCAGACACCAAGCGCAACGGAACATCGCTTCCCCCTAGGCTTGCATCGGCGGGGCCGGCCCGGAAGTTGACTCTGGTCGGGCAGCCTCGGTCCACCGGGCGGCCTCCTGAGGGTCCCGCAGCACGCCGTGGCCCGTGCGGTGGGCTTCGGCGAGGGCCAGCATGGCCTGCCGGTGCCCCGCCTCCGCCGCTTTTCGAAACCAGAGGGCTGCTGCCAGGGGATCCTTCGGGTGCAAGGCGCTCCCCAGCCGGTGCGCCACAGCCAGGCTGTGACAGGCCTCGGGATCCCCAGCCTCAGCGGCTTCCCGGAGTTTGTCCCGGCCCCGGCGGGGGCCCTCCCGGCGAAGGCGCCAGGCCTGCCAGGCAAGGGCCACCAGCGGGGGCAGTGCCACCAGCAGGGGCAAGTGGTGCAGGCCCGAGGAGCCCGCCCAGAAAAAGGCGGCCACGGCGAAGAGCCAGAAGGCCGCCAGCAAGCCAGCGATCAGGAGC
>SESD01001747.1_pt1 | contig 11634 bp, 8 predicted proteins | sample 3171411 | NCBI WGS metagenome assembly SESD01 (sample SAMN06051880, study PRJNA518727) | freshwater metagenome | biome: subpolar coniferous forest; feature: holomictic lake; material: water; isolation source: holomictic Lake 442, 16.5 m depth | place: Canada: near Kenora, Ontario | collected...
CTCACACACATTTGTATAAGCTTGTACAAAAGGGATTCGTCCCTAACCCCTTATAAAAAATGGCCGAAGCAGCCCGTAAGCCGAATCCTGTATCCGGAACCGGTTACCCGATTCCGGTTGACGATCATTCAACTATGGACGCCTGTTGCCAGGCGCCTCATGCAACCTACCCGGGAGCTCAGGCGGGCCGCCTTCAAACGCTCCCCTATTTGGTCTTGCACCAGGTGGGGTTTACCAAGCTTCTCCGATCACCCGAAGAACGGTGCGCTCTTACCGCACCATTTCACCCTTACCCGGCTGTTTTCGCCTTACGCAATCTGCGCGAAAAGCGAAAGAGCCGGGCGGTATATTTTCTGTTGCACTTTCCTTCGTGTTACCACGACTCCACGTTATGGAGCACCCTGCCCTGTGGTGTTCGGACTTTCCTCCGGACCCTGTTGGATCCGGCGATCGTCTGTTCTGCTTCGGCCATGTATTAATCAAATATGCTTCCAGTATATGATCCGCTGACAATTCGGACACATTCTCAATTTGTCACACCTTTGAAGTTCATTGTACATTTGCGGTGGAATATTCACATAGCATCCATGACAGACGGCATCCTGAACAGGAACAACAGCATTTCCACGAATTTGCTGTGACTGAACCTTCTGAAACAACTTCAGCAAATCTGCGTCAATTTTACCGGACATTTTCAGCCGTTCCCGATCCAGTTCTTTCAGTCGTTTTTCGGCCGTCCCGGTTTCAACACCGACAACCTGCTGTTCCTGAACAATGTCATTTTGCACCAACTGAAGCTCTTCATGTATCGCCACCATTTTTTTCTCCGCATCATCAACCTTATCCAGACAATCAATCATCAGTTCTTCGGTTGCGGAATTGGTTCGCTTGAGTTCTTCAATTTCTTTTAACAGCGCCTGATATTCCCGATTGTTCTTGATGGAATTCAGTCGTTCCTGACTCCTTTTAATCATGACTTGATTCTGTTTTATGTCGGATTCGTGAGAGCGATACTTTTTTTTCGATTCTTCAATTTTCGCAGTTTCATCCGTGATGTGCTGTTCCAATTCATTCTGCCTGTTGCTTAGAACATTCAGCCGTTTTGATATGGAACACAGGTGTGTATTTACACTTGTAGATTCAATTTCAATTTCCTGCAGTGAAACAAGAATATCTATCTGATCTTTCATGTCTTTACCCGCAATGTTGGGGTTAATAAATTGGGGTTAAGGGCTATGTCAGGTGGGAAGTTTCCATAACAGCTCACCCATTACCCATAGCCTATCGTCCATCCCCCTGTTTATCTTATATCATGGTAAATGGGTCTTTTTCAAGTTGATAGGCTTCCACACGAATTTCCCAGGAAGCGCTTGATATTTGCCTGCGAAGATAATCGCAGACCGGTTCGATCATCAGGTGTTCGGATGCAAAATGTCCGATATCGAGCAATGACTTCCCAGCCGATTCAGCAGCTCTGGCATCATGATACCGGAGATCACCACTGATATACACATCGGCAGTCGAAGCAAAAAAAGCATTCAGGAGACTGGATCCGCTTCCGGAACAAACTGCGGCCCGCTGAACCATCATGAGCGGATTTCCGGAAATTTTTACATTCGGTAAACAAAGTTTTTCCTTAACTTCTTGAGCGAATTGAAACAGATTCATGCGCCCGGTTATCGCACCTGTCCGGCCAAAACCGTGTCTGCTCTCGACAGGCAACAGGGGATAAACATCAAAAGCCATGGTTTGGTAGGGATGATGGCTTCTGACATGAGAAAGAACAGCAGAAATGTTCTTTTTTCTTACAAGGGTTTCAATCCGTATTTCATCCGGATGAGAAATCTCGCCGACTTTTCCGATAGAAGGCCTGGCCAAGCCTCCAGGAAGAAAAGAGCCTTTGCCGGCGGTTCTGAACGCGCAGCACGAATACTCGCCAATGATTCCGGCAGAGGTCTGAAACAGCGCGTTCAGGACCTGCTGCTCATAATCGGCAGGAACATACAGGACGAGTTTGCAGGATTCAGAATCTTCACCCGGCGCAAGCACATCCACTGAATCAAGTCCGATTCGCTTTGCAAGGATATCGTTTAAACCACCGGATACTTTATCCAAATTGGTATGGGCGCAGTAAACGGCAAGTTGATTGACAGCGGATTGATAAAGGATTGAACCGGTAGGCGAGTTAAAGTCCAGATTTTTAAGGGGCTTAAATAAAAGCGGATGATGGGTGATCAGCATGTCAACATGCTGATCGCAGGCTGCTGCAGCCACTTCCGGCAATGGATCCAGCGCCACCAGGATCGTACGAACAGGCCAGTCCTTTCTACCTACCTGCAGGCCGACAGTATCCCATGATTCTGCAAGGCTGGAGGGCGCCAAGTCTTCCATTAAATTGATAATATCCTGAACGTTTGGCATGTTGCTCACCCCTGAAAATGAAAAAAAGGCGTGGAATTATTCCACGCCTCCTCAGTCGTATTGATGGGCCCACCTGGGTTCGAACCAGGGACCGACCGGTTATGAGCCGGTGGCTCTTCCAGCTGAGCTATAGGCCCATTAATTTTTATCTTTAACTTCCAGATCAATTTTTGTCAAGCTTTACATATCAATAAAACTTTTTAGCTTCCTGCTCCTTGTGGGATGCCGAAGCTTTCTGAGGGCTTTTGCCTCAATCTGACGAATGCGCTCGCGTGTGACGGCAAAGTCCTGGCCAACCTCTTCAAGGGTATGATCTGCTTTTTCTCCGATTCCAAAACGCATCCGTAATACTTTTTCTTCCCTGGGGGTTAAGGTAGCCAGAACTTTTCGAGTCTGTTCCGCCAGATTCAAACTGACTGCCGCGTCTGAAGGAAGCATGAATTTCTTGTCTTCAATAAAATCTCCAAGATGGCTGTCTTCTTCTTCCCCGATGGGAGTTTCCAGTGAAATCGGTTCTCTGGCGATTTTTAATACTTTTCGAACCTTCTCCAGGGGAATTTCCATCTTTTCGGCAATTTCTTCCGGCCTGGGTTCACGGCCCAGTTCCTGAACCAGATACCTTGAGGTGCGAATAAGTTTATTGATGGTTTCAATCATGTGAACCGGAATGCGGATGGTCCTGGCCTGGTCGGCAATGGCCCTGGTAATGGCCTGACGTATCCACCAGGTGGCATAAGTGCTGAATTTATAACCTCTGCGGTACTCGAATTTATCCACTGCCTTCATCAAACCGATGTTGCCCTCCTGGATAAGATCCAGAAACTGAAGCCCGCGGTTAGTATATTTTTTGGCAATACTGACCACTAATCTCAAATTGGCCTTGGTCAGTTCGCTTTTTGCCATTTTGGCTTTATATCGGCCTTCATCGACATCCGAGAGAATTCTTCTCAATGTCTGAGATTTTGATTTTACAGTCAGTTCCTTTTCGGTAATCTGCTGGTTGAAACCGAACAAATCCGAAAACAACACACCAGCCTCGTCTTGATTCAGTCGGCAGCGCGGCTGAATCCAATCTGAAAAATCCTCAACCGTGTTCAATCGACTGACAAGTTCCGCCACGGACACACTCAAGGCATCCGATATCAATGCCAGCATCTTGTTCATGGCGTCGAACCAGTCTATCTGCTTACGAATGATCTGCTCAATCTTGTCAACGACATTTCCCTCAAGCCGCCAGTCTTTCAACATTTCAAATATCTTGGTATTTTTTCTTGCAATTCCGCGCCGGATTCTGCGAATCTCATCAGAATCCAGTTCTGAAGCAAACAATTTTTCGCGGGATGCCTTGTTTTCTTCATGAAATGCCTTAATCAGGCGAATGGTGTTTAAAAACTTTTCTGTCTGAACCACTTCGTCCACATAAGCATCGCCTTCATCAATGTCTTTCAGGACATATTTGGGACGCAAGGCGCCGTTTTCAATATCGACACCTAAATTTAGCAAACACTCAATCCCGGTGGTTGTATCAATCAGAGCCTTCAAAACTTCCTGTTCACCGGCTTCGATTTTTTTGGCGATCTCCACTTCCCCTTCCCGGCTGAGAAGGGTTACCAGTCCCATTTCTCGCAAATACATCTTAACCGGGTCGGTTACAGCCCCAAAATCCGTCATGGCTGTTTCTTTTCCGACCAGTATCACCGCTTCATCAGCTTCGTTTTCGCTTGAGCCTGAGACTTTTTCTTCCAAAATATCAATATCCAGTTCATCAAAAATCATCAGCGTTTCATCTAATTGTTCAGAGGTAATCATATCATCAGGCAGCGCCCGGTTAATGTCATCATAGGTGATGGACCCTTTTTCCTTTCCCTTTAAAATGAGATCCGTTATGGTTTTTGATGTAATTTTTTTATCGACTTTCCGTTTGATAACGGATGATTTCGCCATAATTACCTGCCTCCTGCGGATACCTGACCGTCTAAACATTCTTTTGTTAGTTGTTGAAGCAACTCTTGTTCGCCACTTTCTTCAGCAGCTTTCATTCTTTGCCTCAATAACCTGAGGTTATCCCGCTTTTGATTTCTTTCAATTTGTTCAATCAATTTACGGCAGCCCTCAATGCCCCACTCCTCCTTTTGAATGGAAAACGCAGCAATCAGACGTTTTTTTTCATCATTGTCTGCAGCCATCAAAACGATAGAAGGCAGGTCATTGATCTGTTCCGATGCATTATCAAAATCACGATAACAGGCCAATATATCACTTCCTGTGGATTTTAGCAAAGGATCTGAAATAAACTCGATAAGATTTTTTTCAATCAGTACCGGGATGATTTCAGGAAATTGAAGCATCATGGCAATCAGGTGCTTCTCAAATTTATTTCCTGCATCGGGCGCCTTTTCGGCAGGTTTTGCCTTGAAAGGTCTGCTCGGAGAGTTTTCCCGAAGCTTTTCCTGTATCGCGCTCTCATCAATCCCGGTTCTTTCGGCAATTTCCTTGATTGCCGAAATCCGGGTCAGTCCATCAGTCAGTGTCGATAGCGGCCCCTCCATCTCATGGATGACCCGCAGTTTTCCTTCCAGGGACAATCCGTGTTTTTTTATAGCTACATTCATCAGGAAGGAAAACACCCCGGAGGCTTCACGAGCGGCGTTTCTAAAGGCTTCCTGCCCGAATTGCTGGAGAAAGGTGTCTGGATCATGCCCTTCTGGCAACACCAGGATGCGAATATCCTCAAGCTGGTGATGGACTTTGAAAAGCTCGATGCACCGCTGGGCAGCCTTGATTCCGGCCTGATCCGAATCATAAACCAGTGTGATTTTCTGGCAAACTCCCTTCAGAAGCCGAATGTGTTCTTCAGTCATGGCCGTGCCCAGTGTGGCGACTGAATTCTGAATGCCATGAAGATGCAGCGAGAGCAGGTCCATATAGCCTTCGGCAATAAACACTTCACCGGTCTGCCGGCAAAACGGTTTTGCCTGAAAAAGGCCATAAAGCGAGCGACTCTTGCTGTAAAGCGGTGTTTCCGGAGAGTTCAGGTATTTGGGCAAAGAATCATCCAGAACCCTTCCCCCAAAACCTGCCACCTGTTGGTATGTATTGAAAATCGGGAAGATGATGCGATCTCGAAAACGGTCATAATAGCCATTCCCGCTTTGGCGGCGGCTGATAAGACCCGCCTTTTCCACAAGAGCCAAGGCCACGCTTTTTCCTGAAAAATAATTCGTCAACTGGTTCCAGCCTGGCTGTGCATATCCAAGTTGGAAGTCATTGAAAACACAGTGAGGCATCCCGCGACTGGTGAGATAGGAAAGCGCCGAAGTCCCGGTTTGCGGATCCAACAGCGTATGATGGAAAAACTCCATGGCCTGTCGGTTGATCTGAAAGAGAATATCCCTTTCATTTATCTGATTTTTTAAAGCAGGACTTGAGGTATGATCAACTATCACGACACCATAACGTTTGGCCAGAAATCTGACGGCTTCCGGAAACGCTATTCCTTCCTGCTTCATGACAAAGGTAAAGACATTGCCCCCCTCTCCGCAGCCAAAGCAGTAAAACATCTGCTTGTCCTGGCTTACGGTAAACGATGGGGTCTTTTCAGAGTGAAAGGGGCAAAGTCCGAGGAAGTTCCTGCCCGCTTTTTTCAACACGACTGCATCGGAAATGATTTCCAGAATATCAGCGCTGTGTTTTATCTCGGATATTTTTTCTGCCGGGATTGAGTAAGACAAGAACAAGTCTCCAAAATCTTTCGAAAAAACAAACAGTAGGAGGATGGGGTCTAAAAGTAAAGGAAAATAATGCAGATCATATTAATTGTCAATTTAAAATATAAGTTGCCTCATTCAGTTTTCGAGTTCATCCAGACAAATCATGAAATCATCTGAAAAGGCATCCAGAAGGGTTTGTTCCTGGCCAAATTCCGATATATCCTCGGCCTTATTATTGCCGGCGCCGTACTCCACATGCCACCCCCTGTTTTTCAATTTTTGAATTACTGCATCCACCTGATCACGGGTGACCCCCTCACCAAGATTCCCTTCAGCAAGAAAAAATTTCATCAGTATATCCTCACATATTATTTAGTTGACCATTGAATAGTAATTTATCAGACTTCTTTTTCACTAACAGCGCGGCTTTTGCCGGTCCGCTTGGCTTTATACAGGGCCTTATCCGCACGATCAATAAATGCATCGCAAGAATCCTTTTTTCGTAGTTCGCTTACACCGATACTGACAGTAAAACAGATCCGTTCATCCGGTCGCAACGGATCAATGAGGAACTGTTTGCCTGCCAACAGTATGCAAAAAGATCGGGCCCGCTTTAACGCCTCTCGAAGATTGATGCCAGGAAGGATAATAGCAAACTCTTCACCCCCGTATCGGGCGACAAAATCATCGCTACGAAACATGGTTTTGCATTCCTGAACAAAGCATTTCAGGACCCTATCGCCCACGATATGGCCGTAAGTATCGTTGATCTGTTTAAAATTGTCCAGGTCACACATCATCAGGGAAGTTGAGTTCCATACTATTTCACTGCGCTGGATCACCCACTGCATTCGCGCATCAAATGTCATGCGGTTAAACGCGCCGGTCATGGCATCCATCATCGAGGCATCCTTGACCTGCTCAAGACTGGAGCGCAGCACAGTCACCTCTTTTGACAGAGATTCGATCCGCTTGGAGTCGCTGGCCTGCTTTTCCTGAATGATTTGCTTCATCTGACGGACTTCGGTTTTCAAGGATTCCTTGATTTTCCGGATATCATCAAGCTGGGTGATGGCCTCCATCCTGACGTTTTGGTCATATATTTTCGCGTTGAAGTTTCGGGTATCGCCGAACATAGCGGTCATGCCGTTTCGCAGCATCTCAATGATGTTCATGAGTTCGGCTTCTTTTTCCCGAATATGATCTTTCTGTCGTCCGATAAAATCCAGAATGAACAGTTTGTGATCTGAAAAAGCGCCTTTCAGATCATAAACTGTCCGGTCTTGCTTAAAATTTTCTGCAATCTTGTCCAACCGGTTTTTAAAATCATCCGTTTCTATTTCAGCAATATCCATCGCACATTCCCTGAGGAAAAAAATCAGCGAACCGGAAACGTTTAGCAGAACCTTAACGCGCTCATTGCATTCATCCAGAAGCTGGTTGGATTCCGGGGTAATCCCTGACGGTGTTTTACGCTTAAATAGATTCATGACACAAAAGACATCCTTACACTCATGACTGAGGGGAACGGAGGCAGTCCATTCATATAATTATTCACATAATGCTCTTCAGTACCGCATTCCAGGGGTTTTAATCAAGAATATTTCATGGGCGGTCCAATTTATTTACCCAGGAATCTTTGGAACAATCCGGATTATTTCAGTTTCACGCATGTCAAGAATGAACGCCTTGACATTTTTCACGGGTTATGGTTAATATGCGCGACTAACAGTAACTCATAAACATTTACGGTCCTCATTTTCACAGCCATCATCCCTCTGAATGCAGGTTTTCTCAGTGAACACTATCATGCCGAATAATGACCCCGGAAAGCCCGCCCTTACCGAAAAGCTGCCGAATCATCAGCACCAGGAATATGGTGAAGTGATTAAGATGCTGCTACTCGACAACCTTCTCACACAGAAGCAGTTGCAGTATGCTTTACGGATCTACGCCAAACTCAAAACACCCGATCCCCTGCTTGTGGTCCTAAAGGAACTCAAATACATCAGCGACGAGCAGATACAGAAAACCCTGCGGAGCCATCTGGCATCAATCCGCATTGGCAGCCTGCTGGTGGAGTTGGGTCTTATCAAATCATCCGATCTGGAGGCGGGTCTGACCATCCAGTCAACAGAAACGCCCAAACGCAAACTCGGTGAAGTGCTTGTGGCGCATAATTTCATTGATGAACGTAAGATGATCGAGGTACTGTCCATGCAACTTGGGTTTCCTCAAGTGGATCCTGAGTTTGTCGAGATCGATCGAAACCTGCTGATCCGGGTGCCGTTCCAGGCGTGCTGGATGCATAGTTTTATCCCCATCCGCAGGGATGGCGACGCGGTACTCGTCGCTTTTGCCGATCCGCTGGACCACCGCGATCTGGATAAGGCCCGCGGGCTCTTTCAGAGCGATATCATTGCGGCCATTGCCAGCAAGAAGTCCATCCAGGCCACTTTGCAGCAGCACAAGCCCACCGGTGTTCCCCGACAAAACGCGGCTGACCAGGGGGAAGTGTCCGTAGTGACCGTTGTAGATGACTTGATTCTGTCGGCTATCAAAGAGAAGAATGTAAGCGATATCCATATCGAACCCATGCGCGACCGGTTGCGAATTCGATTCCGTATGGATGGCGTACTAGTCCATCACAAGGATTTCCCGGTACGGTTGATACCGGCCATTACCAGCCGCATCAAGATACTCAGCGGGGCCAACATCGCCGAGAAGCGGCGTCATCAGGGCGGCCGAATGGTCTTCAACAATGAGGGTCGCGAGATGGACATGCGGGTATCCTTTTACGTCACGATCCACGGCGAAAAGATCGTTATACGTCTTCTGAACCGCCAGAACGAGTTGCTCCGGATCGAAGACCTGGGCATGCAGCCCCGTATGCTGGAGCGCTTTCGGTTAGATGCCCTGGATACGCCTAGCGGTGTTCTGATCGTGACGGGTCCCACCGGATCAGGAAAGACCACGACGGTATATAGTTGCATCAATTACCTCAACAACCCGGAAACAAGCATTATCACGGCCGAGGAACCGGTGGAATATATCGTTGAAGGCATTGCGCAATGCTCCATCATCCCGGGGATCAACCTGACTTTCGAGGAGACATTGCGTCATATCGTGCGCCAGGATCCGGATATTATAGTAATCGGCGAAATTCGCGATTCATACTCGGCCGATGTTGCTGTTCAGGCAGCGCTCACCGGGCATAAGGTCTTGACCACCTTTCATACCGAAGACAGCATTGGCGGACTGATTCGGCTGCTGAATATGGACATAGATGCTTTTCTCATTTCATCGACTGTACTCTGCGTCGCTGCTCAACGCCTCCTGCGCCGGGTTTGCAATATATGCGCTGCTCCCTATCAGCCGACCACAGCCGATTTGCAGCGTATGGGCTACACAACGCAGGGTCTTGCTGAATCAACCTTCCGCAAAGGCCGTGGCTGTATCGACTGTCGTCATACAGGCTACAAGGGGCGGATCGCAATCTACGAACTGCTGATTCTAAACGAAGATGTGCGGGACGGGCTTCTCGACCACAAGGCTGGCCATCAGATTCGCAAGATCAGTATCGAATCAACTGGACTGGTGACCCTGCTGGAAGACGGTATCCTTAAGGCATCCGACGGCATCACTACCGTGGATGAGGTGCTGCGCTGCCTTCCAAGACTTGTAAAACCGAGACCGCTGCATGAAATAAGACGGCTTCTGGGGGGTTAAATTGTGAATTCTAACGACTCTTTTCTCGACATTGTCCAGACTTACCTTAAAAGCGGCAAGGTCGTGCTTCCCGTATTCGATGGAATCGGAATGCGCGTTCAGCAAGAAGTCGCCAAGGAGGATCCCGACATGCGACTCATCGAAAAAATCATCTGTAGCGACCAGACTCTCACAACCCAAGTGCTTCGAACTGCCAATTCGGCTTTTTTCAGGGGGCTGAACAAGGTCAACTCAATCAGGGAGGCTATCACCCGTTTGGGTACCAATGAGGTAGCCAATATCGTAATACTTTCCGCCCAGCAGGTGAATTTTCGCTCGCGGGATCCTTTCGTATCTGGGCTGATGAAAAAACTTTGGCAGCATTCGGTGATCTGCGCCATTGGCGCCCAGTGGCTGGCTCGTCAGCTTAAATTCGACCCTCTGATCATGGAGGCATTCACTGCCGGCCTCTTGCACGATATCGGCAAATTGCTGATATTAAAGGTCATTGAAGTCATCAAGTGTTCGAAGTCCGTCAGCGTTCAGCCGTCCGAAACATTTGTGTTCGAGGTACTTAACAGCTTGCACGCCGAACAGGGCTATCAGTTGAGCAAAAACTGGCAATTACCGGACTCATATTGCCACGTCATTCAAGCCCATCACGATGTCGAGATTCAAACCAACGACACGCTTCTGATACTGGTGCGCATGGCCAACAATGCCTGCAACAAGATGGAAATCGGCCTGAAATCCGACCCCGATCTCTCTCTCGAAACTACCCCCGAGGCCAATCTACTGGGACTGAACGATATTTTCCTGGCGCGACTGGAGATACAGATGGAGGATTCACTTGCATTAACCAGCCAAAACTGACAACTGTGAACGGGCATAATTTTGCGTTTTTGAACCCCCAACCATCACACGCAGGAAAAGGGAGTTTATGGAAAGCGCAGATTATGCCTGTTCGCAGTATATCAGTCTCGCCACAAGGGCAAAGCTCATGGACCATACGTTTTCAGTTCGGGCGTTTCAGATATCGCCATGTTCGGACGGCCTGGATGGACTTTCGACAGCACAGGTATCTTCACAGAAAAGGTTCCCGTTGCCGCAATCGCTGGTTTCAAACTGCAAGACAGGGTGATTAATGCCGAACTTTTGTAAAAGTGTGTGGCTGATTTTTTCCCGAAGTTGTCGGGTTTGGCTTATGGGCTGGTCTTTTACAACCACATGACAGGAAAACGCCACACCGGATGACCCCAGGCTCCAGGCATGGAGATAGTGAACGCCTGAAATGTCCGGAAAATTCTGCAAAAATGTTTGCACCGCCTGGATGTCCAGATGTCCGGGGGTGGCGTTCATGAGAATGGCGGTGGATTCCTTTACAATGTTCCAGCAGTTCTTAACGATAAATGTCACGATCAACAGGGATAAAAACGGATCTAGCCAGTACCAGGGTTTATAGAGCAGAATCAGGCCGTTCAGCATCACCACCACGGAGGTCAGCATATCTCCCATCAAATGGAGAAAAGCACCACGCACATTCAGGCTTTCTTTTGCATCCCGGTGAAGCAGCCACGCTGAAAAGCCATTGCCAATAACACCAATGGCAGCAACCCATACAACCAATCCGCCTGAAACGATTTCCGGGTTTTGAAGCCGTTGGAATGCACCATAGACGATTATTGAGGATGCGCCAAAGAGAATCGCCACATTCAACAGGGCAGCCAGAATCTCGGCTCTTCGGTAGCCGAAGGTGTTTTGAAGCGATGCGCCTTTTTTGCCGATTTTGAGGGCG
>SESD01001750.1_pt1 | contig 11630 bp, 10 predicted proteins | sample 3171411 | NCBI WGS metagenome assembly SESD01 (sample SAMN06051880, study PRJNA518727) | freshwater metagenome | biome: subpolar coniferous forest; feature: holomictic lake; material: water; isolation source: holomictic Lake 442, 16.5 m depth | place: Canada: near Kenora, Ontario | collected...
GAGCAGATCGCCTGCCTGGCATAGTTAACGTAACTTTCCCACGCACGCAAAGTGACACGTTATTATTGCTCATGGATGGCGCAGGGGTTTCATGTTCAACGGGATCAGCCTGCAGTGCCGGAGTCCACGAAGCCAGCCATGTTCTTTTGGCGATGGGGCACACCGAAGTAACTGCTCAGTCATCACTGCGCTTTAGTTTTGGCGCTACTAGCACACCCGCCGATTGTGATTTTGTCCTGTCAGTGTTGCCCGGTGTAATTGCACGTGGAAGGGCGGCCAACAGCGTATGAAAGTCATTGCAGCGATGAGTGGTGGAGTCGACTCTGCAGTTGCTGCTGCACGCGCAGTTGAAGCGGGCCACGAAGTAATTGGTGTGCATTTAGCTCTGGCAGCTAATCCACAAAAATATAGATCAGGCGCACGTGGATGTTGCACGATTGAAGATTCACACGATGCACGCCGGGCCGCAGATGTCATCGGAATCCCTTTCTATATCTGGGACATGGCCGAAGAGTTCCATGATGGAGTCGTTGAGGATTTTCTTGCAGAGTACGCCGCTGGGCGAACACCTAATCCATGTTTGCGGTGTAATGAAAAAATAAAGTTTGCTGCAGTCTTAGATCGTGCGCGTGCAATGGGTTTCGATGGCGTTGTCACTGGCCACTATGCCCGTACTGAAATTGGCGTACATGGAAAAACGCTACACCGAGCAGTGGATCATTCCAAAGATCAGTCCTATGTTTTATCGGTCTTAACGCGCGAACAAATAGATGGTGCAATATTCCCACTGGGGGATACAACTAAAGTTGATATCCGTGTTGAAGCCGAAAGCCGTGGTTTAGCCGTTGCACAAAAACCCGATAGTCATGACATTTGTTTTGTACCTTCAGGTGACAACGCCGGTTGGTTACGTGATCGTTTAGGCAGTGATGTTGGACCAATCGTTGATCAAAGCGGAACAAAGATTGGTGAGCACAAAGGTGCTTATACATACACAATTGGCCAGCGCAAAGGTTTAGGTCTCACGGTTCCAACAGCTGATGGCTCTCCTCGCTTTGTTTTAAAGATAGAGCCAATAACAAATACTGTTGTTGTTGGGGCGCGCGAAGAGTTAGCTATTACATCGATGCGCGGTGAACGTCCTGTCTGGTGTGGGCCAGAGGTAACAACGACGCCTACCCTTGGTTTTGTGCAGATTCGTGCACATGGTGCGGCTCTAGAGTGCACGTATTACCTTGAAAATGGGCAACTAATAGCTGAACTCGATTCACCGTTATTTGGTTTAGCTACAGGACAAGCCATGGTTATTTACGATGGTGATCGAGTAGTTGGTTCGGCGACAATCTGCGAGACGGCTTAATGTCTAATCAAGCGCGCCACCGTATGGGCGAATTGATCAGTGAGATTCGCGATCATCAATTTAAATATTATGTGCTGGATGCACCAACATTAAGTGACTTCGACTTTGATGTACTTTTAATCGAACTCACAGCACTTGAAGCTAAACACCCTGAACTTCGCGAAGCCGATTCCCCAACACTGGGTATCGGTGGGGGATTCGCAACCTCTTTTGCCCAGCATGATCACCTTGAAAAGATGATGAGCCTAGATAACGTATTTGACTTAGAGGAACTTGCATCATGGTTTGATCGAGTAGAAAAAGAAGTTGAGAAACCTACTTATCTATGTGAGCTAAAAGTCGATGGCCTTGCAATTAATCTGACCTATGAAAATGGTCAATTGATTCGCGGATTAACGCGTGGTAATGGTACGACTGGCGAAGATGTAACGCTCAATGTTAAGACAATTAAAAACCTACCTCATTCACTAGCTGGTTCGAAAATTCCAACACTGATCGAAGTTCGTGGAGAAGTATTTTTTCCGCTTGCAGCATTTATTGAACTCAATGATGGGTTAGAGGAGGCTGGTAAGAGTTTATTTGCAAATCCACGTAACGCTGCCGCAGGTTCGCTGCGCCAAAAAGATCCACGTGTTAGCGCACAGCGCCCATTATCTGTTGTTGTCCACGGTATCGGTGCTCATGAGGGTATTACCTTTGAGTCACAGAGCAACGCATATGAGGTTTTAAAGAGTTTGGGTCTGCCGACAAGTGAGCGTTTCAAAACATTTTCATCGCGCAAAGAAGTCCAAGGTTTTATTGAGTATTACCAGCAGCACCGACATGATGTAGAACATGAAATCGATGGCATCGTTATTAAAGTTGATTCACTAGCCCAACAAAATATTTTGGGTGTCACATCACGAGCGCCAAAATGGGCGATTGCCTTTAAATATCCACCCGAAGAAGTTACTACCAAACTTCTAGACATCAAAGTAAGCATCGGACGCACTGGACGAGTAACGCCTTTTGCATTTATGGAGCCGGTCAAAGTCGCTGGCTCAACAGTAACGAATGCGACGTTACATAACGCTTCAGAGATTATTCGAAAAGGTGTTCTGATCGGAGATGTTGTAGTCATACGAAAAGCCGGAGATGTGATCCCAGAAGTACTTGGCCCAGTCATTGAACGACGTACCGGGAATGAAAAAGAGTTTGTAATGCCAACGCATTGTCCCGAATGTGGAAGTGAACTGCGAGCAATGACGATTGGTGACGTAGATATTCGCTGCCCAAACGCACGCAGTTGTCCGGCGCAACTGCGTGAGCGGATCTATTACATAGGCTCACGCGCTGCACTCGACATTGATGTTTTGGGTTACGAGGCAGCAACGGCGTTGCTTACTGCTGGAGTAATTGTTGATGAGGCCGATCTCTTCGACCTGACCCCTGAAAAACTAAGTACCAGTGAATTTTTTACTAAGAAGGATGGAACACCAGGGCTTAACGGTGAAAAACTTTTGAACGCTTTAGAAAAGGCTAAACAAGCCCCGTTATGGCGCACGATTGTTGCCTTATCTATTCGCCATGTCGGTCCGACTGCGGCGCAGGCGCTAGCTACACACAGCGCATCGATCGAGAAGATTTCACAATCTACTGCCAGCGAACTCGCTGAAATCGATGGCGTTGGAGCAACTATCGCCGAATCGATTATTGAATGGTTTAGCGTTGATTGGCATCAAGAGATTATTGCTAAGTGGAGTGCCGCAGGAGTGAGTGTTCGCCAAGGTGAAATCGCCCAACTTCCTCAAACTCTTCTCGGCTTAACTTTTGTCGTCACTGGTGGTTTAGAAACTTTCACTCGTGATTCGATTTCCGAGACCATCATCGCGCACGGAGGCAAGGCGGCATCTGCAGTTTCTAAGAAGACTGATTACGTATTAGTCGGTACCGACCCAGGCTCCAAGTTAGCTAAGGCACAAGAACTTGGGGTGAGCGTGATCGATGAGGCGAGATTTAAGGAATTACTAGCGGGCAGGTAGTAGGATTTCACCTATGAATTATCTAGCCGCTGAAACCCTTCGCGAACTTCCTATGCCAGCCATCGCTTACGGCTTGGTTACTTTTGGAATCCTTTCTCTGCTTCTTTATTTAGCGCTTCGCTTAGACCGGGATTAATTTGTCCCGAGTCGGCATTTACGGCGGAACTTTTGATCCGATTCATAACGGTCATCTGCATGTAATTACCCAGCTCATTGAAAAAAAGATAATCGACCGCTTACTGGTGATTCCAGCAGGAGAACCTCTATTAAGAGATGGTGCGCCGATTGCATCTGGCGCCCAGCGCCGGACTATGTGTCAGCTAGCAATATCAAAACTGCCAGCAGAGATTTCATCTCACGTTGAAGTTAATCCCATTGAAATTCTGCGCGAAGGTCCTAGCTATGCCATAGACACAATTGAGGCTGTTCGCTCAACTTATCCTGGCGATGACATCTTTCTAATTCTTGGAGCCGATGCATTTTCCAAAATAGATCAATGGCACCGGGCCGACGAGATTCATGCCTTGGCAACAGTGATATGTATCGATAGACCGGGTTTTGCCCATCATGGCATCGATATCGGGGCGTTAGATGTCTCTGCAACAGCAATTCGCCAGGGTTTAAGCGCAGATGTGCCGGAAATCGTCTGGGCATTTATACGAGAGAATGCGCTCTATGACAATTAGTGCACGCACACTCGAGATCACACAAGTAGCAGCCAGAGCAGTAATTGAGAAGATCGGCACAGATCTTGTAGCTATCGACTTATCTGATCAGTTGGTATTGAGTGAGGTTTTTTTAATTGCAACTGGACAAAATGTTGCCCAAGTTGATTCCATCGCCGATGAAGTTGAGCGTCAACTTCTTATAATTGGCGAAAAAGCTGCACGTCGCGAAAAAGGCGCCGAGTGGATTTTGCTTGATTACTCAGATTTAGTTGTTCACGTTCAAAGTACAGATCTTCGAAAGTACTACATGCTCGATCGTTTGTGGAATGATTGCCCTACTATCGAGTTAGATGCGGTGAAGGAAGCTGCAGTAAATGGCAGGTAATCGCGTACTTTTATGGCGCCATGGCCAAACCGATTGGAACATGGTCAATCGATTTCAAGGCCATTCAGATATTCCACTCAATAATGTTGGGCGTTATCAAGTACAGCACGCGGCAGAAATCTTGGCAGGGATGAATCCCACTGCGATTATTTCAAGTGACTTGGGTCGTGCTCAAGAGACTGCGCAGGCCTTAGCAAAACTTGTTGGTTTATCAGTGACTACACATGAAGGTTTACGCGAAACTAACGGTGGGCTATGGGAAGGCAAAACGGGTAAAGAAAATCGTGCGGAAGATTTCCAAAACTTTATTCGTTGGATTGACGGCGAAGATAATCCAGCTGGAACAACTGGTGAAAAACGTAGCGAAGTCGCAACTCGTGCCGTGGCTGTTATCTCTGAAGCCCTTGCTGGAAAAAGCGATCAACTTTTAATTGTTGCAACACACGGTGGCACTGCCCGATGCGTGTTGGGTAATTTGCTGCAGCTTCCACTCTCGCATTGGGGTGTGATCGGCGGACTTTCAAATGCAGCCTGGTCGATTTTGGAACGGAACCCCCGACAATGGAATCTGATTGAACACAACGCCGGATCTATCCCAGAACCTGTCTATGGTGAAGAAAGCGGCGCAACTAGCGCGTAAGCGATGCGGTAAGGTTTGCCACTTCTCAAGAAATTGGGGCTGTAGCGCAGTTGGTAGCGCACCTGCATGGCATGCAGGGGGTCAGGGGTTCAAATCCCCTCAGCTCCACGTATGAATACAGATAGTACAAACGAGTCGCACGCGGCGTATGACTTCGCCTACGTGCAGGAAAAATGGCTGCCCGTTTGGGATCGAGTACAACCTTTTAAATCTGGTCGCCCCGAGGATCCTCGCCCTAAGAAATATGTCTTGGATATGTTTCCTTATCCATCGGGAGATTTACACATGGGCCATGCCGAGGCGTACGCCCTTGGCGATGTAATTGCACGCTACTGGATTCAAAAGGGCTTCAACGTTATGCACCCCATTGCTTGGGATGCTTTTGGTTTGCCTGCAGAAAACGCCGCGATCAAGCGCAATGAAGATCCCAAAATTTGGACCTATGAAAACATCGCAGTCCAAAAAGCCTCGATGCGTCGCTTTGCATGTTCATTTGATTGGGATCGCGTTTTTAACACGTGCGATCCCGAATACTATAAATGGAATCAATGGTTATTTCTTCAACTACATGAGCGCGGTTTGGCTTATCGCAAAGACTCTGCAGTTAACTGGTGTCCAGGTTGTCAAACTGTTTTAGCAAATGAGCAAGTAGTTGCTGGCTTGTGTGAACGCTGTGATACGGCTGTTACTAAGAAGAAGTTAAATCAGTGGTATTTCAAGATTACTGATTACGCCGATCGTTTATTAGATGACATGGCCGATCTTGAAGGTAAGTGGCCAGAAAAAGTTTTGATGATGCAGCGCAATTGGATTGGCCGTTCCACCGGTGCAAATGTTTCCTTCGTTATCGAAAATCGCGCTGAGCCAGTAACTGTGTATACAACACGTCCCGATACGCTTTTTGGTGCAACATTTATGGTTGTTGCCGCCGATAGCGAACTAGCAAGTGAACTCGCACTTGGTTCTGGAGTTGAAGAAGAGTTTGCGCAGTATTGTGAAAAAATTAGAGCTGACAGCGATATTGATCGCCTGGCAACTGATCGCCCAAAGACAGGCATTTTCTTAAATCGCTTTGCAATTAACCCAGTCAACGGCGCAAAGCTGCCAATCTGGGCAAGTGATTATGTTTTAGCTGACTATGGAACTGGCGCGATTATGGCGGTTCCAGCCCATGATCAACGAGACTTAGATTTTGCACGTGCGATGAAGCTGCCCGTAACGGTTGTAGTAGAGACCGGTGAAGAGGATCCCAACTCAACTGGTGTTGCCACTGTTGGTGATGGCGTATTAGTTAACTCTGGCGCTCTCAATGGCATGAATAAGGCCGATGCGATTGCTGCAATTAACAGCCAACTTGAGAAAGATGGTCTTGGAAAGTCTGCGCGTAATTATCGTCTACGCGATTGGTTAGTCTCACGTCAGCGTTATTGGGGCACACCGATTCCAATAATTCACTGTCCTGCTTGCGGAGAAGTGCCAGTACCTACAGATCAATTGCCCCTTACTTTGCCAAACGCTGAAGGTTTAGATTTAAAACCTAAAGGAACATCACCACTAGGAGCTGCAACTGATTGGGTTAACGTTAAGTGCCCTAAGTGCGGCGTTGAAGCCAAGCGCGACACCGACACCATGGATACTTTCGTTGATTCATCTTGGTATTACTTGCGTTATCCATCATCGACTAATCACAGCGAACCTTTTTCAAAAAAAGATTTACAGACCTGGTTGCCGGTTGATCAATATGTCGGCGGCGTGACACATGCAATTTTGCACCTCTTGTACAGTCGCTTCTTCACAAAAGTTCTCAACGACATGGGCATGCTCGATTTCAAAGAGCCTTTCACCCGTCTTCTTAATCAAGGCATGGTCGTTATGGATGGTTCGGCTATGTCGAAGAGTCGTGGCAATTTAGTTCGCTTATCTGATGAACTTGAACACCATGGCGTAGATGCAATTCGATTGTCGATGGTTTTTGCGGGTCCACCTGAAGATGATGTTGATTGGTCAGATGTTTCACCATCGGGTTCAGTCAAATTTCTTTCGCGTGCTTGGCGCTTATCTGGTGACGTAACAAGTGCACCAGGCGTTGATTTTTCAACGGGTGAGCTTTCTCTTCGCAGAGTGACGCATAAAGCGTTGCACGATGCCGACTTTGCCGTTGAATCATTCAGATTCAATGTCGCTGTTGCCCGTGTGATGGAGCTCGTGAATGCAACGCGTAAGGCCATTGATTCTGGCGCAGGCCCAGCAGATCCAGCAGTGCGCGAGGCCGTTGAAGCTATCGCCATTATGTTGTCTCTGGTTGCACCTTTTACTGCCGAAGAGATGTGGGAGCGCCTGGGTCATCAACCAGCGGTGGCACTTGCAGGTTGGCCCGTCGTTGATCCCGCACTTCTCGTTGCCGATGCAGTTACTGCAGTTGTTCAAATCAATGGCAAGATTAAAGATCGCATAGATGTTTCACCAACAATCTCTGATGCCGAACTTGAGGCTAGCGCGTTAGCTTTGCCTGCCATTGTTGAGGCCCTCAGTGGAGCCACTATTAGCAAGATCATCACGCGCGCCCCTAAAATCGTCAACATCGTTATCAACAGTTAGTTCGCAATAAGTTAGTGCAGGTATCGCCCACACGCTTGAATCGGGTGCATGAATTACTTAACTCACGCTCTCGAGACTATTAGCAACTGGTGGTATGAACTCCACTATTCTCAGATTCAAAAGCGGGCACTTCTGATACTTGGTGTGCTCATCATAATTATGTCATCACTGGTTGTTCTTCGTGGAAATAGTCACGAAGTTGTTGCACCCCCCATAGTTCCAATACAAATTACGGCACCAGAAATATTTATTGATGTAACTGGCGCTGTTAATACACCCGGTGTCTACTCATTGCCCGCAAATTCGCGTGTAATTGATGCAATTAAAGCGGCGGGGGATTCGGCTCCTGGTGCCGATTTATCAACTATTAACTTAGCAAGGGTTTTATCCGACGGTGAACAAATCTACGTTGATGCAACGATCACAAATAGCGCAGGAGTTCGAGTCTCAAAGAGTACGCATAGCGCATTTGTAAATATTAATCGTGCTACTGCGGGCCAGTTCGATTCACTAGATGGAATAGGGCCGGTTATAGCTAAGCGGATAGTTGAATATCGAAAAGTAAATGGGCCATTTACTAGTATTGAAGATCTTCAAAAGGTGAGCGGAATCGGTGTAGCAAAATTCGCGCAGATCAAAAGCAAACTTCGCGTCTAAGGGATTTTCGTGCAGTTGCTATCGGTGGTGCGATTTGGCTTGGTGCGCTGCTGCAGAGTGCTATCTCGCCGTGGCGAATCAGCCTTGTTGCGCTGGCGTTAGTTCTCCTAGCGCTAATCAGTCGCAAATTTCGTTTTTCAGTGATTATTACCGCACTCTTACTGGGATCAACGGTCATGTCGCTTCGCGAGGCTTCTTTGCAGAGTTCTCAACTGGCTGCCATGGATGGACAATCAGCCGAATTAATTGCACAAGTGGTCACTGACCCTAATCAGACGACGACAGGTAACTACAGTTTTATTGCCCGTGCGATCTATGTCCACACCGGTCAACTTTCATATGGAATGCGTATACCAATTCGTGTCATCACTCCGCGTGCAACAGTTTTGAAATTACTACCGGGGCAAAGTTTTAGCGCGACTTCGCGTATTATCAAAAGTAAAGAGGGACGTGTTGCAGCACTGATACTGATAGATGGTGATGTAAAAATCCTAACTGAAGCCTCTCGATGGGCTAAGTCACTGGCAGCGATTAGATATGGGCTGCGTAACTTATCTGGTGATGGCGATGCAGGTGCATTGATTCCAGGAATGGTGCTGGGGGATACGGCCAAACAAAGTGCAGAGTTTAAGACGGCTATGAAGCGTTCAGGCTTGATGCATTTGGTTGCAGTTAGCGGAGCGAATTTTGCAATCGTCTCGAGCTTCGTCTTGTGGTGTATGCAGTTCATCTTTAGGCGTATGAAACTCCGCTTAAGTGCAACGGCAATCGCCTTACTTTGTTTTATCGCACTTGTGCGACCATCGCCTTCAGTTTTGCGCGCAGCTGCCATGGCGGCGGTACTTCTGATTGCTCAAGGAACTAATCGTGGTCGTGACTCACTTCCGGCATTAGGTTTTGCGATGGGGGCTGTAGTCGTGGGAGATCCATGGCAGGCACGTGATGCTGGTTTTGCTCTCTCAGTTATGGCCACTGCCGGATTACTTCTATTTTCGCCCGTAATAGTTGAAAAACTCTCACGCTTTATGCCAGAAAAACTCGCGCAGGCGTTAGCACCGCCTACGGCGGCAATAGTTTTCTGCTCACCGGTTCTGGTCTCACTTTCTGGTTACTTATCACCGATAAGTATCATCGCTAACTTATTAGCGGCCCCTGCCGTTGGTCCAATAACGATCCTGGGATTTATCGCTGCGCTGTTATCACCCATTGCACCAGCGCTGAGTTCGATAATCATTTGGTGTATCAGATTTCCCGCCGGATTTATTGCGGCTGTCGCCAGAGGGTCAGCTCAGTTTCCAGTATTAACTTTGCGCACAGGCAGTATTGGTTTTCTTATAGTCGCACTATTTACTTTGACTTTGTGGCTATTTAAGAAGTACATGAAGGCAATTTCAATCTGTACTTTAGTTTTGATTGTGGCACTTACGTGGATGCAACGTTGGCCAGCAGGGGATTGGCAAGTAGCAAACTGCGATATTGGGCAGGGTGATTCAATGGTTCTGAATTTAGGCAATCATCGCGCTATTCTGATCGACACTGGCCCAGATCCAGTTTTAGAAGATCGCTGCTTAAAGGCTTTGGGAATAGATGAGATATCTCTTCTAATTCTTTCGCACTTTCATGCCGATCACGTTGGGGGTATTAGTGGCGCACTCAAAAATCGCACCGTATCAACTGTATGGATCAGCAGTAATGCTGAACCGATATTAGAGAGTGCGCATGTTTTTTCATTACTCAAGAGTGCACATATTTTTCTGCCTCAACGTGGATTCGTTGCCCAAGTTGGGCAGTACACAATGAGAGTTTTATGGCCAGCCAGCGGGACGCATACTTTTGCTTCAATGCCAGGTGAGGGCTCTGCAATTAATAATTCAAGTATTGCTGTGCTGATTGCATCTAGTGAGCTAACGCTCTTTGCTGCAGGAGATCTTGAGCCACCAGCTCAGCACGAACTCATCGGGGATATAACACCTGTAGATATTTATAAGGTCTGCCATCATGGCTCTAGATATCAAGACAGTGAACTCATGCGCGCTTTGCACCCACAAATCGCAGTTATCAGCGTGGGAGCTAAGAATATGTACGGCCACCCCGCAACCCAGACAATCGATGCGCTGGCTAGACTTGGAGCACGCATTGTTCGAACCGACATCAGTGGCTCCATCAGTATTATTGCCAAGGAGCACCGTTTAAAAATCCGAACAAGCAAGAGCCGATTTAATCTCTTTCGATTGGGGTAGCGACATGAACGCCTTCTACCTAATCCTTGGCTCTGAAGGTGCGCTCTCTGATCGGGCAGTTACTAAGTTAACTGCCCAGCTAAAAGAGAGTAACTGCGAAATAACAAATCTATTTGCTGGTGAAACTATTGTTGGAGACATTGCCGATGCATTAGCACCGTCGCTATTTTCTGAAAAGCGAGCCCTGATTCTGCGAGACTTGCAGGACCTGCCTGAAGATAATCGCGAAGAAATTATTCGTTACTTAGCTGCACCTGATGAAAGCATGACAGTTATTTTTCTTCACAAAGGTGGCGTTAAAGGCAAAGCTTTATTAGATGCCATCAAGAAAGTTAAGCCAGAAATTATTAGCTGTGAGCCTTTAAAGAAAGAGACGGAAAAAGAAGATTTCGTTAAGTCATTATTTCTAGATACTGGTCGCAAAGCATCACCCGGTGCTATTAGCGCACTCGTTGCAGCGCTCGGCAGCGATATGCGCGAACTGCAGAGTGCTATTTCCCAGATTTGCGCCGATGCTCCAGCCGGAGTTATCGATGAAGTTATGGTCGATAAGTTTCATCAAGGGCGAATTGAAACAACTGGTTTTGATGTTGCCGATGCTGTTATCGAAGGCAATGTCTCTGGTGCATTGATTGCGCTTCGAAGTGCACTTGAAACCGGAACGGATCCCGTCATGATTACTAGCGCTATCGCATCGGCACTTCGTTCATTGGCCAAAGTGTCAGGTGCTAATCGAGGAACAAAATCATTTGAGTTAGCTGGCCAATTAGGTATGGCGCCATGGCAGATAGATAAGGCGCGACGTCAGTTACATCGTTGGTCGCCAGGGGCGATCGCCAATGCGGTTGGGGTCATTGCCACCGCCGATGCTCAGGTTAAGGGAGCTGCAAGTGACCCGATCTACGCCCTTGAAAAGGCAGTGGTCCGTATCGCTACTTCACATGCCGCGCTCTAGGAGAGTCCTATTGCGCCATGGTCTGTAGGCATCTTAGAGTTTGGATATGAAGGGCATACAGAAAGCCTTTGTAGCACTCCTGGTCTTTTTGCTGGCTACCCCACCA
>SESD01001752.1_pt1 | contig 11627 bp, 8 predicted proteins | sample 3171411 | NCBI WGS metagenome assembly SESD01 (sample SAMN06051880, study PRJNA518727) | freshwater metagenome | biome: subpolar coniferous forest; feature: holomictic lake; material: water; isolation source: holomictic Lake 442, 16.5 m depth | place: Canada: near Kenora, Ontario | collected...
TTGACGAATTTCACATCTTTTTTACTTCATGAGCGTTTGTATGTCAGTTACGACATAGTTCCGAAGAACTTGGCTCTTCGCCTCAAACGCCCACACTTATCGGCTGTATGTTTTTAAAGATCCCCGCTCAAGCTACGACTTTCGTCTCGCCCTTGCTTGCCCCACTGTGATCAGCGAAGCCTTGAATTATGCCACGATTTTTTAAGGCGTGTCAATTTTTTTAACTTTTGTCGGGACAAAGAGTTCGTCAGGTCTGTGACCTGTAGTTTGACCAGTTGGTGGAGGAGCAACACCACACCCCCCATCAGCCGCGCGCGCCCATCTGCACGAGGACCGCAAAGTGCGAGATGAAAACGCATTTGACCACCAGGCAGAGGGCGACTCACCCAGGCAGGCAACGCTATCGAACTGGAAGCACGCATTCGTCTGCGTGCGAGCTTTTTCAGGGTCCACAGCGCGGCCTGACAATTACAGTCAGATCGGTCGGTCAGCTGAAATGAATCGGATTGCTGATGAGCTGAAATGGGCCTTTCGAACCATCGCAATACAGCTGGGCTGTCGGTGCGCGGTGGCGGCCGTGACTCTGACCGTGACCGTCGTCAAACAGCCGTCAGGTCTACCAGCACGCTTATCAACGCGGCTATCCCAGATTCGAAGTAAACGAGTAAACGCTAGCGGCCTTGTGGCATCCGGCATCTGGATTAACAATTCTTTACAGCTTGATTGATTTGCCAGGTCAACCATGAGCAGTTTGTCGTGCGTTGTCACACCATGGAGTCGTTCCATGCCGCAACCAATACAGAAAGTTCAACATGAAAATTCGAACCCTGATTGCCGTCCTTGCACTAACCGCTAGCGGAGTTGCATTTACCCAATCACCTGCGCCAGTTCCGGTCGTCAAAGACCCGACTGCGACTCCCGGTCTGGATAAACGCGAGGTCAAGCAGCAAAAGCGCATTGACCAGGGCGTCGCCTCGGGGCAACTTAGCGCCAAGGAAACCAACCGACTGGATAAGCGTCAGGCCAAACTGGTCGCCAACGAAACTGCCGCCAAATCTGATGGCGTGGTGACACCTGCTGAACGTCGCAAACTCCAGCGTGAGGCCAACAGAAATAGCAAGGCGATTCACCAACTGAAACACAACAAGCAAACTGCCGCACCGGCCGGTGCAAGCTCAAATTAGCGCACCGACCTGCTCCAATTGAAGACTTTGAAGATTCACTTTTCAAGGTCTTTCTGATGGCAAGAAAGATGAGGTTCCGGTTTGCTAGACAATGGAACGCCTTGGGTGTGAACGAGCATCGCATTGAACAATGCTTAAGCCCGGCTCCGGCTGCCTCGCATCACATAAATCAACCTGCATGGCACCCATATGGACGATGAATGCATCAATGATGATCACCCGTTGGTGACCCGCCAGGCAGCCTACAGGGCGCCGCTCCCGCAAGGCAAAGAACTACTCACCGGCGCTGCATCTGCGCTACTCCTGGCGGCTTGCGGCGGTGGAGCAGGTAATGCGGTCCAAATGTCACCGGCTCCCGCGCCAACGCCATTGCAACCAACTGCTGTTGAGGCTTCGCGCTTTTTGGCCCAGGCTTGCATGGGCGCAGATCGTGCTCAGATGAGCAGCATTCAGGCCGGTGGCTACAGCGCGTGGTTGGAGAGCCAGTTCACCATGCCGCAAACCATGAGCCGCTGCGACTGGTTGGTAAGCAAGGGCTACGACAGCGTCGGTGTTAACAACGCCAACAAGAATGGTACGACAGGCTTCGATGCCTGCACCTGGCGCAAGCTTATCTCTTCGCCCGATACATTGCGCCAACGCGTGACGCTGGCGCTTTCCGAAATTCTGGTGGTCTCCATTGCCGGACTGTCCGGCGGCTGGCGCGCCTTTTCTGCAGCCAATTATCTGGACATACTGGAAAACAATGCATTTGGAAACTATCGAACATTGCTGCAACAAGTTTCCACCAGCCCCGCCATGGGTGAATTCCTTACCTTTCGGGGCAACGTCAAGTACAACGCGACCACCGGCGCACTGCCCGACGAGAACTATGCACGCGAGGTCATGCAGCTTTTCACCATCGGACTGTTGCAGTTGAACCTGGATGGGACGCTAAAACTTGTTGGCAGTCAAGCGCAGGAAACGTACGCACTGACCGACATCACCGGACTGGCCCGGGTGTTTACCGGATGGGATTGGGACATGTCCGTGGGCAACGGCAGCACGCCCGACTTTCAGCGCCGACCGATGGTTCAAACCGCGTCCCGCCACGAGACCGGCGCCTCCACCTTTCTGGGTGCCACGGTCGCCGCCGGGCTCAACGGTGCCGACAGTCTCAGCGCAGCATTGGACATCATCTTTGCCCATCCCAATGTTGCACCCTTTGTCAGCAAGCAATTGATCCAGCGGCTGGTGACCAGCAATCCAAGCCCAGCCTACGTACAACGGGTGGCCTCGGTGTTCCAGAACGATGGAACCGGCGTCAAAGGAAACCTGAAGGCAGTGATTCGTGCCATTTTGCTGGACGATGAAGCGCGCAGTGCGGCCAATCTGACCAGCACCAGCTTCGGCAAACTGCGCGAGCCGATACTGCGTTTCGTAGCCTGGGCTCGCGCTTTTGGCGCTACTTCGCCCAGCGACGCCTGGGCTGTGGGCGACACCTCCGACCCCGCAACTCACCTCAGCCAAAGCCCTTTACGTTCGCCTACGGTGTTCAACTTTTTTCGCCCCGGCTATGTGCCACCCAACAGCGCTTTGTCGCGATCATCCCTGCTAGCTCCGGAGTTTCAGCTTGCCAACGAATCCTCAGTGGTCGGCTACGTCAACTACATGCAGGGTGTTATCAGCAATGGTGTTGGCGACGTCAAGGCAGACTACACCGCTCTGTTGGTCCTTGCCGACAACACGCAATCGTTGTTGGACGAAATCAACGCAGTGATCGCTGCCGGGCAGTTGGGCGGCGCCACCCTGGCCACACTTAAAGCGGCGCTCGACAGCATGCCAACAGGCACTTCAGCGGCACACGCCAACCGAGTCTATGCGGCTCTGTTGCTGGTCATGGCGGCTCCCGAGTTCCTGGTATTGAAGTAAGGATGGTTCCCATGAAGATGTCTGCAAACATGAACGCATCCCGGCGCGCCTTCCTGCAACGCGCCTCCGCCCTGTCGCTTGCTGGAGTCGCCGCTCCCTGGGCGCTGAACCTGGCGTCCCTCGGGGAGGCTGCCGCAGCAACTGCTACCGATTACAAAGCAATGGTGTGCGTGTTTCTTTACGGGGGCAACGACTACGGCAATACGCTGGTGCCTTACGACCAGAGCAACTACGACGCCTATTTTGGTTTGCGTCCGACGCTGGCTTACACGCGCACGGCTTTGGGTTCGACCGTGCTGAACCCTGCTAGCGGACTGGCAGGTGGTCGCCAATATGCATTGGCACCAGAACTGGCTCCCCTATTGCCCCTGTTTGATGCCGGTCAGATGGCGGTGCTCCTCAACGTGGGAACGCTGGTGCAGCCTACGACCAAAGTGCAATACACGGCCAGGTCAGTGCCGCTGCCGCCCAAACTCTTTTCGCACAATGACCAGCAGTCGGTGTGGCAGTCCTCCGCGCCAGAAGGCGCCACTTCGGGCTGGGGTGGTCGCATGGGCGATCTGTTCCAGGCCGGTAACGGCAACGCCACGTTCACCTGCGTCAACGTTTCCGGCAACGCTGTTTATCTGTCCGGCAACAGTGCCGTGCAGTACCAGGTGTCGACCGCGGGATCGGTGCCACTCAAGGCTCTGACCAGCCCCTTGTTTGGTTCAGCCAATTGCTCCGCCGCACTGCAGTCCATCGTCACACAAGCGCGCAGTCATTTGATGGAATCGGAACTCACCAGGGTTGTCAACAGATCGATCGAAGCCAACAGATTGCTGACCAGCAGCCTGACACCCAGCAGCGCCATAGCTACTGTGTTTCCCCCCGGCAACAACCTGGCTGACCAGCTGAAGCTGGTGGCGCGCATGATTGCCAGCGCCAATGCACTGGGTGCCAAGCGGCAGGTGTTTTTTGTTTCAATGGGCGGTTTTGACAACCATGACGGTCTGCTGACGGTGCATCCCGGCTTGCTTGCGACGCTCGCCAACGCACTGTCCGCCTTCCATTCCGCCACGGTCGAGCTGGGGGTGGCAAACCAGGTCACTACCTTCACCGCCTCCGACTTTGGACGCACGTTAAGCGGCAACAATGACGGATCTGACCACGGCTGGGGCAGCATGCACTTCATTTTCGGCGGCGCTGTCAAAGGTCGCCGTTTTTATGGAACACCACCCGTGGTGGCCAACAACGGCCCGGACGATGTCGGTCAGGGGCGACTGTTGCCCACTACGTCAGTAGATCAATATGCTGCGACGCTGGGCAATTGGCTGGGCGTAGCAAACACAGACTTGCTGTCCGTCCTGCCAAATTTGAAAAACTTCGACCCGAGTACGCGCAACATTGGTTTTGTATAGCCACTTTGGGCAATTTCGAAATGGATTCTGTGACAACATCTGCACCGCGACGCTGTCATCCCGTCAACGCAGCAATACCAGCGGCGCAAACGTTTGAAATTCAAAGTTCACGCAGTGCCGTCGCTACTTGCAGTCGGGCGGCGCGCATCGCAGGGAATAAGCCACCCATGAAACCAATGGCCAGCGCCCACTTCAATCCAGTCCACAGCAGGTCGGGGGTAACGCGCAACTCGAAGCTGAGCTTGCCGACCGAGCCTGCCGCCATGGTTGAGGCGCCGAAACCGTTAAAAACGAGGTAGGCCACCAGCGCACCGAGGACGCCGCCGATCAGCGCCAGCAGCATGGTCTCCAGCATCACCGCCACCACCACCGGCAGCCCGGAAAATCCGATCGCGCGCAAGGTTGCAATCTCGCGGGCACGGGACGCGACCGAAGCAAACATCGTATTGAGTGCACCGAACATCGCGCCGATCGCCATGATCGCGCCAACCGTGATGCCTATGATGCGCAACACTTTTGTCACGCCCTCAGACTGCTTGGAAAAGTAGTCCAGCGTAGTGCTTGCTTCGACCTTGAGCTGCGGGTTTGATTCGAGTGCCGTCTTGAAGGCGTTGAAGGCCTTTGCGTCAGCCAGTCGCACCGTCACCGAAGCGCGACTGCTACCGCGGCGGTAGGTGTCGGCCACTACATTGGCGTCAGCCCAGATTTCAGATTCCAACGCATCACCGGAGGCGAAGACGCCCGTTACTTTCCACCTCTGTGCGCCCAGGCGAATCTCGCTGCCCGGCGTCAGGCCGGCAAACTGCCGCGCTGCACCGCGACCCACGATCAACTCGCGCAATCCAGGACCGAAGCGCCTGCCTTCGACCATCTTTACCTGCGGGCGCACCGCCCACGCCTGCTCGCTGACGCCGCGCAACTGCACGCTGCTTTCCTGCTCGGGGTCGCCGCCTCGCAGCGGCAGGTTGGCGGCCACCACCAGTTCATCCGACGCGATCGGCTGGCCCCTGTCGTTGCGGGCAATGCCAGGCGCCTGCGCAATAAGACTGACGCTGTCGTGCCCCAGCACCGACATCACCTCCGACGCCGACGCACCTCGCATGACCACGGCGGTATCAGCGCTGCCGGTATTGCGCAAGGTTTCGCTGTAGCCCTCTGCCATCGACAACAGCGCGACCAGCACGCCGACCACACCGGCGATGCCAACCACAATGACTGCCGAGGCACCGAGCCGTTGACACAGGGTGCTGATACCGACGTTGGCGACCGACAGCGCCTGACGGCCGCTTCGCGTGAGCAACAGCCATCCGGCCAGCAGCAATACCAGCGCAATGGCGCCGGACCAAGGCAGCATCAACCAGAGTGCCGATGCGACCAGCAGGAACAGGAATAGCAAAACGTTGATCAACCAGGCCACACGGTTCTCCTTGTGATGGCTGTTAGCGGCCAGCCAGGGCGTCGACAATGTTCAGTCGCATCGCGCTCCACGCCGGCAGCGCGCCGACCAGAACACCGATCAGCGCCATCAACGTCAGTCCCAACCCCCAGCTTGCGGCACCCACCGACGGCAGGTTCAGCATGCCGCCGCTACCGGCGGAGACGACCGGAATGACGGCGCTTGCCAAAGCCAGCCCGACAATGCCACCCAGCATCAGCAGCAACACCGATTCGGCCAGCACCATCGCCAGCACGCTGCGGTTGGAAAATCCAATTGTCTTCAGCACCGCAATTTCGCTGGTGCGCTCGCGTACCGCCTGCATCATCGTGTTGCCCGACAGCAGCAGCAGCGTGAAAAAGACCGCACCCATGATCGAGCCCACAATCAGACCGATGTCGGCCAGTTGTTTCATCCACGACGCGGTAGCGGCCTGTTCGGTCTGGGTCCGGGTCTCGTGGTCGGAGTTGGCCGACAGCGCGTCGATGCCCTTGGCCACGCGGTCGGCCTGATTCACATCCACCACGCGGGTGACGTACCAGCCGACCTGGCCCTGGTTGTACGGTGTGGTGTCGTCAAAATATTTCCAGTTGAGCAGAAAGGTCTGGTCAAAGAAACTGCCGCTTTTCTTGTCGGTGGCATGCAGGATGCCGACAATGTCGAACTGCCAGTTCTTGCTGCCCTGGCGGTCCGGAAAGATGGTGGATTGCAGCGGCACGTGGTCGCCGACTTTCCAGTTGAAGCGCCGCGCCAGCTGCTCTCCTATCAAGGCACCGGTGCGGGTCTCATTGAAGGCCTTGCGCTCGGCATCTGTGACCGCGATTTCAGGAAACAGGTCGAGGTAATTGGGTGACACAGCGAAGCTGAACACCTGGTTGTGTGGATCCTGGTAGGCGCCACCGAACCAGTTGGCATAGGTCACCATCTTGACGCCGTCGACGCGAGCGATCTGATCTTGCAAAGCCAGTGGCAAAGTCTGAATGAATGACAGCTTTGAGCCGGTTTGCAGCCGGGCTGCGCCGTTCGCGCTTTGGCCGGCCTGATTAAAGGACGTGCGCACCGCATCGAGCATGCCAAAGAGCAGGAACGCGGCGACGATCGAAACCAGCGTCAGCACGGTGCGCGTTTTGCGCCTGAAAAGTGAAGCCCAGACCAGATGCAGGTATTTCATCGCTGCCTCCTTGAACCAGTGTCAGTGCGTTGTGGTCGGTTCGACCAGACTGCCCTTGTCCAGATGCAGCGTATGGTTGGCATACTCGGCGGCTTTCGGGTCGTGCGTGACCATCACGATGGTCTTGCCATGATCGCGATTTAACGCTCGCAAAAGACCCAGCACGTCTTCGGCCGACTGGCGATCAAGATCGCCGGTGGGCTCGTCGCAGACCAGCAGCGCAGGGTCGGACACGATGGCGCGGGCGATCGACACACGCTGCTGCTGGCCGCCGGATAATTCGCCTGGCTTGTGCGCTGCGCGATCCGCCAGGCCGACGAGTTGCAGCGCGATGGCGGCGCGTTTCTTGCGCTCGGCGCCAGACAACCTGGTCAGCAAAAGCGGCAGCTCGACGTTGCGCTGCGCCGACAACATCGGCATCAGGTTATAGAACTGGAACACGAAGCCGACCTTGGCTGAGCGCCACTTCGCCAGCGCTGAAGCGCCGAGTTGGTCGATGCGCTGGCCGCCAACACTGATACTGCCGCCCGACGGCAGATCGAGTCCGCCGATCAAGTTGAGCAGGGTGGTCTTGCCCGATCCCGACGGGCCCATCAGCGCAATGAAGTCGCCTTCGTCGACATCGAGGTCGATGTGATGCAGCACCTCGATCTTTAGTTTGCTCCGCTCGTAAACTTTCGAGAGATCGCGAATTTCAATCAACTTTTCCATGACTCGTCCTCTTCCTGTGGCAGGGGGGTCAGCGGGCATCGCCGGCGATTCTAACGTCAGATCCTTGGTGCAGCTCAGGTGGCGGTGAAAGCACGACACGCTCGCCCGGCTTCACCGTATCGGGTAGCAGTTTCATCGAACCCACATCCTGCAACGCTGGTTTCACATTGCGCTGCTGCGCCTTGCCGTCGATTACGATGAAGACGACGCTCTGTCCGTCGCGTTGCACCAGCGCCTGTGGCGGCACCAGCACACCCTTGGGTGCCTGCACCGGCACGGCCGCGGGTTTTGAACCCAGAAAAGAGACGCGCACGCCGATGTCGGGTACCAGCCGTGCGTCTTTCTGCTCCAGCGCCACCCGCACCTTGATCGTCGCCTTGCCGCGGTCGGCCGCAGGCACGATGGCGATCACGTGCGACGGTAGTTTCCAGTCGGGGTAGGCATCGAGTACGGATTCGGCGGGCATATCAGGTTTCACCTGACCGATATAGGCCTCACTGACGTCGACGTCGACTTCGAGCGAATCCATGTCGACGATGGTGCCAACGCCGGTGCGCGTAAAGCCGCCACCAGCCGACAGCGGCGAGACAATCTCGCCAACTTGCGCGGCCTTGACTGTGACCACGCCGGAGAACGGCGCACGCACGACGGTGTAATCAAAGTTCACCTGCGCCTGTGCCAACTGTGCGCGTGCCGCATCGGCTTCGCGTCGGCGCGCTTCAAGTTGAGCGCTGAAGGTGGCGACCGCCGTGCGCGCCTGTTCTGCCGCCTGCCTGGAAAGCATGCCGCTGGCGGCGAGTTCGGTCTGCCTGCGGGCATCGGCTTCGGCCTGGCCAAGTTGTGCCTGCGCCTGTGCTATCTGGGCTTGTGCCGACAGAAGATTGGCCTGCGCTACGCTTAAACTGGCGCGCAGACCGCTGTCTTCAAGACGGGCGATTACCTGGCCTTTTTCAACATGGTCACCTTCTTCGATCAGGACCTGGGTCAGGGTGCCGGTGATCTGAGTCGAGACCGTCGCCTGACGACGCGCCGTAACGTAGCCGGTAGCCTGTAGCACCGCACCGGCGCCACCCCCCGTGGCCGCAGCCACCGCCGTAGCCGTTTGTACAGTTGTCGATCTCGCCAGCAGGAACCACCCACCGGCGCCGGCCAAAAGCACGACCACAGCAGCACCCAGCGCTGGCCACAACCAGCGTGGCGGACCGCCGTCGTCGCGCTGTCGGCCTTCAATGCGCAGATCGTTCAACAAATTTGCGTCGATGTCATTTTCCCCTTAAGCTGCAACTGCGCTAAGGCATCAGTGATTGATGCAGTTGTCCGCGGCTGATATCCTAACTGATTGGGGCGTTTGGCAGCCAGCGAGGACATGGCCAGCAAGCGTGGTCTCAAGCCCTGCGCTTGACCCAATGTGTCATGACAGAACTATCATTCAATTCACTAGCGGCGTACTGGTCGATTCCCGAGGTGAAGACCAATATGCTCGTTTTCATGAACTTATCGGTGCCATGATCGTCGGGTTGATGGTTGGCCATGAAAGTTCATACCTTGGAGGCTACCGGATTGTCGCTACTTCACGATGGTTTTAATCGAGCAGGTCTTTTTGAAAGCGTAAAGTTTATGGCCCGTGATCCTCGTTTTGATATCTTGTTTGAGCCCATCAAAATTGGCCCGGTAACGGCCAAAAACCGTTTCTTTCAAGTGCCGCATTGCAATGGCATGGGCCACGCCATGCCGCAAGCCCACGCCGCCATGCGCGAAGTTAAGGCAGAGGGTGGCTGGGCCGTGATTTGCACCGAGGAGTGCGAGATTCACCCGTCGAGCGATGTGTCACCGTACGTCGAGGCGCGCCTATGGGACGACCACGACATTCCAGCCTTGCGTCTGATGTGCGAGAAGGTGCACGCGCACGGTGCCCTGGCGGGCATTGAGCTGACCCACAACGGCCCCACAGCGTCGAATTTATATTCGCGCGAAGTGCTGCTTGCGCCGTCGCACCAGCCCAGCAAATATGGTTACCCGGCGCAAGCGCGGGCCATGGACAAGCGCGACATTGCCGAGTATCGGCGCTGGCATCGCAGCGCAGCACTGCGCGCCAAAGCCGCCGGCTTTGATTTGATTTATGTTTACGCCGCGCACGATTTATCGCTGGCCATGCACTTTCTGCAGAAACGCCGCAACCAGCGCACCGATGAATACGGTGGCTCGCTGGAAAACCGGGTACGGCTGTTGCGCGAGGTGCTTGAAGACACCAGGGACGCGGTAGGTGACAGCTGCGGCGTGGTGCTGCGTTTTGCCACCGAAGAATTGCTGGGTGATGGCGGTGTCACCTTGACTGAGGCAAAAGAAATCGTGCACCTACTGGCCGATCTACCCGACCTGTGGGATGTCAACCTGGCCGCCTGGTACAACGACTCGGTGCCGTCGCGCTTTGCCTGCGAAGGCGCGCAGGAACCGTTCATCGACTGGGTCAAGAAAGTCACCAGTAAACCGGTGGTCGGTGTCGGCCGATTTACTTCGCCCGACACCATGGTCTCGCAGATCAGGCGTGGCATTCTGGACATGATTGGGGCCGCGCGCCCCTCCATCGCCGACCCCTATCTGCCAAAGAAAATTGAGGAGGGCCGCCTCGACGATATACGCGAATGTATCGGCTGCAATATCTGCGTGTCGGGCGACAACACGGTCACGCCGATCCGCTGCACGCAAAACCCCACCATGGGCGAAGAGTGGCGCAAAGGCTGGCATCCGGAGCACATTGCGCCCAGCAAATCCGACGCAAAAATCCTGATCATTGGTGCCGGCCCAACCGGTCTGGAGGCGGCACGGGCCCTGGGTCAGCGTGGTTACGAAGTGCACCTGGCAGAAAGCGGCGCCGAACTGGGCGGCAGGGTCAGTCGAGAGTCACGCCTGCCGGGGCTGGCTGAGTGGGCCCGGGTACGCGATTGGCGCCTGGGACAAATCAAGATCATGCCCAATGTTCATGTCTACCTGGGTAGCCCCATGGGTGCGCAGGATGTCCTCGAATTTGGCGCGGAGCATGTGCTGCTTGCTACCGGCTGCTATTGGCGCCGGGACGGTTTTGGGCGCAGCAATGGCACGGGCATCAAGGGCTTCGACAATGTGGCGGTGTTTACGCCAGATGACATCATGAACGGCAAAATTCCAGACGGTCCGGTCGTTGTGTTTGATGACGACTATTTCTATTACGCCAGCACCATCGCCGACAAACTGTGCGCTGAGAGACGTGCCGTCTATTACGTGACGCCAGACGACGCCATAGCCTCGTGGAGCAGCAACACGCTGGACTACCGTCATATTCAAAAACGCATGTACGCTCTGGGCGTTGAGCAAATCGTTGCCAACAACATTCGAGAGTTCAAGGGCGACCGGGTCGTACTGGAACATGTCTGGTCTGGCAAGACCTCTGAAGTGGCTTGTGCGGCTGTGGTAACGATTACCGCGCGCCTGCCGCAGGACGCGCTTTACCAGGAGCTGTTGACACTTGAGTCGCAATGGTCCGGCGCCGGTATCAGGAGTGTGAAATGCGCTGGCGATGCACACGCACCGGGCTTGATTGCCCACGCAGTGTACGCCGGTCATCGTTACGCCCGTGAGATGGACGAAGCGCCCAAAGGCGATGTGCCATTTCGGCGCCATCTGCACACCAGCTTTACCTGATTGGATCTCCCCGCATCTGCCGAGAAGTCACCCACATTTGCCTTGGAAATACAAATTCAGTACGGCAACTTAAATCCATCGCGCGCGGCATTGATGCGAACAGCGGTAGGCTTTTCGTCCACTATCTGTGCCGAAAT
>SESD01001754.1_pt1 | contig 11608 bp, 5 predicted proteins | sample 3171411 | NCBI WGS metagenome assembly SESD01 (sample SAMN06051880, study PRJNA518727) | freshwater metagenome | biome: subpolar coniferous forest; feature: holomictic lake; material: water; isolation source: holomictic Lake 442, 16.5 m depth | place: Canada: near Kenora, Ontario | collected...
GAGCACCGGCGTTTTCTCGGCCAGCGTGACCAGCAGCACCTTGGTCTGTCTCGGATCCTGTAACTGCATCATCGGCGTTGTGAAGTGCAAGCCGCTCGCGCCCATCTGGCGCACCATGTCGCGGTGGTAGGCGCCAGTGGCGTCGAGCAGCAGCAAGGTGTGGCCGGTGGGGGCCGTGTCCATCACGACAAATTTCTTGCCGGCCTCGCGGATCACGCGCGAGAAGGCCTGAAACACCGCGATCTCTTCGGTGCAGGGCGAGCGCAAATCTTCTTCCAGCAGGGCGCGGCCCTGGGCGTCCAGACTGGCACCTTTGGCTGCGAGCACCTGCGCTCGGTAGCGCTCGGTGACTTCATGCGGATCGATGCGGCTGACCGTCAGATTTTCCAGCGTGCCATGCAGGGTCTCTGTCAAATGCGCCGCCGGGTCCGATGTCGTGAGGTGCACCGGCAGGCCGCGTGTGGCGAGTTGAACTGCCACCGCTGCAGCCAGCGTGGTCTTGCCGACACCGCCCTTGCCCATCAGCATCACCAGGCCGTGACCGTCAGTCGCAATTTCATCGACCAGTTCTGAGAGGCTGGGTGCAGCGAGGCAGTCCAGGCATGGATCGCCACAGGCCTGCGGCCTTCGCGATGACGAGGGTTCAGAGGCGTCAATTTCTGAACCGTCATTGCCAGGAGCGCAGCGACGCGGCAATCCAGGGCTGCTGAGCAACTGGCGCAGTGCCGGCAAGCCCACCAGATCAAAGGCCTTGAGGGCGATCTGATCGGTCGGCAGCGTCAGCAAGGTCTCGGGCATGGCTAACAGCGCAGCGAGTTCGCGCCGACCAATGGCTGCGGCCAGTGGGTCATGGGTAGCCTCAGCCGGAGGCAGGACGCCGTTGATTACCAGGTACTGTTGCGACAGGCCGATGCCGGCGAGTTCCTCGTGCGTGCGTGCCGCTTCGCGCAGGGTCGAGGCCTGTGCTCGGGCCACCAGAACCAGGCGGGTCCGCGCCGGGTCGGCCAGTGCGTCAACGGCAGCCTTGTACTGCGTGCGCTGCTTTTCCAGACCGGCCAGCGGCCCCAGGCAGGAGGCATCGCCCTTGCCCTCTTCGAGAAAGCCGCTCCAGGCACCCGAGAGTTGCTCCTCGATACCGCGCACCACGTTGTCGGGTAGCACTCCGCGCACCGGACCCACAATGCGATCCCGATACGCTTGCGCTGCTGCCTGCGGGTCAATTTCGAGCGCGCTCAGCTTGGCGACATCAGGGATGGCGCTGATCTGGTTGCCAATCGCGATGCCGAAGACCTGACCGACGTTGCTTGCCGGATCGGTGCTGACCAGCAGCACGCGCTTGCCGGCAGCAGAGAGAACGAGTGCCGTGGCACAGGCAATCGAGGTCTTGCCGACGCCGCCCTTACCGGTGAAGAACAGAAAGCGTGGGGGGTTCTGGAGGAAATTCATAAGCCGCTTAGAAAGTCCTCGTCATTGCGAGCTTCCCGCATCCGGCCCGATACCGCACACGGACCTTGAACCTGAAATTGTCATCCCGGACCCCGGATCAAGCCCGGGGCAGGCTCTGATCCGGGATCCAGTGCCACGCGAGCCATGGATTGCGGGTCGGGGCCCGCAATGACAAGCAGGGGTGTAAGTGTTCATGGAAAGCGACGCGTGGCAATCCATGCCATGTCCTTAGCCGCAGCAATGGCCACCCGAGCAGCAACTGCCAGCTGTCGCAGGTGCGATAGCAGCGTCAATCCCGGCCCAGCGGGCCAACTCGTCCCGACTCGGGTAGCGCCCGGCCAGCGCCAGTTCACCGTCGAGCAAGATGACCGGCAGTGCGCCCTCGCCGCGGCGCTCGAGCAAGCCCTTGACTACTGCGTTGCCGGCAAAGGCCATGGGCTGCTGCGCCAGATTGAAGCGCTCGATGTTGGCGCCGTTCTGTTTGGCCCAGGCCACATCGGCCGAGAAGGTCACCAGTTTCTGGTCCACCTCAGTACCGCAGACGCCGCTGCTACAGCACAGGGCGGGATCAAACACTTGCAAGGTTTTCATGGGACTCGTCCTTTAATCCACTTGGGATGGGTGGCAGGCGCTTGATCCCGCAGGCTGGCAGGTCTCGGCACAGAGTTCCGGGTGCCCGGAGCAGCATTCTTCGGTCAGGTAAGCAATCAGGTCGTGCATCAGGCCGAGTTTGGCGCGGTAGCGCTGAAAGCGCCCCTCCTGCGTCACCGACAGCAGTTGTGACTGCGTCAGTGCCTTCAAATGGAAGGAAAGATTGGTCGGCGGCACGCCCAGTTCAGCGCCGATTTCGCCAGCCACCAAGCCGGCGGGACCGGCCTTGACCAGCAGCCGGTAGGTGTCCAGTCGAATGCCGGAAGACAGGGATTCAAAGATTTTGATGGCCGTGGATGTATCCATATTTTTAGTATACAATTATTGTTGAATTGTTGATCAAATGCAGTCAGAAGTCCTGGATTGCCGCGCTTCGCTTTCCATGAACAGTTACTCCCCTGCTTGTCATTGCGGGCCCCGACCCGCAATCCATGGCTCGCGTGGCACTGGATCCCGGATCAGAGCCTGCCCCGGGCTTGATCCGGGGTCCGGGATGACAATTTCAGGTTCAGGGTCCGTGTGCGGTATCGGGCCGGATACGGGAGGCTCGCAATGACTAAAGGGGAGCCAGCGAGACGAATTCCGGGTTCATGGTCTGCTCGCGAGTGCTCCCGTTCCAGCGCGCTTGACCAGGCGAATGCTGGCAACGCCCGGCATCGGGCTGGTGTATTCCACCGAGTCGACCGATTGCTCGATGATGTAAAGACCGAATCCACCCTCACTGAGGCCGCTCATGTCAGGCTTCGTTTGCGCGGGTGGAGTGAAGGCCGCGCTCGGATAGATCAGTTCGACCGTCAGGGCCTCGCTCTCGCGCGTGATGCGGCAACTGATGCTCGCATTGCCGACCAGCACGCGCCCGTGACGAATGATGTTGGTCGCCGCCTCGAAACTGGCAAGAATGAGCGCATCGGCATCGTCTTCAGGCAGGTTGCTGGCGCTGGCCATGATGCGAGCGCGCAAGATCCCCAATGCATCCAGGCTCCAGGGCAGATTGAAGACGAAGGGGGCGATGCGATCCTCGACCCGCCGGGTCGCCGCGCCGCGCCGGGCTTGCAGGGTGACCATCACTGCTGTCAGGTCGTCCGCGCCGGGGCCGCCGCCGGTGAAGCGCCGCTGCTCGCCGCGCAGGGCCTGCATGATGGTTCTGGGCAACAGGGCAGCCTTGCTGCCCGCCTCGACCAAGTCGGAAAGCCGCTCTATTCCGAATTCCTCACCCTGCGGACTGCATGCCTCGGTGATGCCGTCGGAAAACACCAGCAGGCTGTCGCCCTGACCGATGTCCAGGCTCAACTCAAGGTAGTTCTCCTCAAGCAGGACGCCAATGGGCAGGTTGTCGCCCAGAATGGCGACCGGGCGTGCGCCGCCTGCGCGCGTAAGCAGGCCGGGCGTGTGCCCTGCGTTGACGTAAGTCAGCGTCCCGGCATCCAGGTCAAAGCGGTACAGGGCCAGCGTGGCAAAGGAGGAAATCGCGATCAGTTGCCTGGTCAGCGAGCTGTGTATTGCATTCACGATCTCGGCTGGCGCGGGCAGCGAGCGCGTGTCCTGCTTTGCAAGCAGCAGTTCGGCGAGCGCGCGGTTGTAGGCGGTGATGATCGCAGCACCCATCAGCGCGGCCTGCACGCCCTTGCCCATGACATCTCCGACCAGTACCTCAAAACAGCCCGTGTGAAAGCGATGGATAGAGGAGAAATCGCCGTCTATGATTTGCGATGGATCGGCGTACTGGGCCAGCAACGCGCCCTCGATGCCTTCGGGTACCTCGCACATCAGGGAACGCTGGACGACGACGCCGACCTCGATCTCGCGCCGGCGCATCTCCTGCAAGGCTTGGGTTGCCTGTTTGCTCCCTGTAATGTCCACCGCAACCATCACGTAATGCGCAATGCCTCCGTTCTCGTCCCTGACCCCTGAGATGGACGCGCTTTCCCAATGCAGTTCGCCGCTCTTCTTGCGATTGCACAAATCGCCACGCCAACTTTCTCCGGCGCCAATAGCACCCCATATGCTGCGGTAGGTCTCGGGCGGGGTCCGTCCCGACTTGAAGATACGCGGGTTCTGGCCCAATAACTCGGCTTTGAGGTAGCCCGTGACCTGCTCGAAATGGGGATTGACATACTCGATTTTGCTCATCCGGTCGGTGATCATGACGGCAGCGGGACCTTGCTCCACCGCCATCGAGAGCTTGCGCAATTCTGCTTCGGATCGTCTGCGTTGTTCAATTTCATTTTCGGCGCGCGTTAATGCGTTTCGAGTCATTCGATTGCCGTAATAAACCATGCTGGCAGTGACGCCAAACAGTGCCGTGTAGTTCAACCATTGCGTTATGCCAACGCTGTAGTCGGGCTGAGGTAGCAGTCCGGCATTTTCTGCAAGGACCAGGCACAAGACGGCCAGCGAGCTGGCGATGGTCGCGACCAGGATCCCAGGCAGATGAAACAGCATTCCCACCAGAATGACCCAAAACACATAGATCGCGGCTGACGGCGTTCGGATGGTTCCCAGACTGATGATCGCCGCTGTGAGAAAGATGAAAGAGACGATGACCAGGGTAAACGCGATCAGGGTAATCCTGCCGCTGCGCATACTGCGCCAGCCCAGCGCGAGCGCCACAAGCAGCAGACTACCGATGATCAGTGAACGGGTTGGAACATTCGCGCCAAGAAACACGCCGAAGATGAACAGAGCCGTAAGAGCCATGCTGATGAGCATGACTGCGCTGAGCAGGCTGGCACGACGCGTCTTGGCCTCGTCATCTTCAAAGACGGGTGGCTGGAACCAGCGCTCTAGGGTGTTCTTCACGTGGGCCTCGCAAGCAGTTGCAAGACAAGTGTAGCCCTACAAGAGCAGCATGCCACTCGCCGCGAAGGCGGCATTACCTTGCGCCTAAGCCTGATCCCGAAGTGGGAGCAGACGATCGCTAGGCAGCTGCGGCAGCTGACTCAGGCCTGCTTGGCAGTGGGCACTGCTACTGTGCTCAGCAGGCTGGCGCGCTCCATCGCCACCGCAGCGGCTGAAGTTTCCCGCACATGGCCGTAGCCGCGAATCTTCTGCGGCAGGGCCGCCAGTGCCACCAGGGTGTCGAGTGACTGCGCCTGCGGCTCCTTCAACAGACGCTCTGTCTCCTGCTCGTACTCGACCAGCAAGCGGGCATCAAGCTGACGCTCGGCGCTGTTGCGAAACGGGTCGAGCCAGGTGCCGCGCAGGCCGCGTAGCGCGTTCATCACCCGAAACGCGCTCATGACCCAGGGACCGAGCTCAGCCTTCTTGACTTTGCCTGTGCCCTGGTCCACCTTGCCAAAAGGCCAGGCACCGAAGTGAAAGTGCAACCGGTAATCGCCCTCGAAGGTGCTGGCCAATTGCTGGCGGAAGGCGTCCGATGTGTACAGACGCGCAACTTCCCACTCGTTCTTGGTCGCAAGCAACTTGAAGTAACTCAGCGCCACGGCCTTGGCCAGCCGCTCATTGCCACCGAGTTGCCCGTCGACTTTCGCGACTCGCTCCACCAGGGCGCGATAGCGCGCGGCGTAGGCGGCATTTTCATACTCCGTCAGGAAGGCCTGATGGCGCTGCATCAATTCAGAGAGTGACTCCTTGTTGCGTGGCACAAACTTGATGACGTTGGCAGGCGTTGCCACCTTCTGCACCGCCGCCAGATCGGTGGCAGCGCGTCGGCCCCAGAGAAAAGCGGCTCGGTTGAACTCGACCTGCACTGCGTTGAGTTCGATCGCCTTGTTCAGTGCTGCCAGCGTGACCGGCACCCAGCCATGCTGCCAGGCTGCGCCTAGCATGAACATATTGGAGGCGACGCTATCGCCCATCAAGGCACGCGCGATTTCAAGGCCGTTGGCAGCAAAGAACTGCTCACCGCAGACACTTCGAATGCTCTTGAGCATGGCATCGGCGTCCACGCTCCAGTCGGCGTTGCGGGCAAACTCCGAGGTCGGAATCACGTCGGTACAGACCACGGCCCGCGTGCGACCGGCGCGCATGCGCGACAGCGCCTCGTCGCCAGCGGTCACGATCAGGTCGCAACCGATCACCGTATCGGCCTCGCCCGGCGCGATGCGGGTTGCGTGCAGCATGGCGGCGTTCGGCGCCATGTGCACGTGCGAGAGCACGGCGCCGTATTTTTGCGACAGGCCGGTCACGTCCAGAATCGAGCAGGCCAGACCATCGATATGCGCTGCCATGCCCAGCAACTGACCGATGGTGACGACACCCGTGCCGCCGATGCCGCCAACCAGTACACTGAAACTGCGTGTCGGCCTCTCGAAGACCGGCAAGGCCGGCTCAGGCAAGGTGGCGCTGGTCTGACTGCTGACTTTGGCCGGCTTGCGCAGCGTGCCGCCGTGCACCGTGACAAAGCTCGGACAAAAGCCCTCAACGCAGGTGAAGTCCTTGTTGCAACTGTTCTGGTTGATTTTCCGTTTGCGTCCCAGCGCTGTCTCCAGCGGTTCGATCGACAGGCAGTTGGAAACCGTGCCGCAGTCACCACAACCTTCGCAAACCGCCGCGTTGATGAAACTGCGCTTGGCCGGGTCCGCCCACTTGCCGCGCTTGCGCAAACGCCGGCGCTCGGTAGCGCAAGGCTGCTCATAGACCAGCACCGTCACGCCTTTTTGCTCGCGCAAGCGGCGTTGCACCATCTCCATGTCGTCGCGGTGATGCACCTTGACCCCGGGGGGCAAATCCGCATTCGCGTACTTCTCGGGCTCGTCACTGACCAGCACGACTTCACCGACACCCTCAGCCAGCAGTTCGCGAATGGTTTGCGGCACCGTCAGATCGCCGTCCACCGGCTGGCCACCGGTCATCGAGACAAAGCCGTTGACCAGAAGCTTGTAGGTCATCGGCACCTTGGCCGCGACCGCCTGGCGGATGGCCAGAAAACCGGAGTGGAAAAACGTGCCGTCACCCATGTTGGCAAACACATGGGGTTCGTCGGTAAAGGGTTGCTGGCCCAGCCACATCGCACCTTCGCCACCCATGTGGGAGACGGTGCCAGTGGTGCGCGGGTTGTTCAGCATGGCAATCGTGTGGCAGCCAATGCCGGCCAGCGCCCGCGAGCCTTCGATCACCTTGGTGGATCGGTTGTGCGGACAGCCTGAACAAAAACTGGCGTTGCGCTGCGCCGAGCCCGGCCCTGGCGCCTTGGGCGAGGGCAGGCTGATAGTCTGCAAGCCGCAATCAGGCTGCAGCATCAGCATGACATCGAGCAGGACCTTGGCCACGATCAGCGGCGAGATTTCAGCGTTGTTCGGGAACACCCTTGCCGCGCGCTCCAGGCCATAGGTTGGTGCGCCGAGCGCCTTGCCAATCACCCTGGGTCTGTTCGGCAGATTCAGGTCGTACAGCATGGACTTGATCTGCTCTTCGAGCAGCGGACGTTTTTCTTCGACCACCAGAATCGCGTCCACGTCCTGCGCCAGCGCACGCACAAACTCGGGATCGAGCGGCCAGGTCATGCCGACCTTGGCGATACGAATACCCATCTCCTGCAACTGCGCTGCCGACCAGCCCAGTTCCACCAGCGCCTGGCGCACGTCCTGGTAGGCCTTGCCGGCCGACACAATGGCCAGCCGCGGCTTGTCGCTGTCGATGCTGATGAGGTTCAGATGATTGGCGCGTGCGTAGGCCAATGCCGCGTAGAGCTTGTGGTTGTAGAGCCGCTCTTCGGCCAGCAGAGCGGTATCGAAGGGTCGGATGGAGAGGCTGGGCGCACCCATTGGTGTGCCTGCCGGCAAGGAGGGCACTTCGGGCAAGACAATGTTCGGTGAATCCGGGCCGACGTAAATGGTGCCGCCGCCTTCGACGACATCAGTCACTACCTTCATGCCGACCCAGCAGCCGGAAAAGCGCGACATCGCTATCCCGTGCAAACCGAAGTCAAGCAGTTCCTGGGTGTTCGACGGGTACAGCACCGGCAGCCCGGCAGCAATGAAGATCTGGTCAGAAAAATTGGTGATGGTGGAGGATTTGGCACCGTGGTCGTCGCCCGCTAGCGCCAGCACGCCCCCCAGCGCGCTGGTGCCCGCGCTGTTGGCATGGCGCAGCACATCGCCACTGCGGTCCACGCCGGGGCCCTTGCCGTACCAGATGCCAAAGACGCCGTCAACACGCGCACCCGGAAAACTGCCTACGTGCTGGGAGCCCCAGATGGCGGTGGCTGCCAGGTCTTCGTTGACGGCCGCTCGAAAAACAATATTGTTCTGCTTCAGAACCGCTTCGGCCTGCCACAGATCCATGTCGAAGCGACCCAGTGGCGAGCCGCGGTAACCTGAAACATAGCCGCCGGTTTTCTTGCCTTCGGCCTCGTCGCGCAAACGCTGCTGGATGGGCAGGCGCACCAGCGCCTGCGTGCCCGCCAGAAAAACCCAGCCCTCTTTGACCTGGTATTTGTCGGCGAGTGTGATGTCGGGGTGAGCCAACTTGTCAGGCGCATTCATAGGCTACTCTTGGTACTGCACAAGAGGGGCATTATCAGACAGCTGTGCCTTGCTGTCCTAACAGCTCGCATTCACTGGCGCCGATGGGCTTGCAGCGAGGCCAGCGAGCGCAACTGGCGATAATCACTCAGCCCCCGATTTGTCGTAGTACATTCCACCCTATGTCCGTAGTCGATCTCTCTGTCTCTGAAACCTCGCGCGCCACCCTGCCGGGTCTGGGCCGCGCACTGGTCCTGGCCGGCAAGATTGGCCAAAATGCTGCGGAAGAAATCTACCGCAAGGCGCAAACTTCTCGCACCAGTTTCATTGCTGAACTCACGGGTTCCGGCGTTGTGTCGGCATTTGATCTTGCGCACACCTTGTCAGCCGCCTTTTCCACACCGCTGATCGATCTGAAGGCAATTGACGCGCAGCGCCTGCCCAAGGGCCTGCTGGACGCCAAAATTTGCCTCAATTACCGGGTCGTCGTCCTGGGCAAACGTCACAATCGCCTGGTCGTCGCCACGGCCGATCCTTCCGACAGTGAGGCGGTCGATAAAATCAAGTTTGCCACCCAATTGCGTGTTGACTGGGTGGTGGCCGAATACGACAAACTGCTGGCTCTGGTATCAAGCAACGCTGTGTCCGCAGAGGAGACCATCGACAGCATCATCGGTGACGAGTTTGAGTTTGACGAATCCGGCCCCGCTGAGCTGCGCGAGGTTGATGACAATTCTGCTGCTGAAATCGAGGACGCTCCGGTTGTCAGGTTCCTGCAAAAGATGCTGCTCGATGCCTACCACCTGCATGCATCCGATTTGCACTTCGAACCGTATGAGCATCATTATCGGGTGCGTTTTCGCATAGACGGGGAGTTGCAGGAAATCGCTTCACCACCGGTTGCGATCAAGGATAAACTGGCCTCGCGCATCAAGGTCATCTCGAGGATGGATATCTCGGAAAAGCGCATTCCTCAGGATGGCAAGATGAAGCTGAAGGTCGGACCTGACCGCGTCATCGACTTTCGAGTCAGCACTCTGCCAACCATGTTTGGCGAAAAGATCGTGATCCGTATCCTCGACCCGAGCATCGCCAGACTCGGTATCGATGCCCTGGGATACGAGTCTGAAGAAAAGGAAAGACTACTGCGAGCCATCGAACGGCCCTACGGCATGATCCTGGTGACCGGCCCTACCGGTTCGGGCAAGACGGTTTCACTCTATACCTGTCTGAACCTGCTGAACAAGCCGGGCCTGAACATCGCAACCGCCGAGGACCCTTGCGAAATCAACCTGCCCGGCATCAATCAGGTCAACATCAATGACAAGGCTGGCTTGACCTTTTCAGTTGCGCTGAAATCATTTCTGCGGCAGGACCCGGACATCATCATGGTCGGTGAAATTCGCGATCTGGAAACTGCCGATATTTCGATCAAGGCAGCCCAGACCGGACACTTGCTGCTCTCCACACTGCATACCAATGACGCGCCGGCGACACTGGCACGTTTGCGCAATATGGGTATCGCCCCTTTCAATATTGCCTCGAGCGTGATCCTGATCACGGCACAACGTCTGGCGCGAAGACTGTGCCCAAAATGCAAGACACCGGTTGATATTCCACGCAAGGCCTTGCTCGATGCCGGCTACCAGGACAACGAGCTCAACGATGCCTGGGTGCCATACCGGCCGGTCGGCTGCGACAATTGCACCAAAGGCTACAAAGGGCGTGTCGGAATCTACCAGGTGATGCCGATCAGCGAGGCAATGCAGCGCATCATCCTGCGTGATGGCAATGCTCTGGAGGTCGGCCAGCAGGCAGCCGCGGAAGGTGTGCGAACACTGCGGCAAGCCGGTTTGCACAAAGTTAAACTGGGTCTGACTTCGCTGGAAGAAGTGCTCGCTGTGACGAACGAATAAACCAGCAATCCAGAGGACGCGATGGTAACTTCAAGGATCAAGGGCATCAAGGACTACGTCTTTGAATGGGAAGGCCGGGACCGCAACGGCAAGTCGGTGCATGGCGAAACCCGGGCTGGTGGCGAGCACCAGGTGCAGGCCGCGCTGCGCCGCCAGGGCGTGACGCCAACCAAGATCAGGAAGCGCAAGATGCGCTCGGGCAAGGCCATCAAACCGAAAGATCTGGCCATTTTCACGCGCCAGCTCGCCACCATGATGAAAGCTGGCGTGCCGCTGCTGCAGGCCTTTGACATCGTTGGCCGTGGCAACCCGAACGCGAGTGTCACCAAACTGCTCAACGACATCCGCACGGACGTCGAAACCGGTACCTCGCTGAGCATTGCCTTTCGCAAGTTCCCTCTGTATTTTGACAATCTCTACTGCAACCTGATCGAGGCCGGTGAGACCGCCGGTATCCTGGACCAGTTGCTGGAGCGACTGGCGGTCTACATGGAAAAGACCGAGGCCATGAAATCAAAGATCAAGTCAGCCTTGATGTACCCGATTTCGGTGTTGATCGTCGCTTTTGTGGTAACTGCCGTCATCATGATCTTTGTGGTGCCGGCGTTCAAGGAAGTGTTCGCCAATTTTGGTGCTGACCTGCCAACGCCGACGCTGGTGGTGATTGCCATCAGTGAAATATTCGTGAAGTACTGGTGGCTGATTTTTGGCGCGATCGGTGGTGGCTTTTACTTCTTCATGCAAGCCTGGCGACGCAATGAACAGATGCAGAACCTGATGGACCGCATCATGCTCAAGATGCCCATCTTTGGTGTGCTGGTGGACAAGTCCTGCGTGGCGCGCTGGACGCGCACGTTGTCGACCATGTTCGCGGCCGGCGTGCCGCTGGTGGAGGCACTGGACTCGGTCGGTGGCGCAGCCGGCAATTCGGTCTATCTGAACGCCACCAAGAAGATTCAGCAGGAGGTGTCAACCGGCACCGCGCTGACAGTTGCGATGGGCAACGTCGGATTGTTTCCGTCGATGGTTCTGCAGATGTGTGCGATTGGCGAGGAGTCGGGCTCCATCGATCACATGCTGGGCAAGGCGGCTGATTTTTACGAAGCTGAAGTCGACGACATGGTGTCCGGCATTTCGAGCCTGATGGAGCCCATCATCATTGTTATTCTG
>SESD01001765.1_pt1 | contig 11559 bp, 11 predicted proteins | sample 3171411 | NCBI WGS metagenome assembly SESD01 (sample SAMN06051880, study PRJNA518727) | freshwater metagenome | biome: subpolar coniferous forest; feature: holomictic lake; material: water; isolation source: holomictic Lake 442, 16.5 m depth | place: Canada: near Kenora, Ontario | collected...
CCAACAAACTGATGTTAATTTACCTTACATTACTGCTGATGCTTCAGGCCCCAAGCATTTAAATGTTAAATTAACACGTGCAAAATTAGAGTCTTTGGTAGAAGAACTGATTAACCGTACTAAAGGCCCTTGTGAAATGGCACTTAAAGATGCCGGTGTTAAAGCATCGGAAATCAATGATGTTATTTTGGTAGGCGGTCAAACCCGTATGCCGAAAGTACAAGAAATGGTTAAAAGCATTTTTGGACAAGAGCCCCGTAAAGACGTAAATCCAGATGAGGCTGTTGCTTTGGGCGCTGCTATTCAAGCGGGTGTTTTATCGGGTGATGTTAAAGATGTATTGTTACTGGATGTTATTCCATTGTCTTTGGGCATTGAAACAATGGGCGGTATTTTAACTAAGTTAATTGAAAAAAATACCACGATTCCAACCAATGCAGCACAGGTATTTTCTACAGCTGACGACAATCAAACAGCCGTTACCATCCATGTTTTGCAAGGCGAACGTGAAAAAGCATCAGCTAATAAATCGCTGGGGCGTTTTGATTTAGCGGATATTCCACCGGCATCGCGTGGCGTTCCACAAATTGAAGTATCTTTTGATATTGATGCCAACGGCATTTTAAGCGTATCGGCTAAAGATAAAGCAACCGGTAAAAAACAATCGATCGTTATTAAAGCGTCAAGTGGTTTATCCAGTGATGAAGTCGATCGTATGATTAAAGATGCAGAAGCCCATGCTGATGAAGATCGCAAGTTAACTGAATTAGTGCATGCCCGCAATCATGCTGACGGAATGATTCATGCGACTGAAAAATCTTTAAAAGAATTGGCTGACCAAATTGGCGAAGATGAAAAAAACAGCATTGAACACGCTATTGAAGCGCTGAAAGAAGCCGTTAAAACTGATGACAAGGATGCCATAGAAGCTAAAACTAATGACTTAACCGAGTTATCAGGCAAATTGGCCGAACGTGTTTATGCTCAAAAAGCAGGCGCTGAAGGTGGTGAACATAACCATTCTGAAGGGGCTTCAGCCCATCAGGAAACAGATGACAGCGTTGTTGATGCTGAATTTGAAGAAGTTAAAAAAGACTAAATCTAATTAGCGTTACCTATAATAATTGATTTTACAAATCAATTGAAATAACAAGCAGGTTGGGACTGAGAATTGTCCCAACCTGCTTAATACGTTAAGCTTCTTGTTGAAGCTACAGACATTAAAACCATTCCGCGCTTTTTAATATGCGGTTTCTCATAACCACGCAGCAATGCTTAATCTCCTGATGAACAATCAGGAGCGGATTGAAACATGGCGACAAAAGAAGATTTTTACAAACTGCTCAACGTTGATAGAAACGCCAGTGATGCAGAGATCAAAAAAAGCTATCGCAGTATGGCGATGAAATTTCATCCCGATAGAAACGCAGACAATCCGGAAGCGGCTGAAGTCAAGTTTAAGCAAATTAAAGAAGCTTACGAAGTTTTATCAGACCCAAAAAAACGTTCAGCTTACGACCAGTTTGGTCATGCTGGAATCGATCCATCAATGGGTGGACGTTCTGGTGGCTTTGGCGGCGCAGAAGGATTTAGCGATGTTTTTGGTGATGTTTTCGGTGATATCTTTGGTGGCGGAAGACAACAACGCAGCAACACTCAACGTGGCTCTGACTTACGCTATAATCTTGAACTGACTCTGGAAGAAGCTGTTGCCGGAACAGAAACAAAAATCCGTGTACCTGTATTAGTCAGTTGCGGCGAATGTAAAGGCTCAGGCGCTAAAAAAGGTTCAAGTCCTGTAATCTGCACTACATGTCATGGTCATGGACAGGTTCGGATGCAACAAGGCTTCTTTTCTGTGCAACAAGCCTGCCCTACTTGCCGAGGCACAGGCAAACAAATTAAAGATCCGTGTGGCTCATGTCATGGCCAGGGACGCGTTCAGGAAACCAAAACCTTATCAGCTAAAATTCCTGCAGGTGTCGATACCGGAGATCGTATACGCTTGTCAGGAGAAGGAGAAGCTGGTGAACGTGGTGGCCCGTCAGGTGACCTTTACATAGAAATTCGAGTCAAAGATCATGATATTTTTACTCGTGATGGAGCTAACTTATATTGTGAAGTGCCCATTAGTTTCGCTACAGCCTGCTTAGGTGATGCCATCCAAGTACCTACTTTAAATGGTGAAGTTAAACTAACCATACCCGCTGAAACGCAAACAGGAAAATCGTTTAGATTGCGAGGTAAAGGTGTTAAGCAGGTTCGTGGTGGTGCCATCGGCGACTTAATTTGCAAAGTAAAAATTGAAACGCCCGTGCAACTGACCAAAGATCAAAAAGCAATTATTGAAAAATTGGGCGAATCGTTATCAAGTGGCGGAAAACAACACAGCCCTCAAGAACATACATGGATTGATGGCGTTAAAAACTTTTTTGATAAGCTAACAGGATAATTCATGCTACGTATCGCTATAGTCGGAGCATCCGGCCGAATGGGTTTATGCCTAATCAAAGCGGCTGTGCTGGATGATAAAACAGCACTTTCTATTGCTGTATCACGCCCGGGAAGTACCGCTATTGGTAAAGATGCCGGAGAATTAGCCGGCATTGGAACACTAGGGATTAAAGTCATTAATGACTTAACATCAGTTTTAGATCAATTTGACGTTTTAATCGATTTTACCCGACCCGATATTTCAATGGAGTTTATAGAAATATGTCGGCAAGCGGGTAAAAAAATAGTCATAGGCACTACCGGTTACAACGATACTCAAAAGGCTTTAATTGCAGAAGCGTCTAAAGAGATCGCCATAGTGCTTGCTCCCAACATGAGTGTTGGGGTCAACTTAGCACTTAAATTATTGGAAATGACCACTAAAGTCATGGGGGACTATACCGATATTGAAGTGATTGAAGCTCACCATCGCCATAAAGTTGACGCACCTTCCGGCACTGCATTACGCATGGGTGAAGTCATTGCAAATACTTTAGGACGAGACTTAAAAGACTGCGCTATCTATGGTCGCGAAGGTAATACCGGCGAACGGGATAGAAAAACCATTGGTTTTTCAACCATTCGTGCGGGTGATATTGTTGGCGATCATACAGTAATGTTTGCTGATGAAGGTGAACGTGTAGAAATTACCCACAAAGCCACCAGTCGCATGACTTTTGCTAATGGTGCAATCAGAGCATCTATATGGCTGAAAGACAAAACAACCGGGCTATATGATATGCAAGATGTATTAGGTCTTTCCTAGTAAAACACTTGCAAAACGATGTGATATCGTCTTAAAAGCTTTAAGCCAACACTCCGTCAAGCAACACTAAAAAACCTCGTTTGGATTTTCCAAACGAGGTTTTTTCTTTTTATAAGCCATTTTGTACCCCCCCCCTCATCATTCAGGTAGTTAAGTAACTATCTATCCTCGACCACAAAGAAGCCGATTCCTAGATAACTGATGTCGTTATGACTCTATATCGATAATTGTTATCTTTAAATAAGATATACATATCAAAATGTATCATTAAATGTTCCATAAATTCACTGATATAGTGCACTCAAGGTTAAGTAAAACGTTTTTCAACCTTAATTAACTGTAAAGGCTAAATGGTATGACATTAGAAAAAAGTAAAGCGGGGCAAACAGAAATGAAAGTTGAAATGGTTAATCAGATTGTCTCTATATTACAGGGAATCCGCTTCGGGTCCGTTGAAATCATCATCCACGATGGGAAAGTCGTACAAATAGAACGTAAAGAAAAACTACGCTTTAACACCAAATAACGACTCAACAATTAATAGCAATGACTCTACCGTAAAAACGGTGAACACCTTTAAAAAGATCGGCGGGCTGACCGGATTACCGGAAGTTAAAGCTCTAAGAGGACAAACAAATGAAATACTTTAAACGGAAAGCACTAGCAAGCCTAATTAATCTTGCCTTATTGGGGGCTCCAGTTGCTAATGCAGCTGATTCAGAAGCCTTGGAAAGACGCATCCGCGAACTTGAAAGTCGCTTGGCAAAAATGGATCAACTGGAAGCTCGACTAGAAAAACTGGATAAAGCGGCGGCTTTATCTGCAAGACCAATAGAACCTCCCCCCTTAACAAATCCTTCACCTGAAGTAATCAAGCTGACTCGAAAAGTTAATACCCTTGAACGCAAATTAGAAGTTCAAGATGAGGTAACAACGGGGGCATTAAAAAAACTACCCGTTTTTGATGCCGGCGAAAATGGATTTAGAATAACATCTGCGGATAAAAAAAATCAGTTACGTATAGGCGCAACAATACAAACGGACTATCGTAATTTTCTGGGCGATAATCCAGATGCCTGGACAGGATTAGCTTCGGGTCCTATTGGACCAGACTCTATTTTCCTAAGACAGGCCCGTATTGTTTTGGAAGGTTATCTTCTTAAAGATATCTATTTTAAAATCATGCCTGACTTTGCTCAAACCAGTAACACCGCAAACATGTTACCGGATGCTTACATTGATTATGCTTATGCGACTCAAGCGAGCCTATTGGTCGGAAAATATAAACCTTCAATTGGTCTTGAACGCTTACAAGGCGATTCAAATACTGCCTTTTTGGAACGTGCTTTCCCCACTAATTTAGCGCCAAATCGGGATATCGGTATTCAAGTGCATGGTGGCTTCGCGATGCCAGGTTACAAAGCAGAGACAGCTCCGGGACCGATTGATAACAAAAATGCATTTACCTATCAAGTTGGCATTACCAACGGCACCGGGGATAGTGGGAATCCTTATGGAAATGGAGCTCAATCCACTTCCTCGACTTCATTTACCAGTGCTAATAATAAAGAATTCGATGGACGTATTTTTGCACAACCTTTTCAACATTCTGGTTACAGCTGGCTGGAAGGTTTTGGCGTTGGCTTGTCAGGATCTTTTTCCAGTCCTGACAAGTTAGTTCTTAATAATCAAAGAACGCCTTTAGGACAGACGCAATTTATTTATTACGATGCTCCCAACACAATAACAGCCGGCTCTACCGGTGTTATTACAGCCAATGGCAGTTCTAATCGTATTTATCCACAAGCATACTGGTATAAAGGTCCCTTTGGACTCATGGGTGAATATGTTGCTTCTACTCAGACGCTGAACGGATCCGATCCTACCAGCAAAGTGAATAATATTACTCAGACCAATACAGCCTCTCAAGTTCAAGTTTCTTATGTAGTGACCGGTGAAGATAATACCTTTGAAGGCGTTAAACCCATGCGTAATTTTGACCCCTTTAAAGGTAGCTGGGGTGCATTACAACTTGCTGCACGTTGGACTGAACTAAATGTAGACAGTGATACTTTTAAAATGATTGATCCAACCAGATCTGCTAGCAAAGCAACTGCAGGAACATTTGGTGCGAATTGGTTCCTTAACAAATATGCACTGATTAGACTTGATTACGAATATGTATCATTTGAAGGTGGTGCAGGAACGAAAACGGGATCAGGTGAAGCCTCCAAATACAACATAACCAACCGACCTAGTGAACAAGTTCTCTCCACTCGCTTTCAATTAGCATTTTAATAAACTGACCTAAGGTTTTTACCCATGAAAAATAATTTTTTAACTATTGTCTTTGCGGCAGTCTTGGCTGCTCTTGCATCAAACAATGCACACTCAAAAGATATAAACTTACTTAACGTATCCTACGACCCGACCCGTGAACTCTATAAAGAATATAATCCTGTATTTGCCAGCTACTGGAAAGCCAAAACGGGCGATACCGTCACCATCAATCAATCTCATGGTGGCGGTGGCAAACAAGCGCGTGCCGTGTTAGAAGGCTTGGAAGCGGATGTTGTTACTTTAGCAATAGCTTATGATATCGACCAACTTTACCAAAAGCGTAAATTAATTCCGGAAAACTGGCAAACCTTGTTACCTAATAACAGTAGCCCTTATTCCTCTACTATTGTATTTATAGTACGAAAAGGTAATCCTCTGGGTATTAAAGATTGGAATGATATTGTCAAACCAGACGTTAGTATCGTCACACCCAATCCTAAAACATCCGGTGGAGCACGTTGGAACTTTTTAGCTGCATGGGGTTATGCGCTTAAACATAACAATAACGACGAAGCAGCGGCTAAAGAATTTGTTAGCAAGTTATTTAAAAATGCTGCCGTATTGGATACGGGTGCACGGGGTGCCACCACGAGTTTTGTGGAACGTGAAATTGGTGACGTACTGATTACGTGGGAAAATGAAGCCTACATGGTTTTAAATGAATTTGGCGCAGACAAGTTTGAAATTGTGACGCCATCATTAAGTATTTTGACAGAACCACCCGTCGCGGTTGTTGAAGATGTTGCGCGTAAACATGGTACGACTGAAGTCGCTACCGAATACCTTAAATATTTATACAGCAAAGAAGGTCAGGAAATCATAGGCAAAAACTTTTATCGTCCTACAGATCCTGAAATTGCCGCTAAGTATGCAAAACAATTTAAACCGTTAGAACTCATCAAAATCGATCAATTCGGTGGCTGGAATGTAGCACAAAACAAATTCTTTGCCGATGAGGGTGTATTCGACCAAATCTACGGTGCAGGAAAATAATTCGCTGTTTTTATAGCCTCATAAGGTGAACAGGTTTTCTGTTCACCTTTAAAACTCATTATCTGGTTCCGTAACTATTACGTTGGAACGTAGAAAAGTATGGAGTTAAATAATGTCACAAAGTAGTGTTATGCCAGGATTTCGTCCAACCATCGGATTTACCCTTTTCTATTTAGGTTTGGTAGTTTTAATCCCCCTCAGCACGCTGGTCTTTAAAAGTTTTGAACTGAATTGGGATGATTATGTTCACATCATAACCAATAAAAGGGTGCTATCTTCATTTCGCGTCAGCTTTACTACTGCACTTATTGCTGCATCTATTGCCAGTATATTTGGCTTTATTACTGCTTGGGTTTTAGTTAGATATTCCTTTTTTGGTAAAAATATATTTCATGCCTTGATTGATTTACCCTTTGCCTTACCAACTGCGGTCGCAGGTATTGTGCTGGCAACCATTTTCCAACCCAGTGGGTTTCTTGGCAAATTACTCATGGATAACTTTGGTATACAAATCGCCTTTAAACCAGCCGGTATAGTCGTTGCGCTTATTTTTATCAGCATTCCTTTTGTAGTCCGCACCGTCGAACCCGTTTTGTTGGAATTTGAAACTACAATGGAAGAAGCAGGGTCCAGTCTGGGTGCATCGCGCCTACAAGTCTTTACCAAAATTATTTTTCCGAATATATTCCCGGCGTTACTCACTGGTTTTGCATTAGCATTTGCAAGAGGCGTCGGGGAATATGGCTCAGTCATTTTCATTGCCGGTAATATCCCCTATGTATCAGAAATTGTACCGCTATTGATTGTTATCAAACTGGAACAATTTGATATTAAAGGAGCCACTGCCATTGCCTTAACCATGCTGGTTATCTCATTTTTATTGCTGTTATTAATTAATTTGCTGCAACTTTGGGTGCGTAAGCGCTCTGGGCAATTGTAAGGATATTTGCTTTATGAATACTGTTACCAAACCTCTCTACAAAGATAAAATAGTTGCTCAGCAACGAGCCCTGCAAGATCCTGACTGGGTCAAATGGAGCTTGATCACTATTGCCTTAAGCTTTATCAGTTTGTTTATATGCATACCTTTAGGTTTGGTCATTGTCCAAGCCTTTTCCAAAGGCTTAGAAGCTTATTGGTCAGCATTGTCGCAGCCAGATACATTGGCAGCAATCAAACTGACTTTATTAGTGGCTGTGGTAACTGTTCCTTTAAATACTGTATTTGGGGTTGCCGCTGCCTGGGCCATTACCCGATTTGATTTTAAAGGCAAAAGTTTTCTAACGACATTAATCGACCTGCCTTTTTCAGTTTCTCCCGTTATTTCCGGGTTAATATTCGTCCTGTTGTTTGGTGCAGAGGGCTGGTTTGGAGAATGGCTAATGGAACATGATGTAAAAATCATCTTTGCAGTTCCCGGCATTATTCTCGCCACCCTATTTATTACCTTTCCTTTCGTAGCGAGACAATTAATTCCCTTGATGCAAGAAATGGGCAACCAGGAAGAAGAAGCAGCTCTTTCACTGGGCGCAGGTGGCTGGAAAACTTTTTGGGCCGTTACCATACCCAACATAAAATGGGCATTACTGTATGGTGTATTGTTATGTAACGCCAGAGCAATGGGGGAATTTGGTGCTGTTTCCGTGGTCTCTGGTCATATCAGAGGCATGACCAATACCCTACCATTACATGTTGAAGTCAGTTATAACGACTATGATGTAGTTGGTGCTTTTGCCAGCGCCTCTATTTTGGCAGCATTAGCCATTGTCACACTGATTTTAAAAACCGCTTTGGAATGGAAACAAACCAACCGATAAAAAACCAACAACGATTTTATATTTGAGATTTTACTATGAGTATTTTACTTTCTGACATCAGTAAAAATTTTGGTGCTTTTGCAGCGCTAAACCATATTAATCTGGAGGTCCCAGAAGGCGAACTTGTCGCTTTATTAGGACCTTCCGGTTGTGGTAAAACTACACTGTTACGGATTATTGCGGGCTTGGAACATACTGACAAAGGTCGTGTTTTAATAAACGGCCTTGATAAAACGGATCAAAATGTTAGCCAACGCGGTATCGGCTTTGTATTTCAGCACTATGCTTTGTTTCGCCATATGACTGTATTTGAGAATGTGGCATTTGGTTTACGTGTTAAACCAAAACGCGATAGACCCAGCAACGAAATTATATCCAAAAAAGTCCATGCCTTACTGGACTTGGTGCAACTTGATTGGCTGCATAATCGCTACCCTGATCAACTATCTGGTGGGCAACGTCAACGTATTGCCTTGGCACGCGCATTAGCGGTAGAACCCTCTGTATTGCTTTTGGATGAGCCCTTTGGTGCGCTTGATGCCAGTGTTCGTAAGGATTTGCGGCAATGGCTACGAAACTTGCATCATGAATTAAATGTAACCAGCATATTTGTTACCCATGATCAGGAAGAAGCCATGGAAGTGGCCAGTCAGGTTGTTGTGCTTAATCATGGGCAAATCGAACAGCAAGGTTCTCCCAGTGACATTTATGACCATCCAGCTAATGCTTTTGTTTCGCGTTTTATTGGACAAACGAATATTTTTGATCTGGATGAACATGATGCTGATTGGCTACAAACAGCTGGATTATTAAACCCAACTCAGGCAGGCAAGATTGCGCATGTTCGTCCTCATGACATCATCATTGAAAAATCTGATGCCAATCATGCAGCACCGGCAACCCTAAAGGATTGGCAACATCTGGGCGCACTCATCCGTCTTGAACTGGTAAAAAATGATTCGAATGGCTCAACAGCTCCTGTTTTTGCAGAAATGCCTAATGATCAATTTAAACAACTTGAATTGGCAAGGGGGGATAAAATTAACCTGAAAATACGCCAGGCACATTGGTTTCATTGATTTAATCCCGTATTATTCAGGTTAAATTTTAGGAATATTAGTTAAGGACATCGCTACCATGAATCTGAGTCAAATTGAATTACTACGCGTACTTCAAGAAACCAACTTAAATCTTTCAAAAGCAGCTGAAAAAATGCACATTGTACAGTCGGCCGTTAGCCGACAATTACAACTTTTTGAAGCTGAATTAGGCTCTCCCTTATTCGAAAGACAGGGTAAAAAACTAATAGGAATGACGACGTTGGGGCTTAGTATCATGGAAGAAGTTGCTGTCATCAACAGAGCAAAATCCAATATACAACATATCGCAGCCGATTTTCTGGACAGCAATAAAGGTACGTTACATATTGCCACTACCCATACCCAAGCAAAATATTTTTTACCCATACCAATTAGTCGGTTTAGAAAGAAATATCCTGGTGTTAGTATTTACATGGTACAGGCATCCCCCGAACAATTAATCGACCAGTTACATGCTCGTAAAGCCGATATTGCCATCTGTACTGAAAGAGTTGATGAAGTCGCGGACCTTATTGTTAAAACTTGTTATGAATGGCATCATGCTTTAGTGGTACCTCAAAACCACCCCTTATGTGAAGGAGAAATATCTCTTGAGCGGCTCTCTAAATTTCCCATTTTAACCTATAGCTTTGGTTACACTGGACGATCAAATATTGAAAGTGCCTTTAACGCCGCAAATTTGGAACTGGATATTATTTTGGCTGCAGCGGATACGGATGTCATCAAAACTTATGTCCGCTTGGGTTTGGGAGTGGGGTTGATTGCAGGAATGGCCTACGACCCTTTAGCCGATAAAGATCTAGTGGTTCGGGATTTATCCCATCTCATTTCCAGTTCAAGTACCAAAATAGCTTATTTAAAACATAACTATTTACCGCTATACAGCCAACATTTTATTAGTGAATTACTATCGGCTGCCAAAGAAATCACTTGTTAAAATAATAACCAAATTTGTGTTTCGAGATCGCTCATCGTTGAACTCGTTAAGAACAACCAATCTCTAATACCTTTCAAAAATCACAGTAGAATACTGAGCTGACCCCACGTATTTACCCCTCATCACTTTTTATTTATTCTTAAATTTAATAGCTATGTCTGATGTATCAGTTGCTGGAAGGACAATTGCAGCTGGTATTTGGGTTGTAGCTGCTGCTGTAGGGTCTGTTGCAATTGGTATTCGGGTTATAGCTGCTGCTCTAAGGCCTGTTGTAATTGGTATTTAAATATAGTAAATGTTGGAGATAATTGAACTTGAAATGTATCAATTATCCGGACAATTCGCTTGGTCGCGCCGTTTCTGATTTAATAACCCTTTTTAAAATAGAACATCAACGATGACTTACTTAACTGCTTTATCCGCATTAGGCGGTGGCGTGCTGATTGGCTTGGCAGCAGCATTACTGTTATTTTTTAATAACCGCGTAGCCGGCATTTCCGGTATTGCCGCAGGTATCTTGCCGCCTTGGCAACAAGAAACCGGCTGGCGCCTCTGGTTTCTAATAGGTCTTGTTGTTAGCGCGCCTTTATGGAAGCTTTTTGGCGGTCATGTTTACATACAACTTGATGCCTCAATAATTGTACTTGCCATCGCTGGACTTTTAGTGGGGTTCGGGACTCAGCTCGGTGGCGGCTGCACCAGTGGCCATGGCATTTGTGGCAATGCCCGCTTGTCCGTTCGGTCGATTGTTGCCACGCTTGTTTTTATGACCACTGCCGGCGTCACCGTATTTTTGGTGCGTCATGTTTTTTAAGGATAACTCCATTAAATTAAACATCTCGGCTTTTACCAGCGGTTTTATTTTTGGACTGGGTTTAATCATTGCGCAAATGACTAATCCGGTTAAAGTCCTAGCATTTTTGGATGTAGCAGGAAACTGGGACCCAACGCTAGCACTCGTGATGGCAGGTGCCTTATTAACTTTTGGTATCTTGCACCTAATAATTAACAAGCACCTTGAACAATCGTCAGAAACAGACACAACTCCAAAAGCAAAAATTGATAAGAAATTGATCATCGGCTCAGCGCTATTTGGTATAGGCTGGGGTTTAT
>SESD01001766.1_pt1 | contig 11557 bp, 9 predicted proteins | sample 3171411 | NCBI WGS metagenome assembly SESD01 (sample SAMN06051880, study PRJNA518727) | freshwater metagenome | biome: subpolar coniferous forest; feature: holomictic lake; material: water; isolation source: holomictic Lake 442, 16.5 m depth | place: Canada: near Kenora, Ontario | collected...
CAACGGAACTACGTACGGACTGTTCCGGCGTATTTCCCCTTGGACGTTGGGCGTTGGAAGTTGGGCGTTGGGCGTTGAACGGCTAACTCTGACAGGCAGCCATGCTATTTCTGACAAGGTGTGTGGCCAGTGCTTCGATGCTGGATTCGACGGTGGCTTCGGGCGGGATCAGGTCGGCGGTGACGCCGATCTTTTGCAGGGCTGCCAGCGTGGGTTTGCCGATGGCGACCACAAACTTGCCTTGCAGTGAGGCGGCGCTCCATTGCTGGGCATACACTTCCACGGCCGAGGCACTGGCAAAATAGACCACATCGAAATCGGGCTTTTCGGCGTGTGTGATCGGCAGATTGTGGTAGAGCACGCAGTCGTCCACGAGCGCGCCCATGTCGCGCAGAGACTGGGCCAGGCCTGGTCCGGCCTTGTCGGAGCGCAGCCGCAGGATGCGCAGGCCGGTTTTAACGAGCGGCTCGACGGTTTTCAGCAGGCTGTCGGCGCTGAAATCAGCCTTGGGCTCGATGTTGGCTGCGAGGCCGAGCGGCCAGAGTTCCCGCGATGTGCCTCCGCCGCACGTGACCAGCAAGGGGACGGCGCGCACGTCCACCCAGGCGCGGCGCAGGAGATCGCCGAAACAGCGCACGGCCGAGGGTGAGGTCAGGACCACCCAGTCGTAGGCGCTGATCTGGCGGATGCATGCCAGGGCTTCGTTGGAAGGCTGTAGCTGGATGAGCGGCCGGCAAACCGGTACGCCGCCAAAGTCATACACCAGGTCGGCAGACTTGTCCTGTAAGGCCTGGCTGGCGGTCAGGAGCACGCGCTTTCCTTCCAGTGCGCCCCAGTTGGCGTAGTGGTACTTGGCTGCCTGGCCGACGATCAACAGGCCGGGCATCTCGCAGGCCGCTTCCTTGATGAGCGTGGCGATGTTTGCCAGCGTCCCCTTCAGGATGCGCGCTTGATCGCTCCCGGCGCCGAACACAACTGCCGCCGGCGTTTCCGGTGCGTGCCCGTCGGCAATCAACTGGCGGGCGATTTCGTCCGACACGGCCAGGGCCATGAAGAAGACGATCGGCAGTTGCTTGCGCACGTCCATGGCCACGGAGCCGGTGCCGCCGCCCTCCTTGCGCGGGGTCATGACCGTGAAGCCGCGCGAGACGCCGCGCCGGGTCAGCAGCATGCCGGTGGTGGAGGTGGCGGCGCTCAGGCTGCTGACTCCCGGCAGCACGCGGTAAGGGAGGGCCAGCGCATCGAGCGCTTCCACTTCCTCCGCCAGGCGCCCGAAGATCCCCGGATCGCCGCCCTTGAGGCGTACGACTTTCAGGCCGCGTCGTGCGTAGCGGGTGATCAGGTAGGTGGTTTCATCCTGCGGCATGCTGTGTTGTCCGCAGCGTTTGCCCACGTCAATGCACTGCACCGTGGGCGGGAGCATGCCGAACAGCTCGTGGCCGAGCAGGGTGTCGTGCAGGCAGATGTCGCAGCGCTGCAGCGCATGCATGCAGTCCAGCGTACAGGCGCCCGCTGTGCCGGCGCCGGCCGCGGCAAAGGTCACGGATTTGGCGAACAGCCGGCGCAGGGGGAGAAAGCGCTTATCGCCGGCCCGGAACGTGATGGCCAGGAAACCCTGTCCGTCCGGCGGTGGCAGGTCTGAGGCCGGAATCCATTCGATAATGCGATCCTGCAGCCCCAGCCGGTTCAGGGCTGCGCCGGCCATGACGAGTAGGTCGAAGTCGCCCTGGTCCAGCTGGCGGAGCCGATCCTCGATGGTGCCGCGGATGGTCAGCTGGTGGGCCTGGGGGAAGCGGTCGCGGCAGTAGGCTTCGCGTCGCGCGCTGCTGACGCCGATCTTCCCCTCCCGTGGAAAACTGGCCAGGCTCAAGTCGCGCGGCCGGATCAGGACATCGCGCGGGTCTTCGCGCCACGGCAGCCAGAACCAGTCCAAGCCGGTGGCCACGGGATCCGGGAGATCCTTGGCGCTATGCACGGCGCAGTCCAGTTCGCCGGCGAGCACCTTCTTGTCCAGATCCTGCGTGAAGAAATCTGGCGGGGTCTGGCGCAGATCGGTTTTTTGGTCCCGGTCGCCGGGCGAGGAGAGCGGTACATCCTCAAACGCGTAGTCCGGGAGGCAGGCGGCCAGTTTGTCCAGCGCATCGCGGGTCTGCATTCGCGCCAGCCGGCTGGCGCGCGTGCCGGCTTTCAGTGTGATTTTTGCTGTGGTCATTCGCGTACGGACTCCTATCTGCTCGTTGTCATACGTTTGTCGCGTGTTAGCGGCAACCCAGGTGGCCCGTGCGCTCCGCGCGCGGGCAAAAGCTGCGGCGGTTGCCGTCTTCGCGCATGCCCGCGCGCGGAGCGCACGGGCCACCTGGGTTGCTACCGTACGCTGGATGTTTTACTGCTGAGGGCGTTATTCCTTTGATTCATCCGCGAGCGTTTCCAGCAGCGCGGCGATCTTCTCCTTGACGAGGCGTGCCTGGCCGCAGGAACGCCCGCCTGTGGAGACCGTCACAACCAGACCGTTCTTCCGGGTGGTGGCTGGCATGACGAAATCGCCTTGCGGCCAGTTGCTGTCTGCGGCGCTGCACAAAATGCCGCATTTGCGGCATTTTGCCAGAACCTGCCGGTTCACGGCAGTGTTGTCTGTGGCGGCAAACACCAAATACTTGCCGGAAACATCAGATGCGGTAAAAGTGCGGGGGAGGATGCGGATCTTTTTTGCACGGGCCAGAGCGCGAAGCTCTGGGCAGGTCTTCGGGCTGACCACAGTCACATCCGCTTCGGCATCCAGCAGGTGGCCGATTTTGCGTGTCGCGATCGGACCGCCGCCCACGACCAGGCAGGGCTTTCCTGCGAGCAGTAGGCAGATGGGGAGGATCGGATGTGTGGCGGCGAGTTTGCGCATGAGGAGTTCCTTGTTCAATATTCTGCGGTTTCGCCCAACAGGCTTGCAATCTCATCCAGCCAGATCTGCACGATCGCAGGGTTCTCACCGAGTCCCTGCACGACCGGCACGGTTTCGATCCCGGCGTGCTGTAATACGCTGACCCAGGATTGCGCGCCGGCTCCGGCGACTTCCTCTCGCGCCGAAAAGCCTGCCACCACCATGCAGGGGAGTAGCCAGGCCTTTTTTACGCCTGCGGAGTGGCACGCGCACACCACGTCCGGCAGATCCGGCTTCCCGAGCAGCACACCCATCAGGAAGCGCGGGTCCACAGTGTGGCAGAGTTGCGCAGCGTTCTCCAGCGTTTTGCGCCCTTGCGGGTCCTGGCTGCCATGCAGGACCAGGATGATTCGCTCCGGATCCACGGCTTGCGGGGACGCTTGCCCTTCCGTCTGGGATGCGGCGTTTGGTGCAGGAAGGGAGGGCGAGCGTCCGCGCGAGCCGCGCGTTTGCGCCTGCGCGTCCTGCAATCCTGCGAGCAGGGCTTGGAGTGCCCGCTGCCAGCCGGATTCAGAGGTCAGCAACGGCCGCCCCAGCGCCAGTTTCAGGGAAGCGCCGGACTGGTTGGCCCATGCAGAGACGATTTCCGCCAGTTCGCCGAACTCCATGCCATCCGTGAGGTGCAGCGGCATGACCACTACGCGGGTCAGCCCCTCGGCCTGCATGGCGGCCAGAGCGGCCTGCGGGTCCGGCGCCGGGAGCCCTTGCGCGGCCAGCTTGCGGCGCACCGGACCGGAGGTGAAGCACCAGCGCGGCGCCACGCCGGGAAAGCGCTGGGCTGCGGCGCGGTTGATCCGGTCGTACACGCCTTGGGCCGTGTGGCAGGTGGAGCCCGGGGTGGCAAACAAGATGCCGGTGCGCTCGCAGAAGAACTGGGGGCTGGCTTTCTTGAACTCGCGCACGGACCAGAGCATGTTTCCGTTGGCAAGACCGGCATCGGCACCCAGTTGCTGAAAGATGCCAATGGCTTCCTCACGGGACTTGGCGTGGATCATGGCATACAGGTTGAACGGGAAGGCGGCGAAAGAGGGTCGCTCGTAGCAGTGCGTCACATGCGGGCTTTTGGCCATGCTGGCGCCGGCGGCTTCGATCCGGTCGGTAGCCACCGGCCAGACGCACATGCTGTTGGCCGAGAAACCGAGCTGCCGGTGGCGCAGCACCAGCCCGATGCGCCGGATCACGCCGGCCTGCTCCCACTGCTGGAGCAGCGTCAGCAGCTCCGCCGGGTCAAAGTCGATCTCGCTGGCCAGCAGGCCGAACGGGTCTTCGGCAACGGTGATGTTGGCCTGCAGGCGCCGGACAACCTGGCGCTCGCGGGGGGTCAATGAGGCAGCGGCTCGCGTGGACGCTCGCCCGCCCGGGGTGGATGCCGCGGCCGGGTCTGCATTCTGGCCGAAAACCGCCTCGATTTTGAATTTGCGCAGCGCCGGGAGGTTCATGACCTCATAGGGCCCGAGCGCGGCGGCGACATCGGCGATCTCCGGCAGCAGATCTGCGGCCGGGGCGGTCATGGTGAACCAGAGATTGGGGTGCCCTTCACGTGCATAGCAGTGGGTGATGCCGGGGTGGGGGACAATCCGGGCCACGGCTGCCTCGAGTTCCGCCTCCGGCACATCGGCTGCGCAGAGCGTGCTTTCATAACCGAGGCTGCGCGAGTCGAAGACCGCGCCAAAGCGACGCGCCACGCCGGTGGCAAACAGGTTGCGTACCCGGGTCAGCACGGCTTCTTCGGTCAGGCCCAGGGCACTGCCAATGTGGGCAAACGGACGCGCAACCAGTGGCAACCCCTTTTGGAGCGCCACCAGCAGCTGGGCATCGGCAGGATCGGTGGTGGATGGCATGTGTTTCTCGTGGTAGCGGGGCTGAAGGTTAGGATCCTGAATTCAGAATTCAGAATGAAGAGGCCTTAATCATTCTCCTTTGTCAGATGCTCGTGAGCATCCAGGTCTGCTGATTTCGTGTTCATTCTGACTCCTGACTCCTGACTCCTGACACCTGACTTCTGACGCCTGAGCCCATCCATCGTATGTCGCATAGCCATCACGGGGTGATGCAGCAGCATGCGCGGACCCGAGTAGACCATGACTGCGCGGATGGCTTCGCGCATGGCGGGCTTGTAGCAATGCACCGGGCATTTGGCGCAGGTCGGCTTGTTTTCGCCGAACGGGCACTTGGCGCGCCGCTCGGTGGCGTATTCGAATAGCTTGCGGCACTCGGCACAGAGCGCGCCGGTGCTTTCGTGTTTGCCCCGGCAATAGAGGTCGAGCATGGCCTGGAGCGTTTTGGTATCGCTGGTGCGGCTGGCGGACGGTGCGGTGAGAGCAGCAGGCTTCAGGATGGACGAAGGCGATGCTTCCGGCGGCTGGACGCCGCCGGCATCTTGCTCCCGGCGACCCAAGGTCGCCGGGGCGCGGTTGCCTTTTTTCGTTCGCATCTTTTTTTCCTACGGAAATCTGGCGCCTCTGGTGTCTGGATCTTGCTCCCGGCGACGCAAGGGCGCCGGGGCGCCGGTTTGTCCTCTCTTGCTCCCCGGCGGGTTGGTCGCTGGGGCGCTGGAGTCCTGCTCTCTTGCTCCCCGGCGGGCTTGCCCGCCGGAAGCCATGATTTTCCGTTCCTGCCGGGCAAGCCGGCAGGGAACGCAGTCAGTCGGCCAACCGCCTTACAGCATCGAGCTCATACTCGCTGAACGTTCCGACATAGTAGCCATCTTGCCACACACGGCAGCCCGCCGCACGTGCCAAACTGTTCTGAAATGCCAATGCGATCTCTTGTGGCGTGTGCTCAAGGTTGCCTCGTATCGCCATGTGAACGTGATCGGGCATCAACGCGAATGACGCCATGCGATGGCCTTCAGCGTCCGTCGTTTCGAATGCGGCGTCGCGCATGGCGGACAATATAACGGGATTGGTGATTCGGTCGCGGCCTGCCACGACCAGTACAATGTGCAGGTTGTACCAATATCGGCCACTGTTGGTCTCGGTTGGTTCCTCCAGTCGCACGTCATCACGTCGCACAGTGAATTGGCGCAGGATCTCACGGTAACGGGGATCGGCCAGGTCTTCTTTGCCGACTTGTCCTCGGAGGTACTGAGACACAATTTCGGAGGTGTTCTCGCCCAGACTGCGGAACGCAACTTTGCGACTGAACGTCACTGGCGTACCGGCCTGTCGTAGTGCATGCTGCAACCGTCCTTTGATGCGTTGCGTGAAAAAAACCGGGTCGACGTGCGGTGAGACGCTGAAGAGAATCTGGATGCTGTCCTGATGCGCACGAAGTTCGAGCAGGCGAAGCCCATCAACCTCCCAGGCTGGTGCGGTAGCACGCGCGATGGCGCCAGTATCCGACGGAAGAGACGTGCCAGCGGTTGGCCAACCGGTCCAGTCGTAACGTAGCGCGTGCGCCGGATGGACGTTGTGGCCAGTGTAAAGAGCGGAGGGTTTGGCGAAGACGCTGGCGTCCGGCGGCCTGGCGCTGCCGGACTCGGAATCTTGCTCCCGGCGACGCAAGGTCGCCGGGGCGCGGTTGTCTTTTTCCTCACGCATCTCTTTTTGCTACTCCGCAGTCAGACGTCGCTGGTCGGGATCTTGCTCCCGGCGACGCAAGGTCGCCGGGGCGCGTCAGTGGCTCTCTCTTGCGCTCCGGCTGGCTGGTCGCCGGGGCGTTGGTTCTTCTTTCTTGCTCCCCGGCTGGCTAGTCGCCGGGGCGTTGGTTCTTCTCTCTCGCTCCCCGGCGGGCTTGCCCGCCGGAAGCCATGATTTTCCGTTCCTGCCGGGCAAGCCGGCAGGGAACGGCGCTCTTTGTCCCCCTGCCGGCTTGCCCGGCAGGGGACTAAGATTTCTGCCCAAACGAGCAATCCGGATCCTGAGACATGAAATCGTCGGTGGCGGCGTACGCCCTGGCGCGGCAACCTTCGCAGACCACGCGGTAGCCGCAGGTGCCGCACTTCCCCTTGAGCTGCGAGGGGTCGCGCAGCGAGGCGAATACTGTGGAGTTGCGCCAGATTTCGCCGAACGGCTGCTGCAGGACGTTCCCTACGCGCACGGGGAGGTAGCCGCAGGGCTGCACATCGCCGATGCGGGAGAGGAAGCAGACCGCGGAGCCGGCCAGGCAGCCGCGCGTCATGGCCTGCATGCCGTTGGCGGTGTCATGCCCGGGGGCATGCCCGGGGCCGTGGCCGGCGCCGTGTCCCTGCGGGGCGCCGGGCAGCGGGATCTTCATTTCGCGCGAGACTTCCCGCATGATCCGGTAGTACTGCGGCGCGCAGGTGGCCTTGATGTGGATGCGATCGCGCAGTTCGACGGACTTGATGAACAGCCATCGCAGAAACTTTTCCATCTGCTCGGAGGAGAGGCGTGCGTCCTCGCTGATCTGTGCGCCGCAGCCAACCGGCACCAGCGCAAACACGTGGAAGGCGGCGGCCTTGCGGTCGAGCAGGAACTGCAGCAGCGCCTCCACCTCGTCGATGTTGTTGCGGGCCACAGTGGCATTTACCTGAACCGGCATGCCGGCCCGCACCAGCGCGTCGTAGCCGCGCACCGTGGCGTCGAAGCTGCCGGGCACGCCGCGGAAGGCATCGTGGGTGGCAGGTGTGGCGCCATCGAGGCTGACGCTGACACGCTGGATGCCGGTCTCGACAATGCGGCGGGCCATGGCGTCATCCACCAGGGTGCCATTGGTGGCCAGCGCCACCCGGCTGAACATCCCCACGCACTCCCGGGCAATCTCGAAGAAATCCTGGCGCACCAGCGGCTCGCCGCCGGTGAGGATCATGATTGGATCGCCGGCGGCGCGGATGTCGCGCGCCACGGAGAGAATCTGCGCCGTGGTCAGTTCGCCGGCCACAAAGGCATCCTGAGCTTCGGCGCGGCAGTGGCAGCACTTCAGGTTGCAGCGCGCGGTCAGCTCCCAAAACACGAGGCGAAGCGCATCCTTCATAGCCCGATCTCCTGGTCGGTCAGGTAACAGTCCGGTTCGGGCGCCCACAGGTCGCCGGTCACGGCCTCGGCCCGGACGCGGAAGTTGCCGTTGCAGACGTTCAGCCACTTGCAGGCGGCGCAGCGCCCCTTGAGGTGCGGCTTGCGATCGCGCAGCTTGACCAGCAGCGGCTCGTTGGGGTCTGACCAGATGGCGCTGAACGGCCGCTCCTGCACATTGCCGAGCGTGGCGTGCCGCCAGAACTGGTCCGGGTGGACGGCGCCGTCCCAACTGACGCAACCGATGCCGACGCCGCTGCTGTTGCCGCCGTTCATCTTCAGCAGTTCCAGCACATCTGCGGCACGCTTCGGGTCCTCCTGCAGGAGCCGCAGGTACAGGTAGGGGCCGTCGGTATGGTTGTCAACCGTGAGCACCTCGACCGGTTGGCCGGCGGCGTGCAGGGCGCGCGTGCGGTCCATGATCAGGTCCACCGTGGCGCGTGTCTCCTCGTGGGACATGCGGCTGTCATCCACCATCTTACTGCCGCGGCCGGTATAGACCAGGTGATAGAAGCAGACGCGCGGGATCCCCTCGGCGCGAACCAGGTCCAGGATGCCGGCCACGTCGCGGTAGTTCATGCGCGTCATGGTGAAGCGCAGCCCCACCTTGACCCCCTTGGCCAGGCAGTTGCGCACGCCGGCGAGTGCGTTCTGAAACGCGCCGGGCACGCCGCGGAAACGGTCGTTCATCGGCTCCAGCCCGTCGAGGCTGATCCCCACGTACGAAAGGCCGGCGTCCTTGAGTCGCGTGGCAACTTCCGGCGTGATCAGTGTGCCGTTGGTGGAGACCACGGCCCGCATCTTGCGGCTGACGGCGCGGCCGATCAGTTCGAACAGGTCCGGACGCATCAGCGGTTCGCCGCCTGAGAAGAGCATGACCGGGGCACCGAACGCGCCGAGATCGTCAATCAGGCGCAGGCCGGCGGCGGTGTCCAGCTCGCCGCCGTAGGTCTGGTCCTTCGAGTGGGAATAGCAGTGGACGCAGCGCAGGTTGCAGCGCCGGCCCACGTTCCAGACGACGACGGGTTTTTTGTCCTTCGAAAATTGCAGCAGGTGGGAGGGGAGGTCCTTGGACATCCGTCCATAGCGGAGCGGGTCCGATTGCTCCACGGTGCTGCAGTAAAGTTTGGAGATGCCGATCATGGGGTGGTCCTTTTCGTGTTCTGTGTCGGGTGTCGTGTGTCGGGTGTTGCGTGTCAGGTTGGGTGTTGAGTGTTGGGTGGCGCGTGTCTGTGAAGCAGGGACAGTCTGTGATTCTTTTAGGCTCCTGAAATCAGGTGGCCCGGGCGCTCCGCGCACGGGCAGATACCGTGGCGGTTGCCGGGCTTGCGCATGCCCGTGCGCGGAGCGCCCGGGCCACCCGATTATCGCTCCATGCCTGCCAGTCTTTGGATTTCATGCGTCGCTTGCCTTCATGATTCGTGATTTTCTATTCGATATTCTGCTCTTTTTCCTGCGCCGCATCCTTCCGGTCCAGGCCGAGGATTTTTGTGGTCATCTTTTCGTAGATTTCGAATTCGCCGTTTTTAGCTGCCTGCCGCAGGGTCTCCTTGGGGGCGGCCAGCATCTTGTTCACGATCTTTTGGGCCAGTTCGCGAATCTCGGCCTTGCACGGTTCCGGCAGCGCGGCCAGCTTTTCTTTGGCGAGGTAGCGCCGCAGGATGGACTCGCTGACGTCGCGTCCGTGGGCATCAAGCTGGGCCATCAGGGCGCCGATGTTACGCACTTTGAATAGATCGGTCCACTCGGCGGAAACTTCCCGGACGATCTGCCAGGCCTGTTCGACCGCGCCCTGGCGGCGTGCGAGATTCGCGGCTGCTACCCGTTGCAGGTCATCGATGTGATACAGGTACACATCCTTGATTTCGCCCACGGCGGGCTCGATATCGCGGGGCATGGCGATATCCACCAGCAGCAGCGGACGCCCACGGCGGATCACCATGGCGCGGCGGACAGCGTCGGTTCGGATGACCGCATGCGGCGCGCTGGTCGAGCTGATGACAATGTCCGCCTGCGGCAGGTAGTCGTCGAGCAGGTCGAAGGGAATGGCCCGGCCGCCATGGCGCTCCGCCAGGGCTTGCCCCTTGTCCATGGAACGGTTCAGCACGAGCACATCGCGGGCGCCATGCTCCACGAGGCTCTTCAGCGCGAGCTCAGCCATCTCTCCGGCGCCGACGATCATGACTGTCTTGGCGCTGAGGTCTTCGAACACCTTCTCGGCAAACTCCACGGCCACGGAGCTGACGGATACGCGGCCACGTGAGATGTCCGTTTCGGCGTGGACCCGCTTGGCGCAGCGGAAGGCGTGGTGGAACAGGGTCGACAGGTGCCGGCTGTGCGTGCCGGCGTCGCCGGCCAGCGCATACGCCTGTTTGACCTGTCCGAGGATCTCGGTTTCGCCCACGACCATGGAGTCCAGGCTGGAGCACACGGCCAGCAGGTGTTCGGCGGCCTCGAGATGGGTCTTGATGTAAAAGTGCTTGCCGGCTTCATCCGCCAGACCGGAGGTGCTGTTTTTCAGGAGCGTCCGGGTGAGTGGCTGCTGGTGTTCGGCCATGGAGAGTCCGGCCAGATAGAGCTCGGTGCGATTACAGGTCGACAGCAGAACAAACTCGGCGCCAGGGAACGTGGCAGCCAGATGGCGCAGGATTTCGGGGACCTCGTGGGCACGAAACGAGGCCAGCTCCCGGAATTCCAGGGGCGCAGTCTTGAAGTTAATTCCGAGTACGGCCAGGTTCATGGTGTCAATTGCTTTGGAAGATGCCGACAAAACTGTGCACGCTGTCGGCTACGAAATGCACGCCAACAAAGGCAAATAGCAGGCAAAACAGTCCGGCGATGGTCACAACGGCCATATTCCGCCCGTGTCGCCCGGCGCTGGCCCGCATGTGCACCAGCACGGCGAACAGGATCCAGGTTACGGCCGTGGCCCCCACTTTCGGATCTGTGACCCACTCTTCGCCGCCGCCGTTATGCCAGACCTGCCAGATGCCCAGCAGGACAGAACCGGTCAGCAGGAGGAAGCCGAGCCCCAGCTGTTGTCCCATGAGGTGGTCGAGTGTTTCCAGCGCCGGGAGTCTTTCCCAGATCCGGCCCAGTCGCTTGTGCTTCAGGTTCCGGTCCTGCATGAGGTAGGCCACGGCCAGCACGCTGGCGAGGCTCAGCAGGGCATAGGCGGCAAACGCCAGAATTACGTGCAGCACCAGCCACACGTTCTGGATGACGGGTGGCGGACCGGCCGTGATGTGCAGGCCGGGCAGACCACACGCGAGCACGAGCGACGCGTATGGAATGAGCAGGCTGCCGATGCCGCGGGTGGGGCGCAGCAGCATCAGCAGCAGATAAGCCGCCGAGAGCGCCAGCCCGTAGCAGGTCAGCGCTTCAAAACAGTTGAAGGCCGGAATGACGGTGTTTTGTGCGGCTCGAACTGCAAGCACGCCGGCGAAGGCAACCCAGCCGATGCAGAGAAAAACCAGCGCGCCGCGCTCGCTGTGCGCGCGCGTTCCGAGCAGTGCGCGCGCCGCCAGCAGCGACGCAGTCGCGTAGCAGACGAGACCCAACACGGCGGCCATGCGTTCCATGTCCAAAGTTCAATCCTCCCTGCCGCAGCAGCAAGCGACCTGATCCTATCGCAAGATATTATGATACTCGC
>SESD01001770.1_pt1 | contig 11537 bp, 17 predicted proteins | sample 3171411 | NCBI WGS metagenome assembly SESD01 (sample SAMN06051880, study PRJNA518727) | freshwater metagenome | biome: subpolar coniferous forest; feature: holomictic lake; material: water; isolation source: holomictic Lake 442, 16.5 m depth | place: Canada: near Kenora, Ontario | collected...
AGGTTGCGGTCTTACCATATGAGTGGGCGACATTGTGTACCACATACTTAAGGATCTGTGTCCAGTCTGCACGCTGTACCAGACTGCCATACTTGGTGCCGATTTCGCACTGCCCAGCAGTCGCAACCTCATGATGATGCACCTCTACCTCTACTCCCATTTCTTCCAGTGCGAGACACATGGCAGAACGAATATCATGCAACGAATCCACCGGAGGAACCGGAAAATAACCACCCTTTACCGCGGGACGATGGCCGGTATTGCCGCCTTCGTACTTTTCCATTGAACTCCAGGCCGCCTCTTCAGACTCAATTTTCACTGAGCAGCCAGACATATCGGTATGCCAAGTCACTGAATCAAAGATAAAAAATTCAGGTTCCGGGCCAAAGTACGCGGTGTCCCCAATCCCTGTGAACTTGAGATAAGCTTCGCCTCGCTTTGCAATTGAACGAGGATCACGGTCATAGCCCTTACCATCGGCCGGCTCCACCACATCGCAGGTCAGAATCAGGGTGGCCTCATCCATGAATGGATCCATATTCGCGGTGTCAGGGTCTGGCATTAGCAACATGTCAGAGGCCTGAATACCCTTCCAACCGGCAATGGAAGATCCATCAAAGGCATGACCATCCTCAAACCTATCCGCATCAAAAGCATGGGCTGGAACCGTTACATGCTGCTCCTTACCACGGGTGTCGGTAAATCGTAAATCAACGAACTTGACTTCGTTGTCCTGAATCATTTTCAGAACGTCGGCTACCGCCATTTTTATCTCCAGACTAAGGTTATGGTTTTATGAACAAACTACACCAGCAGAAAGTCTTGATTATATCAGCACCCAAGATAGCACCATTCGAAACACGTTAAATTTTTCCAAACAGCACTTCGTCCAGATAACCAGGCTTTACCGATTGGTGAACAGACTGTTCTCGCATCTTTATGCAATGGTCGCCTAACATCAAATACAAAAATGGAATAATATTCCATTTTAACAATGACACAGGCAGACAATTATGGGAACCATCACCGCAATACTTGAAAGGGCGCAGCAACGCGCCAAAGAAATGGATCTACCATACGAGGGGGCGCTCCTGCCTAGTGAGGCATTCACCCTGCTGCAGGAAGCTCCAGGTGCGAGGTTAGTGGATGTGCGCTCCAAGGCAGAATGGGACTGGGTGGGGCGAGTCCCAGGTGCTGTTGAAATTGAATGGCAGGCCTATCCCGGTATGCGTTCCAACCCAGACTTTCTGACCTATCTTGAAAGTCAGGTGGATAAGGAAGCATTAGTGATGTTTCTCTGCCGTACCGGCGGGCGATCACACCAAGCTGCCGCTACCGCGACTGGGGAGGGATACCTCAATTGCTACAATATTCTAGAAGGATTTGAAGGTGACAAGGACGCGACTGGTCACCGTGGCGCTAAGGGCGGATGGAAGGCGGCAGGGTTACCTTGGGTGCAGGGTTAAGGTAGGGCCTCCTAGGAGGCTGACCAATGCACCGCGCCAGAGTAAGCGGTCGCTAACACTATCAGTCCGAACACGATACGGTACCACGCAAATACCGTAAAGTCATGGTTGCTGATAAACCGCAGCAGTCCCCGAACCGCCAGAAGAGCGCTGATGAAGGAGGCAATGAAGCCGACCACGAACATACCGATATCATCAATGTGCAGAATGTCATGATGCTTATAGATATCGTAAAATGTGGCGGCAAACATGATCGGGATCGCCAGGAAGAAAGAGAATTCAGTCGCGGCCTTGCGTGATAAACCAAAAAACAAACCTCCGATGATAGTGGCGCCGGAGCGAGAGGTGCCTGGTATCAGTGCTAGGCACTGTATCAACCCCACCTTCAATGCATGCTTCCAGTCCATCTCCTCCACCCGCTCGATATCGACCACATGCTTTCTACGCTCTGCCCACAGTATCAGGACACCTCCAATGACAAGCGCTAGCGCCACCGGAACAGGATGAAATAGATACTGCTTGATGGTCTTAATGAATAGCAGCCCCAGAATTGCAGCTGGCAAGAATGCGATAAAAAGGTTCATCACAAAGCGGTTCGCCTCTACACTAGAACCAATCCCCACAACCACCTCTCCGATCTTGGCACGGTATTCCCAACAGACAGCCAAAATTGCACCGAGCTGAATTACGATCGCAAATACCTTGCCCTTGTCATCATTAAAATCGAGCAGATCTCCCACCAAGATCAGATGTCCCGTCGAGGAGATGGGCAGAAATTCGGTCAGACCTTCGACGATGCCGAGGGTCAGTGCCTTAGTAAGCAGGATCCAGTCCATACGTATTCTTTATTCCGCTTATAAAGAAGCATTATATCTTTTGGAGCTTCACGCGGGCAGTGCACTTGTCATGAAGCGCCAAAAAGGATTAAATCCACCCATCACACGTCAATCAGGAGTGACCCCAGTTACGCGCGGTCGCAGTCAATATGAGTCTTAAAATTCTGGTTGTCGGTGCCGGCGCCACAGGTGGTTATTTCGGCGGACAACTCGCACAGGCATCCCACAATGGCCTCACCGATACTGAGGTGACCTTTCTTGTCCGCCCCAAACGTGCAGACATCCTCAAAGAAAACGGACTCAGGATCGAAAGCTCAGAAGGTGGCATTACGCTTCCAGTGAAGACCGTTCAGCATACGGAACTGACGTGGGGGTACGACCTAGTACTCCTTGCCTGCAAGGCCTACGATCTCGAGTCAGCAATATTATCGTTCTACCCTGCGATCGGACCCAATACCCTGATTCTACCGATACTCAATGGATTGGCACATCTTGATCGTCTTGATGCTGAGTTTGGGGTGGGGCGCGTATTGGGTGGATGCTGCCACCTGAATGGCGTCCTCACACCTGAAGGAGTGATAAAACTACTGAGCGAACTGCATGGGATCACTTTCGGGTTACGCTCAGGAAATGCGGCACATGCAAGGGCTATGCTCGAGCAACTGCAATCGGCATTCGACCAGACCCCGGTCCGGGTACAACATTCCGAAACTGTATTACAAGGAGTCTGGGAGAAGTATGCCTTTCTCGCGGCCTTTGCTGCCATGACCTGTCTGATGAGATCTTCGGTGAGTGACATCATGTCGACCACGGACGGCAAGCCTTTAATGTTGCGATTATTAGCTGAATGCGAAGCCGCAGCGCAACATGCAGGTTACCCGCTCCGTGCCAATGTCATCGAACACAACATAAAAATACTGACCGACAAAAACTCAATCATGACCTCTTCGATGTTACGAGACCTTGAGTCTGGCGGTCGAACTGAGGGGGGGCACATCGTCAATGATATGCGCCAGCGTGTCCTAGCATCCGGGAGTGATGCGACACTCCTCACACTGGCTTGGACACATCTGCAGGCCAGAGAAGCACGTCTAGCCCGTGAAAGGAAAGAAGCGACTAAAAAAAGTCTCTGACCTAGTCCTTGCTATCAATCTCCGTCCCCTGACTGACGAATTCAACCTAAGAACCTGAGTTAAGCATATCCATTTCTCTGACTTGTAATCAGCCTGACACTCGGCGAAGCATAAAAGAAAGTCGATTTTACAAGAATAGAATCCTCAAAGTATCAATTTATGGTTGAGAGCCCATCTTGCAAATGAATCACTGGAAAACTGATTTAATGCCTCACCCTCATCTACTATTGCTGCTAAATTTCCCTGTGCTGGAGTTGGAATGAAGGAACGAAGAATCTCAACAATTTCTCCACGTTGATTCATCACGCATCTACGAATAAGCGCATCCCACTCATGGCCATCTAAAGGCGCCTCACTGGCTGGACCAGGCCGACGCACGTAATAAACCTTATTCTTAATAGTTCCTTTGGGTGTTTCACTACAACTGCGAACTGGAACTTTTGAACCCCCAGGGGCACGAATTACTGGAAATTCCTCCCCAGACTTGGGGTGCCTTTGGAATGTTACGTGAGCATGAAATGGGGGTTCTACATATTTATTAATGATTGCATTTACCTCATCAGTACCAAACTGATTGAGACTTTGTGGGCGACCCCTCCCTGGCGACAGCACACCAGTAGAATCTTCAGTGAATCAAATAACCAAGAATCCCCCACCATGATTTTCAAGAGCTATCAAAGTTTTTGCAATGGTACCCTTAGATTCAACATCATCCATATCTAGCCAATCCTTGGCTTCAATATCAAGCGTTTCCATTGGGCTAATTAGCCAATCCTCAAATTGAGAATTAATGTCCCTATTTAATAAATGGCTCATCTACTTCCTTCGGAAGAGGTAAATTACTGGCGCCCACTTCAGCAATCGAATTAACCCAAGGTTGCAATCATCTCTATTTTTGGCGCAACCGTTCTGACTAGCTTTTCAACTCCGTGCCCAGGATTCGATCTCTTTTGCGAAACAAGTAATCCCAATTTCTCCAAGAGTCCAATATCCTTGGTAATGGCAGAGCGCTCACGATGCAACTTGACCGTTAGTTGGGTAATCGTTTTAGGCTCATCCATCACCTCTAACATAAGGCGCCTGCGCGCTTCTGAGAGGACCATGAACATCTCTTGAGGATCTTCAAATGAGAAAGTGGCTGACTTCTTAAATGATTCACCACGATCTGCTTTTTGCGCAGCTTTGCGCGCACGATCAAAGAAGCCCTCAACCTTATCAGTGCGAATAATTACTTTTGTCATTTCTTCACCTTTTTTAATCCTTTAATAATTTCTTGCCATTCTTTCTGAAACTGCTCTAGAGTTTGCTCATAACTCTCAAATTCGACAGGGGCTACTTTGCCCATATAGTGCCTGTGGTGATAATCATGCGCATTATCAAATCCCAACACCCGCCCGTTATCTTTCTGACAAATCAGTGGATTGATATAAGCCAGGTTGTATCGTGTTACTACCGTCTTGCCATCTTGAACGTAACCCCAAACCTCGAAACTTAAAATCCCACCGCCCTGACTTGTCTTTAGCTTGAAGGTTTCCCTCTCTAGCTGAACTTCGATCTTTGACCTAGATTTTTTAGTCATCATCCATATTCTACCAGATATGCCCTGAAATTGCATACCTGAATTTTTGAAGGGTGATACATCGAGTTAGCGGTCCTAAGCTTACCAATCGAATTATTCAAATTGAGTAGCAAATTGATCAATTACCAATCCATCGATTTTCCAACTCTCTCGGACAACAAAACTTCTCGCAAGGCTGCAACATTAAAATTCAAGAGATTCATGATGCGATACATTAAGCAATTTCATTCATCTATAAATTTCACGACGATTTCCAATTTCAATCACTAAGACCGTCATCTGCCCATCCACGATTTTACAAATCAGCCTAATATCGCCAACCCTGTAACGCCAATATTCGCCCATCCTAGGGCCTTTTAAACTTTTGCCCAATGAACGCGGATCAGACAAGTCCGCAATCCTCTCATCCATGTAATCAAGTATGCGTAATGCAATTTGCTTATCTAACTTTTTAAGTTGCTTGCTTGCAGATTCGGTGTACTTTATGATCCAGACCAAGATCTTTCCTTACTTGGGAAGCATCCAACAGTTTTTCACTACCTCTACGCACCCGCTCCATTGCCGCATCAGCCAAATAAAAATCTTCAAGGTCGTCTAACCCACTCTCGATAAGCTCACGCAAATAATAAGATTTAGCCCTACCAGTCTGCGCAACCAGTTGATCCAACCTTTGCTCAATCTCTGGATCAAGTCGAATTGAAACAGCCATAATTTCCTCCCCTAAAAAGCGTCAACAGAGTCATTGTATTAGATGTAATACATAAAATACATGTATTTATTTGGGGGATATTTATGGCATTAGCAAGCCAATCGCCTTGTAAGCTCTATACTGAGGTTCCCCCGGTTTTTCGTCTTCCGAGAGGTGGGGTTTATGCGAACCGCTTTTCTTTCTGATGAGCATTAAGCTAATCATCCAGAAACCTTATTGGCGATTTATAGCTCAGAGACGAGTTCTGCCGTTTCTGTTTATAGTGCACTTCGATATAGTCAAAGCTCATGACCGATTCAGTGTTGCGAGATCTTGAGTCTGGCGAGAGAGCTGAGGGGACGCACATCGGTAATGATAGGCGCCCCCCTCAGGTCCTAGAGTAATGCGACGCTCCTCACGTTGACTTGAACACATCTACAAAACCGAGAAACACGTCTAGACCGTGAAAGAAAAGAAGCGGTGAAAAAGTCTGTGACCTAGATCTTTCAGTCCCGGGCCAATGACATTAAAAATTCTAATGATTAATCCAATCAATCACCTTGAGTCCCTGGATTCGATTAAATTCTTTTGTATTGTTAGTGACTAGCGTCAGATTTAAGCTTAATGCATGGGCGCCTATCATTGTATCAAGCGGACCTATCGGCGTTCCTTGCTCTTCCAAGGTGGTTCTGAGTCCCCCATAAAACAATGCTGCCGTATGCTCAAAAGCAGCGACTTCTAACGGTAGAATAAACTCATCTAGTGCTACTTGGTTTTTTTCTTGGTGCTGGCTTTTAGCAACCCCGTAGCACAACTCTGCCAATGTGATAGACGAAATACAAATATCGCCTACTTGATAAGCGCTGAACTTTTGCAGTATATCCTTTGGCCTTTGTTTAATAATTGCGATACAAATGTTGGTATCGAGCATTAGCTTCATGCAAACATATCCTCGCGGATTTGTGGGTCAGGCTGATTACGATTAGCCATAAAATCATCGCTGAATTTTTCTAAGCTACTAGCAAGCACCTCCCAAGAGTGATTGGTTGGTATCAGCACCACGGCATTGCCCGATCTTTTGATAATAACTTCATCACCTTCAAATCTAAATTCTTTAGGTAAACGCACAGCCTGACTTTGTCCATTTTGAAATAATTTCGCAGTTTTCATTTGCGTCCCCTTGATATATATTTAAAGTCTATACTCAAAGAGGGTAATGTCAAGTTGATTTGACCGAGATTCTGAACACTTTCACCCAATTAATCTGGTAACAAACTGCCGCTTGATTGATTACAGGAAAAATCGTATAGTAAGGATTCCTTACTTTGGATAAACTCAGGAGTTATCATGCTCGCTAAAATGACTTCCAAGAATCAACTCGCCCTGTAAGCCCTATACCGTATAGGCCTAGCGAAAAGTAGAAAATCTGAATTTTCGCTTTAGAATATGCAAAATCAAAAAATGATTTGATTGAATTTTCTGAATCAGAAGTTATTTGAAGTTCAGAACAATTTTAAAAAAGCGTGGACACGCTCTTTGTCTAAGTCAAAAAGGCCGCTCTCATTAATTCAATATCACCTCTTGGGATAGCCAAGTGTTTTGCAGCATCCTCCCATTGGCGAGTGACTGCCACGACTTCGCCCGCAATCTGGGCTGCTTGATCTGTGCTTAATTCATAATACTGAGCAGTTGCAATGACATTGTCCAGATTGGCGCGATTATCGCCAATATCTAAATTGAGGGCATGCTCCGTTTTATCGATATTCGGGTTCAAATCAAAAGCAGGAGAGAGGCGCCAACCGCCTGGCAGCAAAATAAAGCCATGATTTCTTAAGTGATCATCTCGATTGCTGATTGCCACATTGAAAACCACCCTGCGAAACAGTTGCGCCAAATCGTCCTTAATCGAACCTGCGGCTCCTCGGGTCATGATGAACTGAGCGATATCGAGGTAACTAGCATCATCACTAGACTCTTGTTTGAGCATGGTCATAGCAGACGCATAATGAATCCGCTGGCCATCAATACGATCAAACCGCTTAACAGCAAAGGTTCTATAGTAACTACCCAGTTTGAGTAACTTTGCTTGCGGCACTCGGATATCGGCACGAATTGCCAGCTGGTGGGCCAGCATCTCCCACGCGCCCATGTCTCGGTCATCATCTTTTGCCGGGAATTTAGCAATCCAAAATGATCCGTCCTCTTGTGTGAAGTTCGCTTTTGGCCTTGCGCCACCCAAGGATGCGCCTGGGGCAACCAAGACTCGAAGCCACCTTCTCAGGCTATCAATGTCAGCTATATTTTTATCGCTTAGTTGCCTGGCAACATTCTCCAGCTCAGCCAACTGAGTTACAGGGGGAGCAGACAGCTCATGCGACGCTAAAAATATATCGGCGTTAGGATACTTAAATCTCAGTGCGCCTTGTCTGGTTTGATCTTGGACGCCAATGAGATAGTCCCACGCATATAGCGTACGAGCCTGACGCCCTTCGTCTTTGGCTTCCATTGCCTCCCTTCGCTTCATTAAGGTTTGCCCCCAACGATCTGGCGAAGAATCTAGAAAAATACCAAAATTGCCTTGAGTAGGATTGGGATGAAAGACGGCGTTATCTAAAGATAAATCAGGGTCAATATCGAAACGTTGTGGGTGGGATAGCCAAGCATCGTCGTAATTAAAGCGGACATTACCTCTGTCGTGCTTTAAATAGCCAACTTTGACAGGTTCTTTATCAATAAAGCTCACATCAATCCATACCTCTAAATCAAGACTGGCCATCATGTTTCCTTGCTTTAGATAACGCTAAATCCTGTAGACGACGTCCAAGCAAGTCATCCTTAGCAAGAAAATTAAAATCGTCTTGAAGCTGTAATGCTGCCATGATTCTGAGATAGGTTCCAATCGCCACCGCAGGAAAGCCTTTTTCTGCACGGTGCAATGTCATCCTAGAAATAGAAGACCGCTCAGCCAACACCTCTGCCGATATACCCCTACGCAAACGGGCGAGCCTAATCCGCTCTCCTAGGGCAGCTAGGATCTTCTGCTCCGAAGGAAAGATGGGCTGAGATTTGCTTGGCATGTATCACATTATACACAAACATCACTATAATTGACTATTTTGGATTACATAAAGCTAGCAATTAGTTGCCCACTGGCTGTCGTCAAGTAGCTTCAATTTCCCCAAAATACCCACTCAATGTCGTTTTGTATCCTGAGTCTGGTGTACTTGCACCGTCCAACAGACTGCCGCTTGATTAATTTCAGGAAAAGTCGTAAAGTAAGGATTCCTTACTTTAATGAACCAGGGACTTATTATGCTCGCTAAAATCACATCCAAGAATCAACTCACCCTGCCCAAGAGCATCACTGCTGCCGTTGGCCCAGCGGAATACTTTGACGTGGAAACTCGTAACGGCCAAATCGTTCTTACCCCGGTACGCATCCAGCGTGGTGATGCAGTCCGTGCCAAACTGGCAGAACTTGATCTAAGTGAGCAAGATATTGCCGATGCGGTTTCCTGGGCGCGCAAAGCCCCTGCAACCAAGCAGTCGGGCAAGTAATGCCGCGTTCACAATATAATCCCCGCGTAGTCATCGACACCAACCTGGTGCTATCCGCACTGGTATTTGTGCTAGGCCGGTTATCACCGCTACGCCTGGCGTGGCAGGATTCCCTTTGCAAGCCTCTGATATCAAGTGTGACTGCCGCCGAGTTGATACGTGTGCTGGCCTACCCAAAGTTCAAGCTCTCTGCGGTAGAACAGCAAGAGTTGTTGGCCGACTATCTGCCTTATTGCGCCACTGTGCGCATGCCCGCCAAGCCACCCGCAGTGCCTGAATGCCGGGACACACTTGACCTGCCGTTTCTGCAACTCGCCGTTGTCGGCAAGGCAGATTATCTGGTGACTGGAGACCAAGATCTACTGGTCCTCGCCGGCCAATCTGCCTGTCCCATCATTACTGCCGATCAATTCATTAAAACGCTCAATCCGTAACCACCAACGGTATCAATGGCAGACTCTGGAACCTCCCCAACGTCTTCAAGGATAATGGCATTACCCATCTTGCCGATGGTTTTCATGCATAACGATCCAGATTGCTCCAGACCTAAAGTCCGGATGGTTACACATTCCAATGGTGGTCAAATCTTTTTGGGCTTCACGCGTGCAATACCAGGAGAGTTGACTGGGGGACATGTGACCCCAAGGGGGTCATCCCTGTCCATCTATGCACTACCCCCTACCTTACACCAAACCAAACCAGCACTAATCTCGCTGATTATTGACATTTATGTTAGCTTTATATAACATTACTTAATAAATTTATAGTAAATGTTTGCTATGAATAACATCAACCTCGATCTTAAGTCCCTAGGCGCCACCTTTAAGCGCGAGCGCCTTGCCGTGGGCCTCACCCAGGCCGAGGTCGCACATAAGGCAGGATTAAGGCGTGAGACCATCATACAACTGGAGTCAGGGGCATCTGTCAGCGCCAATACCCTCATTCAAGCGACCTCGGCGCTCGGTAAAACTTTAGCCATCGTTGACCGCAGGCTCGATTACGACCGGCTCGATGAGGTATTTAATGAAGACCGCTAAAGTTAAACAGCTCATTGTAGAAACTCCTGAAGGCCATTCTGGCTCTCTCACCAAGGAGGCCCGCTATGTCTTCAACTACGAGACCACCTCACGCGATGCCGAGGTGTCACTGGTCATGCCGCTGCGTGCGCAGAGTTACGCCAGCGGTGGATTATTCTCGGTGTTTGAGATGAACCGACCGGAGGGCTACCTACTAGAAACCATCAAGAAACGCTTTGCGAAACTCGGCCCGCTCGATGACATGGCCCTGCTTAAAATTACGGGGAACAACCAAATCGGCAGGTTAACCTACCGTGACCCCAATGATGACAGCACTCAGGCCAAGCCGCAGGTGACAAAGGAGGCGTTAATCAGCTCAACTGCCTCACGTGAGTTATTTGCATTTCTCACAGACATTTACTTTAGCTCAGGCGTGTCCGGCTTTCAGCCGAAGGTGATCGTGCCCGACTCAAGCACCCCCTTATCCGAAAAATCTTCGATGGTCACTTCCAGCCTGATTGTCAAAGTGGCCGGTGAAGACTATCCCTTTCTAGCGCAGAATGAGTTTATGTGCATGGAGGTAGCAAGGCGCGCAGGACTAACGGTTCCCCCCTTCTGGCTCTCTGAGGATGGAGGGATGTTCATCATGGAGCGGTTTGATGTGACCGCTAGTGGCCAACGGTTAGGACTCGAGGACATGGCAGTACTCATGGGGAAATCCCCATCAGAAAAATACAATGGTAGCCTCGAAAACATCGCCAAGGCGGTGGATCTTTTTTGTGGATCAAACTCTGTGGAAAGCAAGGCGCGGCTCTTTGAGTACATTGCCCTCTCAATAGCCCTGAGAAATGGAGATGCGCATTTGAAGAATTTCTCTCTCATCTACGACACCCCACACGGGGATGTTAAGCTGTCTCCACTGTATGACGTGGTCACCACCATGATCTACACCATAGAACACCCCAGAACAGGTGCCACCAAGGTCGACAATACCATGGCCTTAAATATGTTTAAAACCAAAAACTACCCACTCACGCAATCCTTAATCACCTTTGGTCGGTCGGTATGTATGGTTAAAAACCCTGAAAGGATCATCGATCGCATTGAAGAGGCGAAGTACAACACACTCGCTGACTACCAGTCTAGGATAGACCCCTGGCTCTACCGCAACCTTAAATCTGTTTGGGGTGGTGGTGGCGTTACGGATTAATCTAAAAAATGCCCGATGTGATGCCCGCCAGCCGCACCAACCGACCGTTTT
>SESD01001771.1_pt1 | contig 11534 bp, 8 predicted proteins | sample 3171411 | NCBI WGS metagenome assembly SESD01 (sample SAMN06051880, study PRJNA518727) | freshwater metagenome | biome: subpolar coniferous forest; feature: holomictic lake; material: water; isolation source: holomictic Lake 442, 16.5 m depth | place: Canada: near Kenora, Ontario | collected...
ATGCCAATAAACATAATCAAGTTATTCTGCTGGCAAAACTTAAATCACCTGTTTTTTTGCAAATTGAGTGTTACTTAGTCAAGCTATTGCTAACAAAACCCAGGAAGTTGGATAAAAAGAAACATGGCAAATAGAAGAAGAATTAGGAAGCCGTTACCGGAATTACCGGTTAAAGTTACGATAGTGTCACTTGCCCATGATGGGCGAGGCGTTGCGCATGTCGATGGAAAGGTGGTTTTTATCGATGAGGCGTTACCGGGTGAAGAAGTTGAGTTTATTTATACCGAAAGCCGAAAGGATTATGCTGAAGGTAAGGTTGTCAAACTATTTAATCAATCCGCTGATCGGGTTAATGCTTTATGCGCGCATTATGGTGTGTGCGGCGGTTGCAGTTTTCAGCATGTCGAATCTACTGCACAAATCAGAATCAAGCAGGAATTATTGATTGATCAGTTTAAACGCATCGGCAAGGTTGAAATTCCTGAACTTTGGCAGCCGCTGGAAGGTCCTCATTGGGGTTATCGAAGTAAAGCGCGCATGGGTGTTAAGTATGTCGAGAAAAAAAATCGGGTACTGGTAGGCTTTAGAGAAAGACGTCATCCTTACTTGGCTGAAATCGATAGCTGCATCGTTATGAATCCTATTGTCGGAACAAAGTTAATGGCTTTATCAGAGATGATAGGCGGATTAACCATTAGAGACAAAATTCCGCAGATCGAAGTGGCAATTGGCGATCATCAATGTGTGTTGTCGTTTAGAGTGTTAGAGCCACCAACTGATGCCGATAAAGAACGGATGCGTGTTTTTTCTCATGAACATGAGTTATCAATTTGCTTGCAATCCAAAGGTCCCGATACCATTGTGCCGCTTGATGGCGAGCCGGAAGTGATTCCGACTTATGCCCTACCGGATCAGGGGCTGGAATTTAAATTTAAACCGGCCATGTTTACCCAGGTTAATTACGAAATTAATAAGCAGATGATTAATCGGGTTCTTGAGACTTTGGCGTTAAATGAAAATGACACGGTACTGGATTTATTTTGCGGTCTTGGTAATTTTACTTTGCCTATGGCAAAATTTGCCGGTCGTGTGGTAGGCGTTGAAGGTGATCAACCCTTAGTCAATCATGCCAAAGAAAATGCCCGTCATAATGGTATAGAAAACGTTGAGTTTTATGCCGCTGATTTAAGTAAGGATATTTCTGATCAGCCCTGGGCCAATAAAAAATACAATAAAATCATGCTTGATCCTTCGAGGGCAGGAGCTTCTGACGTTTTGCATCATTTCAAAAAATGGCAGCCTGAACAAATTGTTTATGTGTCCTGTAATCCGTCAACGCTGGCCAGAGACGCAGGAATACTGGTTAATGAATTGGGCTATAAGCTTCTGCGAGCCGGGGTCATGGATATGTTTCCGCAGACTGGGCATGTGGAGTCGATGGCGTTATTTGTAAAATAGAAGTGCAATTATTCAGTTCTATTTGTTTGTATAATTATTGCGGGAATGATGTTGGATACATTTTTTCGGGTATCCAACGACGCTTTACACTTGGTTTAGGTCGTGCGGTCACGACCTAAATGGTATTAATTAATTTTGTATATCTGAGATTTTGTTAGTAATGTTAGGGTTTAACGGTTTAGCCTTTAAGACGACTTCTTCCAAGTTTATTTTTTTTATCTCGGGCGCAACAGTTTGGCAGACTTTGTATTCGTCAAGTGGATCTTCTTGGGCAATCTCGGGCAAATCAGCCCGTATAACGCCTAATTTGCTTAATAATTCACCCTGGCCTGCATATGTACGGGCGTATGCGGTGGCTAAGTCACGCTCAGTCGTAGTGTAATTCATTCTTGAATTGAAATACTCATTCTCGGTATCGAGTAAATCAAGTAAGGTGCGTTGACCAATATTAAATTGTTTACGATAGGCCTCGCGTGCCTTTTCAATGGATAATTGATGCTGGTCTCTAAGTGGTAATTGCGCTTTTAGGTTGATTACATCGTTGTAGGCTATTACCAAGTTCTGACGCGTATCTCTACAGGCTTTATCACGTAGGTCTTTTGAGTTATATAGTTTCTCAATAGTCTGTCCAACCCCTGCCTTATCCGAAAAACCATTAAATAAGTTGTAGCTCATGGTCACTTGTATTGAATCTCCGGCAGAGATGTTATTCCGACCATCATTGCTGGTTTGAACGTTTTTTGTGCCCAGCAAATCCAATCGTGGCGAATATTTTGCCCGGCTGGCATTCAATTCATTTTCGGTTGCAATAATATTTTCTATGGCAGCCAGAATGTCAGGGTTTTTATGATAGGTAGTCTCTAAAGCCATAGCTGAAGTAGATTCCACATTGGTCTTAAAAAAATCAACTTCCGGCAATTCGGCAGGCGGTAATTCGCCTGTTAAGCGTTGGTAGCGTGCTTCTACGTTTTGCAGATTAGTGGTTTGTGTGAGTAAGTTTGCCTCGGCAAGGTTTAAACGCGCATTGGCCTGTTCAAGGTCAACGCGACGACCTACACCTGAAACTGCGCGTTCTTCAACAAGATTAAACAGTTGCTTGTGTACGGCATAGTTGTCTGATGCGTACTCAACAAATTGACGATATTTCATTGTATCGATGTAAGCTTTGACAGTGTCCATTGCAACATTTTGCATGCTACTTTGTATTTGATAATAGCGAACCCGGGCGGCATGGCCTAGACGATTCACAGTATTACGAGTTGCAAAACCATCAAACAACATTTGATGTAGTACGAATTGAGTCAGGAAATCAGGTGTTTGAGTGTTGTTAATGTTTTGAGTAAGACGTTGTTGGGCTCTACCTGTTGAAATCAGATCAACACGCGGTAAATAACCACCGATTGCGGCATTATGTTCTTGTTCTGCAGCCAGATAAGTGTGATAGCTCGCTTGGACTTCGGGGTTAGCTGTGATTGTCTTTTCAACGAGATCTCTTAATGTTATCGAAGAGGAGACTTTAGTGCTTTCTGTTGCTTTTATTGGCTCACCTTTACAATGCCCCATGGGCAGGCCACAAGTTACGGTCAGGTCCAAAGCTGGAAGGCTTGATTCTGCGTTGACAAGGTCTGTAAATAATAGAGCGGTTATTAGCGAAATAGCGTGATAATTTATTTTCATAATGTTTATTCAATTTGAAGATTAGGAGTTAAATGGGATTTTAAAATTTGCAAACTCCATTTTTTACTTAAATGTATTGATATATTAATTTTTTGTGTAATTATCAGTTTCTCCAAGCTAACAGGTTTTAACACCGACGCGAAACGTACTTTATCATTTTTAATCCGTTTTTTATTAATAATGATGCAAGAAACTGTTAGGGTATGCAAGAAAATATTTATGTTATTGTAAATTAATAATATTTTTAATTTCTAATATGTAATATTTAGTGGCCGTGTTGGGTTAGAATCTGGAAAACCGGCTGAATTCGGTTTGTTGATAAGGACAAAATCCATCGGCTTTCAGGATTTATGCTAAAGTTACAGCCACATAGTTAATCGTATATTTTTTATGAATGTATATATAAAGTTTACCGATAGAAACATGCCTAACTGTTCTTTTCTTGAGTTCAAAGCCCATAAAGTTCAATTTATTCTATTTTAATGAGATTTAGTGTAATCAAGTTTATTTTAATTAGTTTTATTGGTTTTTTTTTACTTCACTTATCCAATGCAACCAACTTCAGCAAATTAGCAGACCTTGCAGGTCAGCGTTACGGTATTGTTACTCAAAATACCATTTTGAGATTGCAAATAACCATCAATCAACTCAAGACGGCTTCAGAGCTAGAAAAAATTACCCGCATCAATGATTTTTTTAATACGGAAATTAAATATTTTGATGAGGATATTAATATTTGGGGAGAATCTGACTATTGGGCAACGCCTCTAGAATCTTTAGGTAAGGAACGTGGCGACTGCGAAGACTTTAGCATTGCCAAGTATGTATTCCTCAGAGAACTTGAAATTCCTAATGAGCGCCTAAAACTGACTTATGTTCGAGCCCAAATAGGCGGGCCACACAGTAGGGTTTTTACTGCGCATATGGTTTTAATCTATTACGCAACGCCTGAGGCTGAGCCGCTCATTCTTGATAATCTTATCCCAAGTATCCGTCCGGCGTCGCGACGAACTGACCTTATTCCAGTTTTTAGTTTCAATAGTGAAGGTCTTTGGGTCGGCGCTAGTAATACTCCCATGGGGGAATCTTTAAATAATCTTTCACGCTGGCGTAATGTATTGGCGCGGATTTATGCTGACGGTATAGACAAAATATAAATAAGGAATCACATGTCTTTGATTAGAAAACTATGGATAACAATCATTATCGCTATAACATTGGCTTTTGGTGTCAGTATTGTTGTAAGTACCATTTCGAGTAAGGAATATCTGGAGACACAACTTCGGATGAAAAATATTGATAACGCGGTTTCTTTAGCCTTATCAATATCGCAAATGGAAAAAGACCCAGTAATCATTAGTTTGATGCTTTCCGCTCAATTCGACAACGGACATTACCAGTATATTCGGCTCGTTGATCCTAACGGTAAACTAATGATTGAACGAAAAAATACCAGTCAAGCATCCAATGTTCCATCTTGGTTTGCCCGGCTTATTCATATTAGTGCTCCTGCCGGTATTGCGCAGATACAGAATGGCTGGTCACAATATGGCACGTTGTCTCTTGCAAGTACGACTGAGTTTGCCTATCTGGATTTATGGAAAGGTATTTTAAAGGCTTTGTTCTGGAACACAATTATTGCCGCTATCACTGGTTTGATCGGTTCGCTTACTTTAAAGCAGATACTTCGCCCTTTAAATGAAATGGTCGACATGGCTGAAGCCATAGGTGACAAGAATTTCATTAACATCGAAGAACCAAAAACCAAGGAATTTAAATCACTTGCCCGGGCTATGAACTTGTTGTCCAATCGAATTAAAGCGATGTTTATAGACCAATCGCTGCTGTTAGAAGAGCTCAGGTTGGAAGCTAACCATGACCCGATTACCGGATTAATGAATCGCAAATATTTCATTAGTCGGATAGCCGCACATATTTCAAATGAAGAAAGTTTTAATGAAGGCGTATTAGTTATTGCTAATATTTCCAATTTGACTGAAATCAATGCAAAGCTAGGCAGCATAGAGACCGATTTATTATTAAAAAAGATGGGGCAGGAGCTAGGTGCATTTTGTCATCAAAGGCCTTCACTTATCGCAGGTCGCTTTAGCGGCGCCAGTTTCGCCGTTTTTTCTAAGTTGCCTACAGACCATAATCTTTTGGAAGCACAGATCAAAAGTTTAGAGCTAAAAGCCCTCGAAAATTCATCAAAATTTATTCCACAAGTGATGATTTCTACAACCTCAAGCAAGGTTAGTAAATCAGATCAGCTTGAAGGTCTTAAAGCACTTATTACCAATATCAAGGAAAAAACCAGTCCCGAAGAAATTGACATCATTGATCTAGTTAACCATAACTACATCGCCACCTATGAAAATAATGATGAAGCACAATGGCGCACTATGTTGACAACCGCACTAGACTCGAAACGTTTGAAGCTGGCCAAATTTCCAGTTATTTCGATAGGTGGCGAGCTTATTCATAACGAGAGTCCAGTAAGATTACAACTTGAGAAAGATGGGGCCTGGATTTCTGCTGCCGAGTTTATCGCCTCTGCTATTAAACTTGATTTGATAACGCGTATTGATGATATGGTCGTTGAATTTGCAATTCAATCAATTGCTGGAGGGAGTCAAGCCATCGGACTCAATGTTTCAACTGGTGCAATGTGCAATCCGATTTATCTGCATAAATTAACCGACTTGCTAAACCAGCGACCTGATGTTGCCCAGCATTTATGGTTTGAAGTTACCGAGGACGGTGCATTTAATCAGTTGAATGAGTTCAGGCAATTTTGTATGACGCTTAAAACCCTGGGTTGTAAGGTCGGTATTAAGCATGTAGGTGCGCAGATAGCGCGGTTGGGTGAGATGCATGATCTTAGCTTGGACTACATTAAGATTGATGCCTCACTGATTCGGGGTATTGACAGTAATACTGGCAATCAGGCTTTTTTGAAAGGCCTTTGTCTGATTGCCCATTCAATCGGGCTGATAACTATAGCAGAAGGTGTTTATACCGATAGGGAAGCTGTAATTCTGCCAACTTTGGGAATAGATGGAATGACTGGATCCGGTATTAAACTGGATTAAGCTAAAAAAATTAATTCGATATTTTAGAAAAGATTGGTTTCGTTATCGATTAGATTTAATTTTTTGTCACTCAAACGCAAGTTTTGTCTTTTTATAAGGCGCTGTTGCGCCTGCTCAGGAAAATCGGTGAAGTGAATGACATCCCGCTCAATCAGTAATGAAATCAAATCCTCCAGTACTCGTGCAAGCTCAATATCACTTTCTCGGAATGGATTTTGTTCGGTCAATGACGCTTCCAAAAAGTCAAGATATTCCCTGGAATCACCGGCAATAAAAACCCAGTCAGCTGAGTCTATCTGATTGGGACTTCCTGCCTTGATGATGCCATGGGCATCTTTTATCACATAAGCCATATGGCAGCATCTATCATTGGAGTTTGGGTATTTCTCATGATCAATCTATTATTAATGATCTGTGATCAGTTTTTGTTCGGTCAGTAAATTCTGAATCATTGTGGCTTGATCAGGCACTGAACCAATAAGATCAACATGTGTGAGTGTAATAGTTTGGTCGACTTTGGTTGTATCAAAATACCCTGACGTGAATTGGCCAGTGCTGCTGATAGAAATTACGGTATCGTTAATGCCGCCAGCAGTGTCGGGATGTTGATCAAAGTGCAGATAGCTTGTCAGATTGCTAGTCACTCCCGTCGATCCGTCATGTTCACCGATCAAAAGATCCTGTAAATTGAGTGCATCACCCTGATTCGTGATTGGAGCAAGATTAAAATTATTGACAGTATCAGTTGCGGGGGCATCTATCGTACCCTTGTCAGCAAGTTCCCACTTAAACACATCAACTCCGAGACCGCCATTCAGGATGTCATTGCCAGCGCCGCCAATCAAAGTATCATTACTATTGTCGGAGTTCAGTGTGTCGTCTCCGCTAGTACCGATTTGTACATTATGAAGAGTGCCACTAGTTATCATAGCCGCCATAACTTGCGGATTGTCAGACACAAAGCTTAATTGCGACCCCAAGTCGATGTGATCTGAAGTTTGGTCGCTATCACCATCGGTAACAGTCGCGGTTAATGTTACCAAGTTGCTTAAATTGACCGTATCTTGCGGCGGGAGACTATTCTGAGAAATTGCACGGAATTCGGTGAGCGTTACATTGCCCGAAGTTGAATCTACACCCACAGTGAACACATCAAGATTTCCATCAACGGTTGCCACGTAACCTGTCACTACGTTTTCGGTCATGGTTATCATCACATTATTACCTGTGGTGATATCAATTAAGCCTGAATCCAGTGGCGCGTTGCCCGGCTGTTGGCCGGTAATACTAAGTGCGTAATTAGTGGTTCCACTATCTGCTCCTGTAGTAACAAAGAAGGCGCTACTGAAGTCATGACTTACGGTAGTTGGTCCAATACCAGGGGTTGATCCACCTATGCCGCCATTACTGCTTGCCGTCAAATTGCTTTCACTAACAGAGAGGATCGGCAGGTCGATGGCTTGAGCGATGATACTTGGGCCATCGTCCTGGATGCTCAGTTGTGCTCCCAAGTTGATGCTAGCACTGGTTTTGTCACCATCACCATCTGTCAGGGTTGAGGTTAACATGATCGCTGTCGACGTGCCCAGAAGGTCGTTCAGAGTAGGAGCATCGTTCGGAGTATTGCTTAGACTATCTTGATGAATCGCACGGAATTCAGACAGTGTCACATTGCCCGAAGTCGGATCTACCTCAACAGTAAAGACATTGAGATTGTCACCTGCCACTGTCACGTAACCGGTCACGATGTTGCCGGACACGGAAACCATTACGTTCTGACCGGAGCCGGTATCGATAATAGTAGATTCTACCGGTGTGTCCTCGGTTAAACCAGTAACGCTCAGTGCATAGTTGGTGGTTCCACCATCCGCGCCAGTGATCACGGTAAAAGCGCCGCTGAAATCTTGGATTTGACTGGTCAGTGCTGTATTAGGATTTGAACCGTCTATGCCACCGTTGGTGTCTAAGATTAAATTGCTTTCGTTGACAGAGAGGATCGGCAGGTCGATGGCTTGAGCGATGATACTTGGGCCATCGTCCTGGATGCTTAATTGCGCACCTAAGTTGATACTGGCACTGGCATTGTTTCCTTTTCCGTCAGATACGTTCGCAATCAAAGTGATCGCTGTCGATGCCCCCATAAGGTCGTTTAGAGTAGGTGCATCGTGCGGAGTATTGCTTGCGCTATCCTGATGAATTGCTCGGAACTCTGAGAGTGTTACGAGGCCAGAGGTGGGGTCTACCCCAACAGTGAATACATTGAGATTGTCACCTGCGACTGTCACATAACCGGTCACTATGTTGCCGGACACGGATAACATCACATTCTGACCGGAGCCGGTATCGATAATATGCGATTCTATCGGCGTGTCCCCAGTTAAACCGGTAACGCTCAGCGCATAGACGGTGGTTCCACCACCGGTTATAGTGAAGGCTCGGCTGAAGTCTTGGCTTTGTATGGTTAGTGCGGCATCAGGATTTGTGCCGTCTATGCCGCCATTGGTGTTCGCTGTCAAATTGTTTTCACTGACAGAAAGGGTTTGTATGATATTAGTAGTTATGCTTATAACATTATTAATTGGAGGGGTGGTTATCACTTGCTCAGCCAGAACATCAATTGGTGTAACCCGACTTGAGTCATAGGCATAATTTAGGGGGGTGACACTCTCGGCAATTCTTAATAGATTAACAAAACTAAAACCGTAACTGGGGCTACTTGCAGCCAAGCCTGCAGCCGGAGGATCCAGTGCGTCGCTAATATCGGTGCCCTCACCAACCGCCTTGATAACAGCCTGAATGCTGGACTGACCTACTGAACTGTCGGTAGTGTCGGGTGACATTGTGTCAGCAAGTTCTTGGGTAAGTTTGACTGTCTGTTCAGCAGAAACCTGCATAGCGCGGCCATTGTTTAACTGAAGATCTACAACGGAGCCAGAAGGCGTAATAATGATATCGCCCGGCTGTAGGAGGTCACCTAAATGAAGAGGTCTTTTGTTGCCTTTTTCGTCAACTATAGATGCTTGCCCCTTCAATGTGACGACGGTTCCGAGATTAGCCATTATGGGATTCCTTGAAAATATTTATTGAGTTGCAAAGGTGAAGAAAATGCTAATTTTATGTGTATTAAATAGGTTTTTCGTCTTAATCGCTATTGTACCAAGGTACAATACAAAGAAATGGTAATTAGAATATAATATAAGGCAATTGATATTAGTCTAATTACTTGGCTTTTCTTGATAATTTAACATTGAAAAGGGATTGGTTTTACTAGCATCTTTCAGTGGGAAGCATTCAGTTTCCGTAAAGCAGAGGTTTAGTCGCTTGTGTTTTTAACTTAATCTGAGTGTCGCGCGCATCAAAATGGATTAAACCAAACTTATCGTTAGATAGGAGCAGAAAGCAAGGCAGTATTTGAGAGACTGCCCTAGCTACATTTATTTTAACAATCATTTCGACTTAAGTGAGTCTCATGAAAAATCAAAAAACTTTAACCGCATTGGCTTTATTAATCGCTGCCACTGGCACTGCCCATGCTTCTTTAACCAATGTTGGCAATGGTCTTATTTACGATAGTAATATCAATATAACTTTTACTAGCGATGCTAATCTGTTTAAAACTCTGGCACCTAGCATTAACACAATCATATTGGATACGCCTCTTGTTGACGGCCACACAATGTCAGCCGCAGATTTCAGCACCACTAGTGTCGGCAAAATGGACTGGTGGGGCGCACAGGCCTGGATCGGTTACCTTAACAAGACCAACTACGATGGACACTCGAACTGGAGCTTACCAACTACCAATCTTATTAAAAATTCAATCGCGGATACAGTAGGTTATTTTCAAACCGGAAGCCCACTCGGCGAGTTGTTTTATAACGAATTGGGTGGCAAAAAAGGTGAAAATATTACAGTTACAAATAATGCCAATTATAACTTATTCTCAAACGTTGCCAGCAATTCAGCTTTTTGGACGGGAAAGAGTAACAATACGGCTAACATCCCCTCCGCTTGGTACTTTGATTATACCAATGGAAGTCAAGGCTGGATCGATAAAGGTCATCAGTTTTATGTGTTACCTGTTTTTACAACCGCAGTCCCTCTGCCTAGCGCAGTCTGGTTATTCGGCAGTGGTTTGATGGCGTTATTGGGCTTTATTAAACGCAGAAATATCGGATAATCCGGCTGTTCCAGATATACGATGTTCTCAGTAAAAGTTAATCTTGGATCTTGGCTTCCTGTTTTGGGAAGCAAGGTTATATCCTATAACGATTTACCATTAAGCATCAAGGCAAGTTGTAACCGGTCTTTAACGCCCAAGCGTTCAAAACAAGCCGATATATGAGCTTTGACCGTCCGTTCGGTTACATCAAGTTTGCGGGCAATCGCTTTATTGTTAAGTCCTAAAGAGACTTGCTGTGCAACTTCCCTTTCGCGCGGAGAAAGACGCTCCAATGCCGATGAAACCGCTGCTGGCTTTGCGGTTACTAACTGCCTGCTGGTAGCAATGAAATATTGGAGTAAATCCTGTCCCATCCAGATACCTCCATGACTTACCACGGCTTTAACTTGAACCAGAACATTAGTCCCACTATAGGCATGGCAATAGCCTACAGCACCTTCACTAAGTACCTGCGCGGCTTCACCTTGATTTGGCACGTTCGCCAGGACAACGATCTTGGCATTAACAAAATCAGATAAAATCTGTTCTACAGTTGCGGTCAGCCAGGGCTGGCAATTTGCATCGAGATGTAGCCAGAATATACCGGCGTCATTTTCCCTCAACACCACTTCGTCAACCGACGCATAGATTTCAGGCTGTTCAAAAGCAGCAATCCAGTTATCCAGCATATTGTTGCGCGGAGATATGAATAGGTCGCGCATCATCTCTCCGTAAAAGCGTAGGAGCGGGCTTTTAAGACTGGTTTTAGTAAATAGGAAAGTACGGTTTTCTTACCGGTTTTGATATCTACCTGAGCCACCATGCCTGGTATTATTGGCAAGCCCTTACCAAGGCTCGCTTTTAAGGTGCGTACTCGCACAATATAAAAAGCATTACCCTTGTCATCCACTTGAGAATCTGCGGAAACACCGATTACTGTTGCATCAAGAGTGCCATAAATTGTGTAGTCATAGGCTGTCAGCTTGACAGTTGCTGATTGATTTAAGGTTATAAAGGCGATATCTTTGGGCTGGATTTTAGTTTCCAATACCAAAGCCTCGTCACTTGGCACAACTTCAAGAACTTCCTTGCCTGGTTGAATTACCCCGCCTAAGGTATTGAAAAACAATCGACTTACGGTGCCT
>SESD01001773.1_pt1 | contig 11519 bp, 10 predicted proteins | sample 3171411 | NCBI WGS metagenome assembly SESD01 (sample SAMN06051880, study PRJNA518727) | freshwater metagenome | biome: subpolar coniferous forest; feature: holomictic lake; material: water; isolation source: holomictic Lake 442, 16.5 m depth | place: Canada: near Kenora, Ontario | collected...
AATAATCGAAATTTGACGATTCAATCATGGACAATCAAGACTTCTTTTCTACACCGTCATTGCTTAGTAACATCAGTTCTCCATTTCTTTTAGGAATTGCGGTTGGCTATTTTGCAAAAAAAATGCTTCGCACTGCTTTATTTTTGGGTGGTGGAATGGTGGTCATATTATTTGTCGCAGAATATTACGGTGTAGTGCATATTACTGATACGCAACTTTTGCATGTGACAGATATTGCTGCCGAAGCAGCAAAAAATTCCAGTGATTTTCTACTTGATCGTTTGTCACTTTTTACCGTAAAAGGCATTAGTGCAACGGGTGGTTTTGTATTTGGTTTTAAAATGGGGTAAAAAATGCGACCCAAAGTTCAGTGACAATTAATATAATTTTTTAGAATGTGCAATACTGTATTTTTAATCGTGTTTTTATTTGGAGGTAATTTTTATGACAAAGATTGTTGAAATCAGAGCAAGAGAAATTTTAGATTCACGCGGTAATCCAACGATTGAAGCAGATGTGATTTTAGCTTCGGGCATAATTGGAAGTGCAATGGTTCCATCTGGAGCATCTACGGGAGAGCGTGAAGCGATTGAATTACGCGATGGTGATAAAGCACGTTATTTGGGCAAAGGTGTTTTGAATGCCGTGAAAAATGTACGAACTGAAATCCATGATGCAATTATTGGTATGGATACAAATGATCAAGCGGCTATCGACGAAAAAATGATTGCGCTGGATGGGACAGAAAGTAAAAGTCGTTTAGGTGCAAATGCGACCCTGGCTGTTTCAATGGCAGCGGCACGAGCGGCAGCAAATGCCAAAAAACAACCGCTTTACCGTTCATTAAATACATCGGGGGAATTCATTTTGCCAGTACCGATGATGAATATCATCAATGGTGGTTCGCACGCTGATAACAGCGTTGATTTACAAGAATTCATGATTTTACCTGTCGGCGCACCGAATTTCCGTGAAGCAATTCGTTATGGAGCAGAAGTTTTTCACAATTTGGCGAAAGTTTTAAAAAGCAAAGGCTTGGCAACAACCGTTGGCGATGAAGGAGGTTTTGCTCCCAATTTATCATCGAACGAAGAAGCAATCGAAGTCATTTTAGAAGCGATCAAACTGGCTGGTTATGAAGCAGGCAAAGATATTTATCTTGGTTTGGATGCTGCTGCTTCAGAATATTTCCACGATGGAATTTACGATTTAGCCTCTGAAAAGAAAACTTACAATTCAGCACAAATGGCAGATTTCTTTGTTGATTGGGTGAATCGTTATCCAATTATTAGTATTGAAGATGGTTTTGACGAAAACGATTGGGATGGTTGGAAATTGATGACCGAAAAATTGGGTGGCAAAATTCAATTGGTTGGTGATGATTTGTTTGTGACGAATCCCAAAATTCTGCAGCAAGGCATCGACAGAAATATCGCTAATTCAATTTTGATTAAAGTGAACCAAATCGGCACGCTAACGGAAACATTCGCAGCTGTCACAATGGCACACAAAGCAGGTTACACTGCTGTAATGTCACATCGTTCTGGTGAAACTGAAGACACTACCATTGCCGATTTGGCGGTAGCAACAGGAACAGGTCAAATCAAAACTGGTTCGTTAAGTCGTTCGGATCGTGTAGCGAAATATAATCGCCTCATGCGAATTGAAGAAGAACTCGGTGATTTAGCAAAATTCGCAGGTCGTAGCGCGTTCAAAATGCTTTAAAAATGGAGTGGCGTACAAACTGAAATTTGTACGCCAATTTTTATGAAAATTATCTTTCTTATCCTCATTGTTTTAATTGCACAATTGCAATATCGACTATGGTTTGGTGACGGCAGCATTTCCCAAATTGACATCTATCAAACTCGTTTAAACGATTTAAAAATTCAAGTTGAAGAAAAAAAACACCGTAACGATATGCTTTATGCTGAAGTTTTAGATTTACGCAAAGGGCAAGAAGCCGTCGAAGAACGCGCTCGTGACGAATTAGGCATGATTAAATCGGGTGAAACTTTCATTCAAGTTATCGAATAACAAATTAAAAATTAACATGACAAAACAACGTAAAGCGGTCGCCCTTATTTCAGGCGGATTAGATTCACTTCTTGCTGTCAAAATGATTCAAGAGCAGGGCATTTACGTCGAAGGCATTAACTTTTTCACGGGTTTTTGTGTTGAAGGTCACACGCACGCAATTCGTAATAATGATAAAGAAAAAGCAAAACGCAATAACGCGCTGTGGTCAGCGGAACAGCTCGGCATAAAACTTCATATTATTGACGTTATCGACGAATACAAAGACGTGCTGATTAACCCAAAACATGGTTATGGCACAAATATGAATCCATGTTTAGATTGCAAAATTTTTATGGTTCAAAAAGCAAAGCAATGGATTCAGGAAAACGGTTTTGATTTTATCATCACAGGCGAAGTCTTGGGGCAGCGTCCGATGTCACAAACGAAATCGAAATTTCCCATCGTTGCAAAACAATCGGGGGCTGATGATTTATTAGTCCGTCCGTTATGTGGCAGAAATTTAGAGCCGACTTTGCCAGAAATTGAAGGCTGGTTAGACCGTGAAAAATTGGGTAATTTGTCAGGGCGTTCACGCAAACCACAATTTGCAATGGCGAAAGAGTTTGGTTTTGAAGATTTCGCTCAACCTGCTGGCGGATGTTGTTTTTTGACGGACAAATTTTATTCGGCGAAATTGGTCGATTTGTGGCAGTCAAATGGGCATAAGGAATACGAATTCGACGATATTATGTTGCTTAAAGTTGGGCGACATATTCGTCCCGCCCCCCATTTTAAAATCATTATTGCGCGTGATGAAGGCGAAGGGCGTTTTATGCAGGGTTATCGCAAAGAATTCATTAGCATTAATCCCGATAGCCATCGAGGTTCACTTGCCTTAATTGATGGAACGCCAACTGCCGAAGATTTAGAATTAGTTGCCAGCATTGTGGCGCGTTACGGTCAAGGCAAAAATGAAGAAATCGTCACGATGACAATTGCTCAAAAAAATGGCGACAAACGCGATTTAAACGTTAAACCTTTTCACGATGACGCGCAATTAGCCGCGTGGCAAGTTTAACTTTTTTCAACTTTTAGATTTATCAAAATGCAAGAAATCAATCCTATAAAAAACAAACTTTCTGATTTAAAAAACCGCGTCGGTGAACTTCGGGGGTATCTTTGACTTTGAAACAAAAAACGAACGTTTAACCGAAGTTTTACGCGAATTAGAAGACCCCAAAATTTGGGAAAATCCCCAACTCGCACAAGAATTAGGCAAAGAACGTGGACAATTAGAACTCGTTGTAAATGGTTTGGTTGAACTCACACGCGGTTTAGACGATGCTGAAGAATTGCTCGAAATGGCTGTTGAAGAAGGCGATTCGGACACCGTTGATATTGTTGCAAACGACGTTGAAGGTTTTGAAAAACACGTTGCCGATTTAGAATTCCGTCGTATGTTCTCTGGCAAAATGGACGCGAATAATGCCTTTTTGGATATTCAATCAGGTTCGGGTGGCACAGAAGCACAAGATTGGGCTTCGATTATTGAACGTATGTTCTTACGTTGGGGCGAACGCAAAGGTTTTAAAACTGAACTCATCGAAGAATCACAAGGCGACGTGGCAGGTATTAAAAGTGCGACGATTCGTTTTGAAGGTGAATATGCGTTTGGTTGGTTGCGAACCGAAACGGGTGTGCATCGTTTGGTTCGTAAATCACCGTTTGATTCAGGTAATCGCCGACACACGTCTTTTGCATCAGTGTTTGTTTCGCCTGAAATTGATGACGATATTGAAATTGAAATCAATCCTGCGGATATTCGCACTGACGTTTATCGTGCAAGTGGCGCAGGTGGTCAGCATATCAACAAAACCGAATCCGCTGTCCGTTTAACCCATGCACCGTCGGGAATTGTCGTGCAATGTCAAAATGACCGTTCACAACATAAAAACCGCGATACCGCGATGAAGCAGTTGAAAGCGAAATTGTACGAACTCGAAATGCGGAAACGTAACGAAGGTCAGCAACTCATCGAAGACAGCAAATCGGATATTGGTTGGGGCAGTCAAATTCGTTCGTATGTTTTGGATCAATCGCGGATTAAAGATTTACGGACGGGCGTGGAAGTTGGCAACACACAAGGCGTTTTAGATGGTGATTTAGATATTTTTATCGAAGCCAGTTTGAAAAGTGGTTTGTGATGTGTGAAAACTTAACCATTCCTGAATGGGCTTTCGCTTACGATTCACCAGCAGGGCAGGGCGATATTCGCACACTTCCCGAAGATTTTATTGTCGAAGAAACCTTGGCATTTGAACCGTCAGGCAGTGGCGAGCATACCTTTTTGCAAATTCAAAAAACAGGCGAAAATACCGAATATGTGGCGCGACAATTAGCGCGATTTGCGAATGTTCGTCAGCGTGATATTGGTTTTGCGGGTATGAAAGACCGCCATGCAATTACCACGCAATGGTTTAGCGTGTGGTTGCCAAAAGGTGATGAACCGAACTGGGAAAGTTTTGAAACGGATGGTTTTAAAATTTTGTCTGTCACGCGCCATGCTCGAAAACTAAAACGTGGCGCGTTGGCAAATAACCGTTTTGAGTTGACGATTCGGCAATGGCAAGGCGACAAAACCAAAACGATTGAACAATTAACCGTGATAAAAAATCATGGTGTGCCAAATTATTACGGTTCACAGCGTTTTGGCAATGGTGGTCAAAATGTGGTCAAAGCGTTAGCGATGTTTCAAGGTGCAAAAGTCGGACGTGAACAACGTAGTTTGTATTTGTCAGCAACACGGTCGTTTTTATTTAATCACATTTTGTCGGCGCGAATTGAACACGAAAGTTGGGCAAACGGTTTGAACGGCGACGTGGTGATGATTGACGGTTCACATAGTTGTTTTGCGTGTGAAACGATTGATGACGATATTCACGCTCGACTAACACAAAATGCTTTACATCCAACAGGCGCATTATTTGGCAAAGGTGAATCGCGTTTAACGGGTGAAGCGTTGGTTTTAGAACAAAACGAACTTGAGCTTTTTCCCGAATTAACAAAAGGTTTAATTGCTTTTGGACTTGAAAATGATCGACGGGCGTTGCGGGTAAATGTTGCAAATTTAACGTGGGAATTCGACGACACTATTCTCAAATTAAAATTCAATTTACCCGCTGGAAGTTATGCCACAGCCGTTTTGCGCGAAATAATTACCGATTAACACAATTTACTCAATACTTCCTGAGCAATCTTTTGGCGGCATAATTGTTCTTTGATTTTACATTTTTCTAGTATTTCTGCTGCCAATGATTCTGCAAATTCTGAATCACTCATTTCTGAATAATCTAATTTTTTTTCTTCCGAATTATGCACTGCGGTTAAATTAAAATAAGTTGGTGAAACTTTTTCTTCTTCTAAATGACTGATTTTTTCAAAGTTGAGTGAATTGTTAATCGGTTTAAACTCTTTTGTTTCGGGTATTTCAACCGCTTTTGTCTCTAGCGACTTTGTAAACTCGCTAAAATCTAAATCCATTTCAGCTGATTTTTCGACAGGCATTTCAAATGTTAACACTTCGGGTTCTGTTACTTTTTCGATTGAAAAATGACTAAAATCTAAATCCATTTCAGCTGATTTTTCGACAGGCATTTCAAATGTTGACGCTTCGGGTTCTGTTACTTTATCGATTGAAAAATGACTAAAATCTAAATCCATTTCAGCTGATTTTTCAACAGGCATTTCAAATGTTGACGCTTCGGGTTCTGCTGTTTCATCGATTGAAAAACCACTAAAATCTAAATCAAAAGTTAGCTCTTTCTGTTCAGTTTCTAATAATTCGCTATTTAAAAAATCTTCAGTGGTTGATTCGCCAAAAATAATTTCTTTATCGTCTGGATTATCGAAATTCATCATGTCAAAATCAACACTATCCATTGAAAACATTTTATCAATCGACGCATCTGAAATAGCAGGCGAATTGAAAACTAAGGCTTCAGGATAAAAATCTGACGCGAGATTAGAAACTTGAGTCCAAAATTCAGGTAAATCTTTTTTGCCTAATTCAGCTAATTCAAATACAAAATTTTTAAATTCAATTTTGTTTTTTTCAGTCACATAAAGTTTCAATAATCGAAGGGCGTAATTGTGCGCGTCAGGTTGTTTGATAAATTCGTCATGTAATAATTTTTGGGCAAGCTCATGATTACCATACGAACAATAAACATCAGCTTTGTACAATATATCGTCATCACTTTGTTTATCGGCGGCGGTATTATTTGTAAAATCATTTAATCCAAATGATAGTTCTTCAAAATCAGTCGGGTACGAATCAAATTCATCATCAAACATTTTATCTAAAGAATTAGCTGTTTTTTGTTCGTTATTGTCATTCATGGTTTCGTTAACGTCACTTTCTGGAGTTTCAGGGAGAATTTCGGAGTTAGCATTTTTTGCTTTATTTCGTGTCCGTATTTGTAGCCAACCAAGAATACCTAATAACAATGAACCCGCGCCGCCTACAACGTAATAATACATATCAGTTGGAATTCCAAAATAATTTTCGGGTGTAGTGGGTGTTGTTGATGGAACTGTAGGGGCAACAATCGGTGCGGGTTGTGGTGCAACTTTTGGTGTTTCGATTGGTAGCGACTGAGGTAACACAGCAACAGTTTCTTCAGGTACGGTTGTTGATATTGCGATTGGTGAAGTTGGCGCAGTAATTTCGGGAGTTGCAGGACTAGAAACAACAGGCAAAATCACCGCAGGATTTTCTGTTACTTTTGGCGTTTTTAATGCCACCATTTCAGCATCTTTTTCAACAATGGTTTTTTGCATGACAGATACTTGTTTTTCTAATTCAACAACTTTTTGTTTGGTTGCATCAGATTCAATCGATGCTTTATTTGCGGTGATAACAGCCGCTTTTTGTGTGTGCTTAACCGTCTGAATATGACTCGATTTAGCTTTCGATTTTTTAGGTTTAACGTTTGAAAATTCAGCTGGAATTTTTAATATTTTTCCTGCAATTAAAGCGTGAGATTCGTTAGTGTAAAACGCATCAGGATTCGCGATATAAATTGCAGCCAACATTCTGTTAACGGATATATTATTTTGTTCGTTAAATTGTGCCGCAATACTCCACAAAGTTTCATTTTCGCGAACGGGTCCATAAGTTCTTTCGTCAGAAGATGAATAAGGTGTTGGTGCAGAAATAAATCGTTGTGCTAAATCCGATTTTTTTGGTGTAGATTCTGGCAAAAGTTGCGTAGATTGATACGCCGATGGTGGATCAACCAATACTGTAAATTCACGATATAACGTGCCTTTTGAACTTTTAATTTCAAGCAAAAAATCTAAAAATGGTTCTTTTAATACTTCAGTAGAACTCAGTTTTATGGCAGTTTTGCCATTTGCTGTTGTGGTTGTAAATTTTATTTTAGATAAAAATACCGTCCAAGGAATTCCTGCTTCATCGAATTTTGAATTAGATGCTAAACCGATTTGAAGGTCATTACTTTTTTCCCCTTCAGATAAAATTAAAGAAATCTCAGCTTGTAAATTTTGATTAAGTGCAGATTGCAAGTGCATTTCGCCAATACCTAGCGCGGAACTGCTGGGTGAACTGGCTAAAAAAGCAGTTGCGGCTAATGCTGTAGTCAAATAACGGACATTACTTTTTTTCATAATTGGATGCAGGATATTTTTTACCGTGAACAGAATCGGACGAAGAAGCCCTCGAATATGATTATGTACCAGCAAAATAAAAGCCAATAAATAACAACGCAATTATTTCAATAAGTTAAAAAATATACGCCAAGAATATGGCGAATCTTTGTTATCGGCTGCTCATAGTAAATAATAAATTATTCGTTGTATTTATTTACACGAAAAAAGCGCAAATTGGCGGTTAATGCTAAAATCACACATATAATTTTTACGCGCCCAATGAGTTTATTTCATGTTGTTACGACCCGCTTTACCTCACTACTTTTTTTGTGTGTATTTACTGTTTCAAAACGTGGCTTTTGCTGATGATTATTCAACATCATTGATTACTTCGCCGACAACCGTAAACCAAGAAATCATCTCGATTTTAAACACGAAACAAAATTCATTGCTGACTCGTGCCGATTTTGAATATCGAGCCGAAGATGTAGATTTACTTTATAAAACGACCAATTACACGCCGCTTTGGTTGGGAAATCCACAAAATGTAGCTGATGTTCTTGCTCTACTTTCAAATGCAGCCGCTGAAGGTTTGAAAACAGACGATTATTCAGTGATGGCATTACAGCAAAAATTGCCATTTATTCAAATGTTAAAACCCGAATCGACAGCAGATTTAGCTTTGTATGACACTGCATTGACTGTTTCTTTAGTGCGTTTTTTACATGATATTCATTATGGACGCATTAATCCGCATAGCGTTGGATTTAATATCAAGTTACGCTCACAAAAAAATATCGATTTCCCAAAAGTCATTAAAGCTGCGTTGGATGAAGGTAAAATTGCACAATTAGCACAAATGGCAGAACCTAATTTGCAACAATATCGGCAGTTGCGTTCTGCATTAGCGACGTATCGGGAACCTTTGGTTGCCTTACCATCGACGGATGAAAAGCCTCATAAAAAAGGGAAAGTTAAAAAAATTATTCACCCAATAGAGCGAATTATTAAAATTGAATTAGCAATGGAGCGTTTGCGTTGGTTGCCTGAAATGACAACAGGGCAATCAATTATCGTAAACATTCCCGCGTTTCAGTTATGGGGAATTGATTCGGCTAATCAAGAAAATACGCAGCCTTTAAATTTGAACGTAGTCGTCGGTAAAGCCTTTAAAACGCAAACACCGATTATTATGGCAGACATGAATTCCGTAGAATTTATGCCTTATTGGAATGTGCCACCCAGTATTTTGAAAAAAGAAATTATGCCGAAACTTGCCCATAATCCAGGTTATTTATCGGGACAAAATATGGAAATTATTTCACTGAAAAATGGAGGTATGCGCGTTCGGCAACGTCCTGGTGGTAGAAATGCGTTGGGTAGAATTAAATTCATTTTCCCTAATAGCGAAGGCGTTTATTTACACGATACACCGTCGAAAGCATTATTCAGTCGTCCGCGTCGTGATTTTAGTCATGGGTGTGTGCGTGTTCAAAATCCGAGTGAATTAGCGAAATTTGTATTGAGAAATCAAGATGGCTGGACACAAGATCGGATTGCTTCAACGCTTTCAAATAGTACGCATCATCAAGTTAATTTGAAAACAACAATTCCTGTTTTGTTTTTTTATACCACCGCGTTTTATGAACAAAGCGATAAATTAACATTTTACAGCGACATTTATGGACACGATGCCACGTTGTTAGCGGCATTGGCAAAAGTTCACGATGTGCCAGACTCGTCGTTTATTACTACTGAGCCTTTGCACACACCCATATTTGAACCCGATGACAGCCAGCTGTTTTCAGAGCAGCCGCCAACTCATGAACCGTTGATCCCGTAGTCATAACATCATCAACGATAGCAACGTGTTGCGCGTGAAATTTGGGGGACACCGAAAACGCATTTTTCATATTTTCGTTACGTTGTTCACCACTCAAGCCGACTTGATGCGAGGTGTCACGATGTCGTTGGCAACTATTTAAATCTAACGGTACAGACAAATTTTTAGCAAGCACGCGAGCAATTTCAATGGATTGATTAAAGCCGCGTTCACGATAACGATTTTTGTGCAACGGAACGGGAATAATGCAATCGGGAAATTCCGCCGTTTGTTTTAAATAATCCGCCAGCAAACTACCAAGTAATCGCGCACTTGGATAATGGCTGTGAAATTTGAGTTGAATAATCAAATATCGAATGATGCGATGATGCACAAACGGCGCAAGTGTTTCATCGAATGCAGGTGGATTTTCGACACAATTCGGACAAATGGCAATTTGTGAATGTGGCGCGTCAAAATCGCTCGCGCAACGATAGCAACGGGGTGTATTTTTGGGCAATTCTAAATAACACGCAGCACACAAATCTCGATGCTCAACGCCTTTGTCACCGCACAAAATACAACGTGATGGCAACAAATAAGACAGATAGTTTTGTAAAATTTTAATCATATTTTTAGGAGTTTTTGTAAATGACCAATTTAGTAATTCGCCACGATTGGCAAGCTGCCGAAGTTTTAGATTTATATGCGTTACCGTTTAACGATTTGTTATTTAAAGCGCAAACCATTCACCGCGAAAATTTTAATCCGAATGAAGTGCAAATCAGTAGTTTATTAAGTATTAAAACAGGTTCATGTTCAGAAGATTGTGGCTATTGCCCACAAAGTGCGCGTTATGAATCGGGCTTGAAATCTGAACCGTTAATGCCAATTGACGAAGTTTTAGAAGCCGCGCAACAAGCAAAATCACAAGGTGCAACTCGTTTTTGCATGGGCGCGGCGTGGCGAAAACCGAAAGATTCCGATATTGAGCGTGTTGTTGAAATGGTGCAAGGCGTAAAAGCATTGGGAATGGAAACTTGCGTCACGTTGGGAATGTTGACCGATGACCAAACGGCGCGTTTAAAAGAAGGTGGTTTGGATTATTACAATCACAATTTGGACACGTCAGAAGATTATTATTCGGAAGTCATTACGACGCGCACTTATCAAGACCGTTTAGACACGTTGGAACGGGTGCGTTTGTCAGGTATTAACGTTTGTTGCGGTGGGATTGTCGGCATGGGCGAAAGTGATTTAGACCGTGCAAATTTGTTAATTCAATTAGCGAATTTGCCGCAACATCCCGAAAGTGTACCAGTCAATATGTTAGTGCAAGTCGAAGGTACGCCGCTGATGGGAACCGAACAACTTGATCCATTGATGTTTGTTCGCACAATTGCAGTGGCGAAAATTATGATGCCAAAATCGCGTGTACGTTTGTCAGCGGGACGAAATGAAATGAGTGACGAAATGCAGGCGTTATGCTTCTTTGCGGGGGCGAATTCGATTTTTTATGGCGACAAATTACTCACCACCGATAACCCAATGACGAATCATGATTTGAGATTATTTGATCGATTAGGTTTGAAATCGGCAGGTTCGAGTTATGCGTAAACAAGTGAGTTCGTTAGCATGATTACGATGGATAATGTCAAACAGAAGATTTTTAATCGGATTACTGGCATAGCCGCTTGAATTTGGGTAGTCCCTGCAAACCAGTGCAGGTAATAAAATCAATAAGATATAAAAATAAAAATGGTGGTGACATTTTTTAAAGCCCTTAGAAATCAAGGTTCTTTAAAGTTCTGAATTGTCGTTTTTGCGTAAAATTAACCCACCTGCATTGGTTTGTGGGGACTATCTGAATTTGCTACCCGTTGCACTTATGACTTGAATCTGCACTGTAAAACTAAAGGTAAAAAATGACAACACCGACGACAGCAAACTCAAATTTAACTCAAGCTAAAAGAGCTAAAAATATGATGAAATACAACAACATCCGAGA
>SESD01001780.1_pt1 | contig 11488 bp, 9 predicted proteins | sample 3171411 | NCBI WGS metagenome assembly SESD01 (sample SAMN06051880, study PRJNA518727) | freshwater metagenome | biome: subpolar coniferous forest; feature: holomictic lake; material: water; isolation source: holomictic Lake 442, 16.5 m depth | place: Canada: near Kenora, Ontario | collected...
CTTTCAAGGGAGTCCCGATCGCTTATACGCCATGGGTAAACTTCTCCCTTGACACCAAGACCCGAAAAAGCGGATTACTCTCCCCCGAAATGGGCTATACCGTCAGAACCGGCGCCGAACTCACAATCCCATTTTATTGGAATATCGCTCCCAATATTGATGCAACCTTCTCGGCACGGACGATGTCCAATCGTGGCATCATGATGCAAAACGAGTTGCGCTATATCGAAAAGAAAGCATCCGGCAATCTACTTCTGGAGATATTGCCAAGCGCAACCTCAGGAGTGATCCCAGGATCCACCACTTCCGACCTGAATCGCTATTACGTCGGGTTCAAACATGAGCAGCGGTTTGGTTATGGATGGACTGGTAATATTGACTTCAACAGAGTTTCCGATAAGAGCTATTTCACTGACCTAGCCTATGATGTCACAAAAACTAGCCAGGCGAATATGAAGCAAGAAGCCGCCCTAGCCTATCGGAGCACTCTATGGGGAGACGGCTCGGTTAATTTCAAGGCGATGGCGCAAAGCTTCCAGAATATCCGCGGAAATGGAGTCTATCAGCGCCTGCCAGAATTCACTCTAAATGTAACGAAGCCCAATGTATTCGGCGCAGAACTTGATTTAAAGAGTAGTTGGACGAGCTTTTCCCATCAAGATTCCACCAAAATAACTGGCAATCGTCTGGTGCTCAATCCTAGCATTAGCGCTCCAATTCGTAGGGAGTATGGCTATGTCATCCCCAAGTTTGGCATACACCACACCAGTTACGACCTCAATACAAGCAATTTAGTTGGCTCTCCACAGCCAGATCGCACCTTGCCCATATTTAGTCTAGATAGCGGCCTCATATTCGACCGTGACGTTACCGTACGCGGCGAACGCTTTACCCAGACTCTCGAACCGCGTGCCATGTATGTCTATGTGCCATACCGTGATCAAACCCGGTTACCTAATTTTGACTCCACTTTTACAGACTTTAGTTTTGTACAGATCTTTAACGAGAATCGCTTCAGCGGGAGTGATCGTATCAACGATGCAAACCGCCTCACCTTGGGGCTAACCTCTCGATTCCTTGAGGCAGGGAACGGAAAGGAACGCTTGAGTCTTAATGTAGGTCAAGTGCTGCACTTCACACCCACCCGAGTGACCGCATTAGGAATACCCCAAGCAAATAGCAGAATAGATCTTATCGCTGGAGTTACAGGCCACTTCACACCACAAATCAAGACAGACACAACTGTTCAATTTGATCAAGGTAAAGCTGAAGTTGACGTGGTGCGCTCTGCCTTGAGTTACAGCCCACAACTCGGCAGAGTCATCAATCTCGGCTACCGCTACTCCCGCTTTGGTCCGGGACTTAATTTAAACGCGAACCTTCCACTCTACCCCCTGAATCCACTTGGACTTCACCAGGCTGACATCTCAACTCAATGGCGGTTTAATGACAAGTGGCAGGCTGTAGGGAAAATAAACTACTCTCTCTTAGACTCCAGAACTCTGGAGAGACTTGTGGGGATTGAGTATAATGCCTGCTGCTGGTCACTAAGATTCATGTACTCGCAGATAGCCCTTATTGCTGGGCATACCACCCAAGCGGGCTTCTTGCAGCTTGAGTTGAATGGCCTGATGGGGATTGGCATAAGTCCACTGAAAGCGCTCCAGCAGAGGATCCCTGGCTACACCGATACCAGTCCGACCTCAAAAAATTCCGGGGGCTCTATGAGACCGTGATCATCCACTCACGAGCCCAACGCACCCAATGCTTATCTCGCAGTTACCTCTGAAAACTCTCGCACGTATGAGTACAAACCACTCTCGTCACCTCCTTGCCCTACTATTTACCTTAGCAGCGGAGATTGCTATTGCCCAACAGGTTGCTCATATCGGCAGAATTGCGCCGATAGATCGCATCATTGCGGTAGTGAACGAAGAGGTCATCACACAGAAAGAGCTTGATGAGATGCTTGGCCATACCATCAGACAACTGCAAACACGCGGAGTGCAAGCACCCGCGCATGATGTTCTGGAGAAACAACTGTTGGAGCGGTTCATCATCACCCGGTTACAACTGCAGATGGCGAAGGAAACTGGCTTGGCAGTGAGTGATACTGATCTAGACGACACCCTGCGCCGTATCGCCAAGGAAAACAAAATGTCCTTGCCCGAGCTTTATACCGCACTCGAGCGCGATGGAATTAACTTCAATAAGTTTCGCGATGAAATTCGTAATGAGCTGATCGTGACCCGCCTAAAAGAACGTGAGGTAAACAACAGGATCACCGTGACCGAGGGTGAAGTCGACAACTTCCTTCACAACCAAGAGATTTCGGGTGCTGGCGTCATTGAATATCGTCTTGCTCACATCTTAGTACAACTCCCAGAACGAGCTGAAGCACCACAAATTGAGATCAAGTACCGTCGCGCAGAAGCCGCTCTAACTAAATTGAAGAATGGAGTTGAATTTGCTCAGGTAGCTGCCGAGTTTTCAGACGCTGCAGATGCGATGAAGGGAGGCGTACTTGACTGGCGTCCGAGCACTCAACTGCCAACAAAGTTTGCTGAGGTGTTAGCATCGATGCAGCCAGGCGGACTGACATCGGTCATCCAGAGTCCAAACGGTTTTTATATTTTTAAATTACTCGAACGGCGTGGGCAGAAAACAGCCACCGTGATAATCACCCAGACTCAGGCCCGCCATATCCTTGTCAAGACCAACGAACTCACTTCTGCCAGCGATGCCAAACGGCGCACAATTGATCTAAAAGAACGTCTGGACAATGGCGGCAGTTTTCAGGAATTGGCGAAACTTCACTCTGAAGATGCCAGCGCCTCATCCGGCGGCAGTCTAGGTTGGATCTCGCCCGGAGATACCGTACCTGAATTCGAGCAAGCCCTCAATTCACTCCAACCCGGACAAATCAGTGAGCCAGTACAATCTCCATTCGGTTGGCATCTGATCCAAGTGGTCGAGCGTCGAACCTTAGACGTGAGTAGCGAACAGCAGCGGAAAACCGCTCGTCAGTCTATCCATGCACGTAAAGCTGACACAGCTTTTCAGGAATGGCTGCAGCGACTCCGTGATCGAGCCTATGTCGAATACCGGCTGGAAGAGCGTTAGGGCTCACTTCCCACCATCCATGACGCCGCTCAATCCACTTCGCATTCCGACCCTTGCCCTCACCGCTGGCGAGCCTGCTGGAATCGGCCCCGATTTGTGTGTACAAATTGCGCAACAACGCCCGGCTCGCAAACTAATAGTCATCGCCGATCGTGATTTACTGTATCAACGGGCCCAGTTACTACAACTCCCGCTAGAATTGACGGATTATCTCCCGGGTGTCCCGGCCGAGCACAAGGCCGGAAGACTGCAAGTGATTCATATACCGCTGAATGAACCCGCCCTTCCTGGCCGGCTCAATCCTGCCAATGCTCCCTATGTACTGGCAACTCTGGATCGCGCTATCGAGGGTTGCAGTAGCGGCGAATTTTCTGCGATGGTGACCGCACCGGTGCATAAAAGCGTCATCAACGACGCCGGTATTTCTTTCACTGGCCACACTGAATATCTATCCCACCGCTCTCACAGTCAAACCGTAATGATGCTGGTCGGAGGTGGGATGCGAGTTGCGCTTGCTACGACACATCTGCCCCTCAAAAACGTAGCATCAGCCATTACGTATGAGAGTTTGGAGCGACAGCTGCGCATCATCCACAATGACTTAATCTCGCGCTTTAACATCGACAGACCACGCATTGCGGTGGCGGGGCTAAACCCTCATGCGGGTGAGTCTGGTCATCTCGGCAGAGAAGAGATAGATATCATCATTCCTGTACTGAATCAACTACGTACCGAAGGTATTCAGCTGATCGGCCCACTCCCGGCCGATACTCTGTTCAATCCTTCACAGCTGAAAAATTTTGACTGTATATTTACCATGTACCATGACCAAGGACTGCCAGTGTTGAAGCACGCGAGCTTCGGCACCGGGGTTAATGTTACGCTGGGACTGCCCTTCATTCGTACCTCAGTGGATCACGGTACCGCGCTGGATCTCGCTGCAACTGGGTGCGCCGATCCGGGTAGCCTACTTGCAGCAATTGAACTAGCCGTAACGCTGGCTAGCAACAAGAAGACTTAACTCATGCGTCACACACCCCGGAAGCGTTTCGGTCAGAACTTTCTGGTTGATACCAGAATCGTGGCAGATATTATCTTTGCCATACACCCTGTCAAAGACGACCTATTAGTAGAAATCGGCCCAGGACTAGGTGCGCTGACGCGGCCACTACTACAATCGCTCCACCATCTACAGGTTGTTGAAATTGACCGCGATATTGTTGAACGGCTGCGTCAGGAGTTTCCTGCAGAACGGCTGACAATATACTCAGCCGATGCCCTGGAATTTGATTTCTCTCTACTCGGGAAAGATTTACGAGTGGTTGGCAACCTGCCTTATAACATCTCCACCCCGATTCTATTTCATCTGAGTCGCTTTGCAGCGAGTATCCATGACATGCATTTCATGCTGCAAAAAGAGGTAGTGGCCCGTATGGTTGCAGCACCCTCCACTCCAGATTACGGCCGACTCTCCGTGATGCTGCAATGCAAATTCGAGATGGAGCAACTCTTCACCGTTCCGCCAGAATCCTTTCATCCGATTCCGAAAGTTGAGTCGGCTATCGTTCGCATGTCCCCTCTTAGGGAGGTTCTCATTGAGCCCGGTAAAGAAAATTTGTTTGCTGGGATCGTCTCTGCCGCCTTCTCACAGAGGCGTAAAACTCTGCGCAATACGCTGCACGCTCATCTCAGACCAGAAGACTTTATTGCGCTGGATATTGACCCAAGACTACGAGCAGAGAATTTATCCATGGCACAGTTTGTGGCGATCACAGACCACTTATCTTCGCTCGAGAAAGTAAATTAGACTTGCGTATCAGTGCAAAATCGCTTTAATCTTTCTTCTCATCATCTTTTTTACGTGGCTTCGTGCACCATACAATGATAAACATCAACACAAGAACCACACCTGCTTCCACTAAGAGTATCCACATATTTTTGCCGTCGTTGTATATTTACCAAGTGTGACTTTAACCATAATCCAATGAAAAACCAATTAAGTTTGATTGGTATCACGCTGCTGTTAGTCAGTGCCTGTACTGCCATCCCGATTGTCCCGGTCACTTCGGGGAAGTCCCAGCTGCCCGCAACTTCGCTACCTCCCATCGGCATACTCAAAGCGACAGAGTGGAGCTCTCTACCCGGCTGGACGGATGACGATATTTTACCGGCATGGGACGCATTCCTGCGCAGCTGTACAGCATTAATGAACCGGCCGCTGTGGCAGGAAGCCTGCACCCAGGCTATTTCAATGCAACAGCCTGATGGTACTAAACTAAGACAATTCTTCGAGAGCCGTTTTGTCCCCCATCAAGTGCTAAATTCTGATGGCGGAAGTAATGGACTAATCACGGGCTATTATGAACCTCTGCTAAAAGGCAGTCGCAAACCCACTGGACGGTATCGTTATCCGCTATACGCCACGCCTGATGAGCTTATCGTGGTCGAACTGGGTGATATCTATCCAGAGCTCAAGAATATGAGGCTACGTGGGCGTTTGCAGGGACGCAAGGTGGTGCCTTATTACAGTCGCGCAGAATTAGAAAATGATACCGGCAAGGGTGCAACTTCAATGCAAGGGCGTGAACTTGTATGGGTTGAGGATGCAGTCGAATTATTCTTCCTTCAGATTCAGGGGTCGGGTCGTGTGGAACTTGAAAATGGCGAAATTGTACGCGTCGGTTACGCGGAACAGAATGGCCACCCGTATAAATCCATCGGTAAGCTGCTGGTGGATCGTGGTGAGTTAGTGTTGGAGAAAGCGTCTATGCAAGGAATCAAGGCATGGGGGCAGAAAAATCCGAATAAACTAAACGAATTGCTGCGACAGAACCCCAGTTATGTTTTTTTCCGTGAGTTACCTGCCGATCTACCTGGCCCATTGGGTGCACTTGGCGTACCTCTGACAGCAGGCAGGAGTCTTGCCATTGACCCTCGATCCATCCCTCAGGGGGCACCGGTGTTCCTTGCCACTACCTGGCCCAACAGCGACATGCTGCTACAGAGGTTGATGATTGCACAAGATACTGGTGGCGCTATTAAGGGGGGCGTCCGCGCTGATTTCTTCTGGGGCTTCGGTCCAGATGCGGGGAATCAAGCTGGGAGAATGAAGCAGAGTGGAAAAATGTGGGTATTAATGCCAAACGGCTATACGCCATAACATCGTCAGATGGATGGTTTCATCATTTTATCGGCATCGCACCTAGTCTCTTTTCAATCATTTCAGCAGGTATCATTCCCGGCGCAACTGAACCATCAGCAAAAATCAACGTCGGAGTACCACTCACACTGTGTTTCTGAGCCACCTGAATAATCCTATCAATCGGCGTTTCACAGGCCTTTGCGGTTGGGGCAGTCCCCTTTAACATGAAATCATCCCAAGCCTTGAGCCGGTCTGCGGAGCACCATATCGCAGTCGCTGTTGCTACCGAGCCATTGAGCACTGGATACAAAAGCGTGTGGATGGTGACATCAGTGACCTTACTCAACTCAGTCTCTAGACGCTTGCAGTACGGGCAATTCGGATCGGAAAAGACAACTACCCGGCGCTTACCGTTGCCTCGGACGGCCTTAATTGCCAACTCCAGTGGCAAAGAGTCTATATTTATTCGCCGCGTCTCTTTGATCTGTTGTAGCCGTCCATCGGTCAAACTTTGACCCGTTTTGGGGTCAATCACATGCCCAGAAAAGAAATAACTCGCCTTCTCATCTGTATAGAACAATCCGCCTCCAACCACGACTTCGTATAACCCTAGATAAGGTGTCTTCTTAAGGCTCTCGACCTTGTCACCCGGGAAATGGGGCTGAAGTGCTTTTCTCAGTGACGCTTCATCAGCAATAACTACACCGGAAAGCAAACTCAGCAGCAGGGGAGTTAAGCGCATAAACATAGTCACTCCAGTTCAAGAAAAGTACTAACAGAATACTCATACTGCCAGACTATGGAATATATCGGTTCGACAACTCAATTCAGCGCATGCTGGATCAGCCGGTTTTTTACCAAGGGTAACTGGTTAGTGATCCCCAGCCCCAAATTTCGCAAACGAGCGAGGGTCGGGTTGGCATTGTTAAATAATTTTTGCAGACTATCGGTGGCGAGCTCCATCGCTAGGATATCTTCCTTACGTGCCCTCTCGTAACGACGCAGTAGCCGATAATCACCACAGTCCGTCTTCGATGTGCGTGCCATGAGGGTTGCGGCCAATGCACGCGCATCTCGTAAACCTAGATTCACACCTTGCCCGGCCAAGGGATGAATGCCATGAGCGGCATCACCTATCAGTGCAAGACGTGGTTGTACCAATTTCTTCACGTGTACAAAATTCAATGGAAATGCAACCGGCGGGGTGACGAGCTGCAACCCTCCTAATGTGCCGCAGGAAGCCTCAGCAACCTGAAGACAAAGCTCCGTCTCTGGCAAATCAATCAATGATCGCGCTTGCTCCTCGCTTGCTGACCACACCATTGATACCATTTTATTAGGTAGAGGCAGCAAGGCCAGCACCCCATCCCGGCGAAACCATTGATGAGCAATATTACGGTGGGATAACTCCGTATTGAAATTTGCCACTACACCGATTTGTTTATAAGAGTGTTGCGATGATTCGATCTCTGCCTGTTTCCGCACCCAGGAGTTCAGACCATCCGCACCAACGATCAATGCAGCCTCTAACAGACTGCCATCGGCCAACTGCAGATCAGCTTGAGATTCATTCCATACTATCGAAACGCATTGAGCGGGGCAGAAAATTGTCAGATCCTTTTCCCGCTGCTTGAGAGCATCCCACACCGCAGACTGCAACTGACGGTTTTCTGCTATGAAGGCCAGTTCGGTCAAGCCGGTATCATAGGCGCTAAAATCCAGATGCGCGGAAACGTCATCCCCAAATACCTGCATTTCGTAAACTGGCGTTACGCGCGCATTAGCAAGCTTCTGCCAAACGCCCAGTTTTTTTAATAACACAGCGCTACCAGGACTGATAGCATAAATCCTACTATCCCAACTGTTGTCAACGGGCACGGGAAGGGGTGAGCGGGATTCAACTAAAGCTATTTTTAAACCACTGTCCTTGAGGGCAAGTGCTAGAACAGCTCCGACCAATCCTCCGCCAATAATGACGATATCAAATTTCATGCTAGGATTATACAGGTGCTTCGCATCGGTCGGGATGGAGGTTTGCCAGCTTGCTCGAGTCAAGATAACTCTAGAAAAACCGCACCCTCTACGGAGAAATCTAGGCAAATGGGCCTAAGCACGGTATTCTCTATAGGAAATCCACAGTAATTGAACGTAACCCATTGTCAATATTGACAGAGCTCCCCTCCAAAGGCACAATGCCCCCTCATTTGGGTCCGCACGTGGCGAATTAGCTCAGTGGTTAGAGCAGCGGAATCATAATCCGTTGGTCCCCAGTTCGAGTCTGGGATTCGCTACCAAAACCTTAATCAAAATAAAGAGTTAGCAGCGTCAAGCTGCTAATTTTTTGTCTGTTTTTCACTATACACCCACTGTACACCGATTGTGATTTTTGAATGGAGACTTTAAGCTAGTGGCTTAGAGGGCAGCTTGGATAGGCATTACTCCACTTCATAATGCAATGACTGAAAAAAAAGACACCACGCACACGCTTATCGACAGAGAGCTTGTATTGGCCAAACGTCCACGCAGCACTGTTTGGCAATGCCGCTACTGCATTGACGGCGTGTGGCAGCACACTACAACGGGTGAGCGTGATCTGAAACGTGCAAAGACACGTGCGCACGCAATACTTGTCGAAGCCAATGTGCGTAAGAAAATGAATGCAGCACCCATCACACGTAGATTTAGAGATGTGGCGAAGCACGCGATAAAGCGTATGGACACTGACACTGCAAGTGGCAATGGTAAGGCTAGCAATAGAGACTACAAAATCGCGCTTGAAAAGTATCTCATTCCAATACTTGGTGGCTATCACGTAGACAGCATTGATTACGCTGCTTTAGAGAAGCTAGATACTGAGCGTGACTTACGAATGCGCAAGACACCTACACGCAGCACCCTACTCACACACAACGCAGCACTCAATCTTGTTTTTGATGAGGCAGTGTATAGGGGCTATATGATGGATGGCAGCAGACCGAAGCTGATGGCTAAGGGTAAGAAGAGTGAACGACGTGAAGAATTTAGCTTAGATGAAGTACGTGCGATAGGGGCTAACTTTGACTCGTGGATTGAAAGAGCACGTGCTGATACGAAGCCCATTCGCCAGCTGTTAAAAGATTATGTGGCGGTGCTATTAGACACAGGTGCTCGACCAGGCAAAGAATTGATGAATCTACAGTGGGCGCAAGTTGAATTAAAAATGTATCCCGTTATTAAAAGGACGGGAGCAGTTACTAAGGGCAATGTATTTGACAGTGAAGAAGATGGTGAGGTTGTCGTTAATGCCAATCGCACAGCACTCATCAAAATTCAGAATGGGAAGACGGGACCACGCACTGCTGTTGGCAGACTACCGACCGTTAAGGCATTCGACAGAATTGCTGAACGTAACTATGCAAAAACAGCAGATGAGCTTATTGCAGCTGGTAGTAAGGACTGCATATTCAGATTCAAAGAATGGCTTAGTGATGAGGAGGTTGCGAGCAAGAAGAAAGCACGCTTCATTACACCAACAAGCTTTCTGAAGCTGTTTGGTACGTACTTAAACGAGCACAACTTATTAGTGGATGCTGCAACGGACAAGAAGCGTCAGTTCTATAGCCTAAGACACTCGTACGCGACATTGGCACTGACACACGACAAAGTAGCCATACATACGCTTGCGAAGCAAATGGGTACAAGTGTTGTAATGATTGAGAAACACTACAGTCACTTAGAGCCCGTTAAGGCTGTGCAACAGTTACGTGGCGAGGAAACTCGGCAGCTCATTGAAGCAGTGGGTGAGATTGATGAGAAGTATACGTTTAAAACGACTAAAGAAAAGACGGTACGTAAGAAACGTGTGACACCATCGTAGCTACACACACTCTAAGAATTCTGTCTGATAAATGATTACCAAAAATCACACTGGATCTGCACGATTCTTAGCGGTATTAACGGTTTCGGCTGTACTCAGAAATCAAGCACGGTGGTAAAAAAGTAGTTACGTGCCGATTTTAATATTCTGAAGCTGCTGTAGCGCACGTGCACGCTTCTGTACTTCCCTCTCGTGCTTTAATGCCGCTTTTGCTAATTCACTACTACGCCTCAAAGCAGCAATACGTGACTGCGGCGGTGTCAGTGGCTTAAGTGGTTTGGTTGTGACGAATTCTAAATAGCGCATACAGCTATTTAAGCCATATGCGCATTACTCATTACTTACCAAAGCCATCACGTGTTGCCATACTCACTTCAGTAATCGCTTCATCTAACTCACCGTCAAGTACAGCAGCTTTCAAAGCACCCAATGTTTTAATCAGTTCATCTGCATTGATGACCTCAATTGCATTGGCACCCTTCTTATTAAGTGGCAGTGTCTTAGCTCCGTACTTCACAGCTAGATTGATACGTCCACTCTCACTGACCCAAAACCACTCCTTAACACGCTTAGCAACCTGTACAGTCATACGTTCGCCAGTTTCTTTATTCGTGTAAGTTTTCATACGCAGCGGTGCATATGTAGAACCATTACGCTTTGCTTCACATAGTTCAATCTGCTCGTGCAGTTTGGCTGCAAGCTTATTACGTCGATGCACGATTGGATTAACTGAATGTTGCTTCTTACCCACTACCAATTTCATATTTGTTAACACTGTCATTTCAAACTCCTCTGTCGTTATTGGAGTTAATACAATAGTGTCTCTTATTCTCTATTCCTACCTCTATTTACCCAACGTAACTCATTGAAACATATGGTCAGATAGTAAATATATTGGTTTTATTAGGTATGACTAAATAACTGTATGCAAAATGCAGACAAATCACCCATATCAGACAGATGGCTTAAGGCAAATGGCGTCAATCCGCAGCAATTACTTGCTGTCGATATCGAGCTATTACAGGCGCAGAAAATCGCACACAACTTACTCAAGCACCACAGCAAGCTACTTAGGCAGAATCAGACAACAGCACTCAATGACTTTCTCACAGCGATGTCATTTAGCAGTAAGCGCAAGAAGATTACTAAACGCACTTGCTACAGAATTATGAATATAGGCACAGAGACGAACAGGAAAGTATTTCAGCAACACAGGCGACTAAGCAGATAGGCAACTAGGCAAGGAACTGCAGATAAACAACTGCACTAACAAAGTGTAAAAACACAGAGAGTAATAAGGAAACGGCTAATGGCTCTGTACTTACAAACGATTGCTATGTAGGTTGTTTGAATATAAGTGTGCCGCA
>SESD01001781.1_pt1 | contig 11487 bp, 8 predicted proteins | sample 3171411 | NCBI WGS metagenome assembly SESD01 (sample SAMN06051880, study PRJNA518727) | freshwater metagenome | biome: subpolar coniferous forest; feature: holomictic lake; material: water; isolation source: holomictic Lake 442, 16.5 m depth | place: Canada: near Kenora, Ontario | collected...
TGGACACGCACGACGCGGACGTTTAACGTTTGAACGCGGCGTTGTTGAAACACCGATTTTTATGCCAGTCGGCACTTATGGCGCAGTGAAATCGCTTACTTCCGAAGATTTATTGGGCATTGGCGCACAAATTATTTTGGGGAATACCTTCCACTTAATGCTTCGCCCAACGACAAAAGTCATTCAAGCGCACGGCGATTTACATGATTTTATGAATTGGCAAAAACCAATTTTAACAGATTCGGGCGGCTTTCAAGTATTCAGTTTGGGCGCGTTACGCAAAATCAAAGAAGAAGGCGTAACGTTCAAATCACCCATTAACGGTAGCAAAATTTTCATGTCACCTGAAAGTTCTATGCAAGTGCAACGCGAATTAGGGTCAGATATTGTGATGATTTTTGACGAATGCACGCCTTATCCTGCAACAATTCAAGAAGCAGCAGATTCAATGCGTTTATCGTTGCGTTGGGCGCAACGTAGCAAAGACGCACACGCCGATAATCCATCAGCATTATTTGGAATTGTACAAGGCGGAATGTATGAACATTTGCGCGAAGAATCAATTGCAGGATTGTTGGATATTGGTTTTGATGGTTACGCGATTGGTGGCTTATCTGTTGGTGAACCAAAAGATGAAATGATGGCGACACTTGACACGATTCATCAAAAAATGCCAACCGATAAACCGCGTTATTTGATGGGTGTGGGAACACCCGAAGATTTGGTTGAAGCGGTTTGTCGTGGTATTGATATGTTTGATTGTGTGATGCCGACGCGAAATGCACGAAATGGACATTTATTTACAACCTTTGGCGTGGTGAAGATTCGCAACGCGCAATATGAATTCGACACGAAGCCGATTGATGAAAACTGTAATTGTTACACTTGCCAAAACTATTCACGCTCATATTTGCGCCATTTAGATAAGTGTAAAGAAATGCTTGGTTCACGTTTAAATACGATTCACAATTTGCATTATTATTTAAACTTGATGCAAGGTTTGCGCGATGCAATTGAGCGTAAAGAATTGGATTTATTTGTGAAAGAATTTTATGCGAAACGCATGGTTTAAATCATGACCGAAAAACACACACTCAACGCGCGTCGTTTACTTTGTCCAATGCCCGTCATTCGCACACAAGATGCCGTTAAAAAATTAGCAGTCGGTGAAATTTTAGAAATCATCGGCACGGATTCTGGCATTCTTCAAGATATTCCCGCTTGGTGTCGTATCAACGGGCATAGCGTTTTGGACGCATTCACCGACGATTTTGAATATCACATTATTTTGCAAGTTGGCGAATAATAAACACTCAACTTTTAACTTAACCCATTTTTAATTTATGTCTAAAAATATCCGTATTGAACGTAAAAGTGGCGTGGCTTTAGAACGTCACATTTCAGATTTAGCAAGACTTCGTATTGAAGTTTTTCGTGATTTTCCGTATTTGTACGACGGTGATTTTGAGTACGAAAAAAAATATCTGCAAACCTATCTTGATTGTCCAGAAAGTGTGATTGTTTTGGCATTTGACGGGGATGAAGTGGTTGGTGCATCAACCGCGATGCCAATGAAACATGAAACTGCCGAAATTCAAAAGCCATTTCTCGAAAATGGCTACAACCTTGACGAAGTTTTTTATTGCAGTGAATCGGTGTTGAATAAAAATTATCGTGGTTTAGGCATTGGCGTAAAATTTTTTGATGAACGCGAAGCCCACGCCGCTGAATTAGGTGGATTTAAACACATTACTTTTTGCTGTGTTCAACGTCCTGAAAATCATCCGCGTCGTCCCGCCGATTACGTTCCGCTTGATGCGTTTTGGACTAAACGTGGTTACGTTAAACATGCTGAATTACACACTGAATACGTTTGGAAAGATTTAGACGATACAGACGAAACCGCAAAACCAATGACTTTTTGGCTCAAACATGACTGTTAAAATTGCAACCGCTCAATATGACATTTCCTTTTTAGAAACGTGGGAAAATTACCAACAAAAAACGGAACGTTGGGTTAAACAAGCCATCGAACAAGAGGCGAAAATTCTACTTTTTCCCGAATACAACACAATGGAACTTGCTTCATTGTTTCCAGAAGTTATTTATTCATCGTTGAATGACCAGCTGATTGCGTTGCAAACGCTTCATGACGCATATTTGAATTTGTTTCACGGTTTGGCGCGGGAATATCAATGTTACATTCAAGCGGGAAGTTTTCCTGTTCAAATTTCTGAAGGCATTTATCACAATCGCGCTTACTTGTTTATGCCAAATGGTGAGCATGATTTTCAAGATAAAATCATGATGACGCGCTTTGAAAATGAACATTGGTTAATCAGTGCAGGCAACCAATTAAAAACATTCGCCACAGAATATGGTTGTATCGCCATTAACATTTGTTACGACAGTGAATTTCCATTGTTAGCACGACAACAAGTGGAAGCTGGCGCAAATCTGATTCTTGTGCCGAGTTGCACCGACACCGTTGCAGGTTTTCATCGAGTGAAAATTGGTTGCCAAGCCAGAGCGTTGGAAAATCAATGTTATGTCGCGCAAGCGTGTTTAGTTGGAAATGCTGCATGGTCGACAGCGGTTGATGTCAATGTCGGAGCGGCGGGAATTTATACGCCTGTCGATTATGGATTTCCTGATAATGGTGTTTTGGCGAGCGGTGAATTTAACGTGCCGCAATGGGTTTATGCCACGATTGATTTGCATAATTGTGAAAAGATACGCGCCAGAGGGCAAGTCTTTAATTACAGGGATTGGTCGTTGCAAAAAAATGCGGTTTTACGGTAAGTAAGTGAAACGGAGGTGTTTCAACTCTGTGGATGTGAGCTAAAGAAGACCACATTCATATCGATTGATAAATAATTCCCAATTGTCGGTGTAAAGACGTTTAATCGCCCCCCTTTTTTTGTTCCGTGTATTATTAAGTTTCCGTTACTTAATTTTAGGAAGTTGCTATGAGTGAACAAGCTAATTACATTCGCTGGTTTAATGAATTAACGATTGATGATGTGCCGTTGGTCGGCGGAAAAAATGCTTCGTTGGGCGAAATGTACCGTGAACTCGGTTCACAAGGTGTGCAAGTTCCCAACGGTTTTGCGATTACGGCAGAAGCGTATCGTTATATTTTGGACGAATCCAACAGTTGGACAGCTTTACATGAAGCGTTAGATGATTTGAATCCAGAAGACGTTGCTGATTTAGCGAAACGCGCTCGAAAAGCGCGTGAAATTATTTATGCCGCGCCATTACCCAAAGATCTACAACAACAAATTCTCACCGCATTCAAACAATTACAAACACAATACGGCGAAGAATTAAGCGTTGCTGTTCGCAGTTCAGCTACCGCCGAAGATTTACCAACCGCAAGTTTCGCGGGACAACAAGACACTTATTTGAATATCCGTGGTGAATCTGAATTGCTTGAATCTTGCAAACGCTGTTTTGCGAGTTTATTTACCGATCGCGCCATTCATTACCGTGTTGATCAAGGTTTTGACCATTTCAAACTCGCGCTTTCTATCGGTATCATGAAAATGGTGCGTTCTGATTTATCGGCAAGTGGCGTGATGTTTTCGTTAGACACTGAATCAGGTTTTAGCGATGTCGTTTTCATTACGGGTGCTTATGGTTTGGGCGAAAATGTCGTCCAAGGTGCAGTTGATCCTGATGAATTTTACGTTCACAAACCAACTTTCAATCAGGGACATCGTGCTGTTTTACGTCGAACATTAGGCGCGAAAAAAATCAAAATGATTTACAGCGACAAAGGCACACGCGAATCAGTACACAATATCGTCACCTCGAATGAAGAACGAAATCGGTTTTGTATCACTGATGCTGACGTGTTGACGCTTGCCGATTATGCGATAAAAATCGAAAATCATTACAGTGCCAAAGCGGGTCACGCGAAACCAATGGATATGGAATGGGCGAAAGACGGACTTGATGGCGTGTTGTATATTGTTCAAGCACGACCCGAAACTGTCGTTTCACAATTAAGCGGCATGATGTTGGAGCAATATACACTCAGAGAAGGTGCAGCACCGATTATTACAGGGCATTCAGTTGGCAGCAAAATTGCCACAGGTAATGCGCGAATTATTGAAAATGCTCAACAACTTGGTGATTTCAAAGCGGGTGACATTTTAGTTGCCGACATGACCACGCCAGATTGGGAACCCGTAATGAAAATCGCCTCGGCGATTGTGACGAATCGTGGCGGACGAACCTGTCATGCGGCAATTATTTCGCGTGAATTAGGTGTTCCCGCTGTTGTCGGCTGTGAAAATGCAACCACAATGATTAAAAATAATGCACTGGTGACTGTTTCGTGTGCAGAAGGTGATGTTGGTAAAGTTTATGAAGGCAAGTTAGCGTTTGACGTGACGCGCACCGATTTGGCTGGCATGAAACGTCCTAAAACTAAAATCATGCTCAACATTGCCAACCCAGAAATTGCATTTAAAACGAGCTTTTTACCCAATGACGGCGTGGGTTTAATGCGGATGGAATTCATCATTACCGAATACATCAAAGCGCATCCGATGGCATTGATTCATCCTGAGCGAGTGCAAGATGCTAAAGAACGTGAACAACTCGCGCAACTGTCGGCAAATTATGCGACACCGCAAGAATTTTTTATCAGCAAATTAGCGGAAGGTGTTGGCACAATTGGCGCGGCGTTTTATCCAAAACCTGTTGTGGTGCGAATGTCGGATTTTAAAACCAACGAATACGCCACATTATTGGGCGGACAGTGGTTTGAATTCGACGAAGAAAATCCAATGATTGGTTTCCGTGGTGCGTCACGTTATACCCATCCCGCTTATGCTGAAGGTTTTGCGTTGGAATGTGCCGCTATGAAAAGAATCCGTGACGATATGGGTTTAACGAACGTAATTTTGATGATTCCGTTTTGTCGTCGTGTGCAAGAAGCCAAAAAAGTGTTGGATTACATGGAACAGCTTGGTTTGAAACGTGGCGAAAATGGTTTGGAAGTTTATGTCATGTGCGAAATTCCAAATAACGTGATTTCGATTGATGCGTTTTCGGAACAGTTTGACGGTTTCTCAATTGGCTCGAATGATTTAACGCAACTCACGTTAGGTGTTGACCGTGATTCAGCGATTTTGGCAGAAGATTTCGATGAACGTGATGACGGCGTAAAAGAGATGATTCGGCTTGCGGTGGCGGGTTCAAAACGTAATCACAGACATTGTGGATTGTGCGGACAAGCTCCGTCGGATTATCCAGAAATGGCAGAGTTTTTAGTGGAAATCGGTATTGATTCAATGAGTTTGAATCCCGACACTGTGCTAAAAACAACACAATTAGTGTTAGCAACTGAAGCAAAAATGGGAGGTGTTTCAACTCTGTGATGACACCAAAACGTATCTGTAGAATATCCTCCTTTTGAGTTGATACGTTATGAGCAAATTTTTTCACGGTAACAAAGTCTGTTTGGCTAAATTGATTTTTGTTGCAAGATAATTTGAACCGCCGCGATCGGGATGGACTTTTTGCATCAATTTACGATGTGCAGTCACGATGTCCAATTCGGTTGCGGCGGACGTTAATCCTAAAATTTCCAACGCTTCGGCACGGGACATTTTGCCTGAATGATTAGGCTTTGATTGCCCCGATTCTTGTTGAGCGTTTGAGCTTTTCCATTGAAACCACAAGCGGCGAATTTGTAACCAATGCGGCAAAAGTTGTAACGCTGATGGTAATAATCGGAATAAAAATGTCACGGTCATAATCACAAAGGCAAAAAAAACATTCAATCGTCCCGTGGCTAATAAATAGCTCAAAATCATGCCAATAAAACTGATGATTAACACCTTGCCGTACTTTTTCAAAATTGCAGGCGGTTTTTTGAGTAAAAATTGAACCGTTAAAAAAGCGACCACGAATAAAATGACCTGAAACACAAATAACCTCTTTAAGTTTTACTAACGATTTTCTATTTTACTTCTTGATTCATGACACGCCTACATTCAAAGATTCCACTTTTAGGTTTTGCAGCCGCCAGCGGCACAGGCAAAACCACATTATTGACACAACTTTTACCGTTGCTGAATCAAGCGGGATTGCGCGTCGGCTTAATTAAACACAGTCACCACGATTTTGAAATTGACCACGTTGGCAAAGACAGTTTTCGATTACGACAAGCGGGCGCAACGCCTGTCGTTTTGGTATCACAATATCGTCGTGCGATGATTGAAGAATTTTCAAATCCAACCGAACCTAAACTTATTGACCAAATTGCTTTGTTTAATCCTTCTGATATTGATTTGATTTTGGTTGAAGGTTTTCGGAATGAAGCGTTTGCGAAAATTGAATTGCATCGTGCAGATTTACAAAAACCGCTTTTATGTTTGAATGATGTTCACGTTATAGCCGTTGCAACGGATACGTTTTTAACCACCGATTTGCCACAATTAAATTTGAATCAACCCGCTGACATCGCGGATTTTATTTTGCACACTTTTTTAAAATTATGACTCTTGAATCTTGCGTTATCACTGAAAAAAAACCATTACTCACCGTTGAAGAAGCTCAACAACGTATCCATGACGCAATTTTACCGCTGACAGAAAATGTTTGTGTTCCGTTAAAACAAGCCTTCGGGCGCGTGTTAGCAGAAACCGTTTTTGCAGCGATTGATTTACCTTCAGCTCGAAATTCAGCGATGGACGGTTATGCGTTCGCCAGCGAAAATTTTTCGACAACATTAACAAATGTCGGTATTTCATGGGCGGGAAAACCGTTTGAAGGTGAATTGAAAAATGGCGAATGTGTGCGAATTTTTACAGGCGCAGTTTTGCCCGAAAATGCAGATTCTGTGGTGATGCAAGAACACGTCACCGTTGAAGACTCACAAATTCATTTTCCTGATGATGTAAAATTGAAAAAAAATGTCCGTGAAATTGGCGAAGATGTGCGCGTCGGGGACGTACTTTGTCACGCGGGAAAAACAATCACGGCTTTCGATTTAGGTTTATTATCCGCATCGGGGGTCGAAAGCGTGTCGGTTGTTCGCCCGTTGAAAATTGTTTATTTTTCCACTGGCGACGAACTTATGCCATTAGGTGAACCGTTAACACGCGGCAAAATTTACGACAGCAACCGTTACAGCTTGCACGGTTTATTGCAAAATTCATGTTATGACGTGACGGATGGCGGTGTTATTCCAGATGATAAAGCCGAATTGAAACGCACGTTAACACAAGCCGCAAATGACTTTGACGTGATTATTACCACAGGTGGCGCGTCTGTGGGTGATGCGGATTTTGTGAAAGAAGTGCTGGCAGAATGCGGTGATGTGAATTTTTGGAAAATCGCCATAAAACCAGGGAAGCCACTCGCGTTTGGTAAAATTGGCGCGTGTTATTTTTTTGGATTACCAGGTAATCCCATCGCCGTCACAACCACCTTTGATATTATCGTTAAACCTGCATTGGCGCGTTTATCTGGTGCAAACTTCATAAAACCTTGGCAATTCAAAGCCATTTGCACCACGCCTTTAAAAAAATCACGCGGTCGCCAAGAATATCAACGTGGTATTTTGCAACAATCTGAATCAGGTGAATTTTACGTCGCTTCAACAGGACAACAAGGTTCACACATATTAAGTACGGCGATTTTGGCAAATTGTTATATTATTATGCCTAATAATTGCACCGACCTTGAAGTCGGTGAAACTGTTACCGTTATTTCAATTTAAATACCAAATATCAAAGAAAAATATGAAATCCGAAGAAAACTATAAAGATTTAATTCGAGCTTTAAATAACTCAGCCATCATCACAGAAACTGATGTCAATGGGATTATCATTTTTGCGAATGAAAAATTTTGTGAAATATCGGGTTATAGTGAAGACGAACTAATAGGGCAGACCCACAAAATCGTGAAATCGGGTATCCATCCAAAACATTTTTTTACTGCAATGTGGGATGCGGTTAGTTCAGGAAAAGTATGGTTTGGCGAAGTATGTAATCGCAAAAAAAATGGCGATTTGTATTGGCTAAACGCCACCGTTTTTTCTATACATAACGAAGTCACTAACGAAATTTACAAATATGCTTCGATTCGTTTCGACATCACCGAAAAAAAGATGATGGAAATGGAATTTCAAAATCGCGCCGAACGTTATCAAGCGGTGATTGAAACAACAGATGGTTTTTGTCGTATCAATCAAAAAGGTGATTTACTGGAAGTGAGTAATCATTATTGTAAAAATTCTGGCTTTTCGCGTGATGAATTGTTGGGCATGAACATCATGGATAGAGATGCGTGCCAAACACCAGAACAACGTGAACAAAATTTTAAAATGATTATCAGTGGTGATGGCAAAACATTTGAATGTATTCGCAAACGTAAAGATGACAGTCTTTGGACAGCTGAAGTCACCGCCACTTATTCACCTGTTGATGATGGTAGTATTTTTGTTTTTTTACACGATATTACCGAACGTAAAGAAATGACACGTCGCAATGAAGATTTGCGTCAGCAATTAAATCACATGCAAAAACTCGACAGTATTGGGCGTTTGACGGCGGGAATTGCACACGATTTTAATAACATTTTGGCGAGTATTTTGGGTTATACCGAAATGAGTCAGCTGATGAGTGAAGATATATCGGACGATAATTTAAAGAAAAGTATCACCAATAATTTGCGACAAGTGGAAGTAGCGGGAAAACGTGCCGCTGAGTTAATCGAAAAAATGATGATGTTCTGTCGTCAAACGCCGCAGAAAAAAGACGTTGAAACTAAGCCGACAGATGGCGTGATTAACGAAGTGGTGAAAATGTTACGCGCTGGATTGACGGAAGCTATCAAACTTGAATTAACGATTGAGCAAACGCCGAATATCGTGATTGATGCGATTGAATTACACCAAGTTCTGATGAATTTATTGGTGAATGCGCGTGATGCGATGAAAAATCGTGAAATACACGGCGTTATAAAAGTTAAACTCGCCACCGTTAAGCAAGTTTCTTCTTATTGCAGTGTTTGTATGATGCCGATTGAAGGCGAATTTATTGAGTTGAGTGTATCTGATAATGGTTCGGGAATTACCGAAGAAACGATTGTGAGAATGTTTGATCCATTTTTCACTACGAAAGATGTCGGCGAAGGAACAGGACTTGGTTTATCAATGGTGAGCGGTATTGTGCATCATTCGCGTGGACATATTGTGATCACTTCGGAATTAGGCGTTGGAACGACGTTTAGATTACTTTTTCCGATGGAAATTTTGTCGCGGAGAGCGTCAGATTAGCCGTAATTTGACGAAAAATAATGAAATAAAAAAGGGGCTTTCGCCCCTTTTTGTTGTGCCGTGATTTAGTTGTTTGTCGAGCCAACCCACGTTTCTTTTAAATCCAATGATTTTTTAACTTTATCCGAATACGCATCGGCTTCTGATTTGGTTTTAAAACCACCGACTTTTAAACGGAAACTGGTGCCTGGTTTCGTTGGATCGGTCGGCACCACTTCAACAGGAATACCTTTTTGTTTAAATTCTGCGGCTTTACTTTGAGCAAACCATTCTTGTTGATAAGAAAGCATATTCACCGAGTATTTTCCAACCACAGCGGGTTTTTCTGCTTTAACAGCAGCGTTTAACACTTCTTTTTTAGGTTTCGCTTTTGCTGTTTCCGCCGCTCTGTCTGCTGCTCCATGCGCCATTCCACGAGTCATTCGTCCTTTGTAACGATCAACTTTTAGTTGTGCTATCAATTTACGTTCTTCATCTGCTTTCGCATTGTCGGCTTTTGCATTTTCAGCTTTCGCATTAGCGGTTGCTGTAGTCGCTTTAGTTACTTTTTGACTCAATGATTCAGCGGCGGCTTTCACAGCTGCTTTCTCTGCTTCAGCTTTTGCAGCAGCTTTTTCTGCGTCTGCTTTTGATGTGGCTTTCGCCGCAGCGACAGCTTTATCGTTATTTGGTTTTTTTGTCATTTCAGCCAATTTCGCAGGTTCAGCTGCTTTTGTAGAAATGTGAGCAGCCATTTCACCCATTGCTGGTACGGCAAGTTCAGGAATTTGTGAGCCTTCAGCATTCGGTTCTGTTTTTTGACTGTTCAATAAATCAACAGACGAATTCGCGTGTGCTATTGGTTTGCCTTCTGCATCAACAGCAGGTGCAGGTGTAGCAGGTACAGCAGCCTCTGCAACAACAGGTGGCGCGAGCATGGCAGCTTGTGCAACGGTTAACTTTTCTACTTTTTGATTTAATTGATCAACCGATACTTTGATATTTTCAATTTCTTTTTCGGGATTTTTTGCCAAAAATGTATCCACTTTCCCTTCTAATTCAGCGACAGTTTCTGTCAAAGTAGTGGTTTCGGTTTTTGTACCGTAAGAGAACCAACCGATTCCCGCACTTCCCAACACGCCAATAAGCCCAACGCCTAACGCAATATAACCAAACGTGGCTGATTTTTTATTTTTGCTTTCCGCTTCCGCGAATTGCATTCTGCTTTTACCTTCAATGCTATCTTGATCAGCGCGTAATTGTGAAAGCGCGTGATTTTGTTCCTCTTTGAATTGACTAATCGCTACGCCAGCGGCTTTTGCAATGAGGGCATCTTCATCAATCGCTTTTGCTTGATTGACAGCGGGTTGGGGTGCTTCATCAGCGATATTAAATTTATCACCACTGTCGCTGTTACTTTTTTCTTCAACTTTGGTATCTGAATCATGCGTTGCATCCATCAACATTGCGGCAGTATCTTCATCGTGATCATCAAGACCGTCTAACTGCTTCATCCAATCCGTATCGTCAGCAGGTGCTTCAGAATTTTCTTCGTTTGATTTTTTTAAATTAACAGGCGTTGATGGTTTTTCATCTTCATCAATTCCTTCTAACTGTTTCATCCAATCTGAATCATCAGCAGGTTCTTCGGCAGTTTTTTCTAAATTAACTGAAGTAGATGGTGATGCAGTATCTGAATCAGAATTTTCTAAATCTTCCAATTGCTTCATCCAATCTGAATCATCAGAAGATTCTGCTGGTATTTGAGCAGCCGTTTCTTCTTCTAAGCCTTCTAACTGTTTCATCCAATCCAAATCATCCGCAGATTCTTCGGTATTATTTTCGGCAGTTTTTTCTAAATTGACGGGGGCGAACTCTTCTTCGATTTCATCTTCAACAGGTTCTAATTGCTTCATCCAAGATAAATCATCATCTTCAAGTTCAGTGATTGGTGTTGAATTTTCTTTTCCTGCTGCGTTGTCATCTAGTAAATCAAAACCAGCGGCAGTCGTATCTTTTTTGTTTTCCATAGCATCATTTAAACCGTTCAATTGTTGCATTTCGTCTAAATCGTCATCGAATGATTCGATAGAGGCGGACATTTCCACAAGGGGTGCATCAATATCGGCAACATTATCAAAGTCATTAAATTCTTCTTGAATTTCGTCTAGTTCATTATTGTTTTTATCAACAATTAACGTTTCTT
>SESD01001782.1_pt1 | contig 11486 bp, 8 predicted proteins | sample 3171411 | NCBI WGS metagenome assembly SESD01 (sample SAMN06051880, study PRJNA518727) | freshwater metagenome | biome: subpolar coniferous forest; feature: holomictic lake; material: water; isolation source: holomictic Lake 442, 16.5 m depth | place: Canada: near Kenora, Ontario | collected...
TTAATTGTTTTAATTCTTAATACAGTTGACAATCTTCCATCTGGAGGAGAAATAGGTTCCTGTTTTCTAAGCAGCCCTTCAGTAACGGAAACCTCTCCTGGAGCGTGGTACGATGTTCCTATATCCAATGGTCCTACTTTAATTGCTGGAAATAAATATGCGGTAGCATTGATATACGCTTTTGGAGATGAATCTAAGGAAATAATGTGGAGATGCGAGGACACAGGAGCATACTCTTCTAACTCTGGGTATAAACTTGGTACGAATGAGTGGGTAGAAACTGGGAAATCTTTTATGTTTGAGGAGTATGGAGAGGTAATTGAATCTTTATCGCCCTCCATATCACCATCAGTTTCAGTTTCCCCCTCAGTATCTGCGTCTCCTTCTGCTTCTCCTTCTTTGTCTCCTTCTGTTTCAATATCTCCTTCCGCTTCTCCTTCAGTTTCACCTTCTGTTTCAATATCTCCTTCTGCTTCTCCTTCTTTGTCACCTTCTGTTTCAATATCCCCTTCTCCGTCTCAGTCTTTATCACCATCAATATCTCCTTCTGCTTCTCCTTCTGTCTCACCTTCAGCGTCTCCATCCGTTTCTCCTTCGGTGTCACCTTCTCCTTTGACTAGATATCAGTGGCCGATGTCAAGACCTAGAGGCGAGATGTAATATTAATTATGGGACTATTATATAATTTAAATAAATCATATGCTTACATTAAAATCTGACAATAGGGTTCTTACTGCTAATGAGAAATTTGCTTTTTTATTACAGAACAACCAAAAAAACGTCTCATCCGTGGATCTATCTAACATAGAGCCTTTTGCTGTCGGAGATCCTATTCTTTTTGGCGATTTCGGTCAAACAGATGCAGAAATATTAAAAATTTACTCGATAACAGATGATACTATCGCATTGGGAACAAAAGATAATGTCCCAACAACAACTAACTATTCGCATCCAGAAAGCACAAAAATAGTTAAATTACAATTTGATCAGATTAGATTTTTTTGGACTCCAGCCTTAGGCACAATTGCAGATGAAGATCCTGTTTTTGATTACTTGACTCCACTCACGGATTGGGTCTCAATTGATCCCACCTCATTTTTTACATCATTCACCGACGTAAATCATTCAACAGGTTTTGGGTGGTTTGTTTATCGTAACGCATTAACACATGAAACATCCAGGGAATCTAATGCGATACCCTACATTGGATTTAAGGCTAATACAGTTCAACAGGTTTTTAATGACTTTGAAAGTTTATTAAATACGAATGAATTAAAGCTAGTTTCTATTTATGATAAATATTCGTGGATAAATGAAGCGTTAGCAATTTTAAAGGTAAAGCTTAATTTAACAAATGCCGAATATACCGTGTCTGAACCGCAGGTGATAACAACTCTATCCGGGGTGGATGAATACTTGCTCCCTGATGACTTCTCTGATTTAACTGAAATAAAGGGGCAAGATGGATTTAATTTGGAGTTCCTCCCAATTAGTCAAAAAATGCAATATAACTCTACAATGCCTTCGACGATTAAATATTATTTAAGAGGAAGATACCTCGGATTTACTCCAACACCGCTTACGGGGTCTGTGTTCACTTATACTTACCATAAAAAATCAGAAACAGTCGCTAATGGAAGTACTTACTTAGACTTACCTGATAACGCTTTTTATAGTCTAAAAGATTTTATGATGTATAGAGCTTGTTTAAAGTTTAATAACCCGTTATCTACTGTTTATTATCAAGCATTCAAGAACTCAATGGATTTATATATTCAATCTGCGATTAAACGATCTGCCGATCTTGACTCTTGGGAAATTGATATTTCTAATAATACTTAAACTAAATGAAAGAATCAGGATCAAATCAACAGCGGATTACAATCCAATATTTTGATGGAGTTAATTCAACAGTGTCACAAACCATTTCTTCAAAAACGGAGCTTTTTCACGCTGAGAATGCTCGAGCTACAGTTATTGGCGTTATTGATAAGCGCGAAGGGCAAGTTGTCCTCGGCACTGATTATGCTGGTGCATTATTCGTTGCTACAGGTAACTATGGTTTAGCTTTTTTTGAGGAGGCAGGAGGATTAACAAAAGGCCTATTACGTGTTTCTTCTATGAATGGAACAACTGCTGGGTTGTATTATTTAGACACTTCTAGTAAATGGATTAATATAACTAGTAGTTATGTTAATGGGCTGACATTAAATAAGTGCGATTTCTCTAGTATGGAAAATTCATTAATTATCGTTAACGGATACGATAATAATATGATATTAACTGGAGATATTGGACCAGGTCTTGTTGTTTCTAATTCGACTGTGGCAGGATCTATGTTTAATAGTCCAAAGGCAAAAAAAGTAGCATCATACAAAAGTCGCATATATCTAGCAGATTATTTTGACGCAGGGGGAAACGAACTAAAAACGACTGTCTTGAGATCGTCATATCCTATGGGTATTGTTTCTTTGTTAAATGGTGATGTCCTGGCTGTAAATACAGAGGGGGAGTGGGTTTTCCCAATGACAGATACAAAATATTTTTACATAAGTTCAGGAATGAATGAGTATGAGGTGTATAGAGGAAACTTAAAAATAGCTGACGTGAAGATCACGGATATGAACGAGACGAGCATAACGGCGCTGGATTCTGACGTAGTGTTTCAACTCGGATATTTTACTTTTTTATCATCAGATGAGGTTTGGATAAAAGGCACATATACTGGAGAAAAACAATATAGATGGATATCTAATTCAACAACAATAGGAAGGGATGTGAAACAATATGATACTTTTAGGTTGGTAGGAGGAGATGAAGATGCCATAACGCTTTTAGAGCCAGTGGGAAATGTTTTGCTTATCGCCAACAAAAACTCTATAATGTCTTGGAATGATTATACTTTAGAAACTTTTGACAACAGGATTGGTTGTGTTTCCCCGACTGGATACGTTAAGAGAGGGGATATTTATTTCATTCATTATACTGGAATGTATGTTTCTTCGGGAGGAACTCCAGTATTGATATCACGTAAAATAGAGAAATATATAAAAGGAGCTACTAAGTCTGGTTTAGAAAACGCTGCTGCAGGGCATAAGGGTTTAAGTATTTTTTGTACAATTGGAGATGTTACTTTATACAATAAGGACGGTTCAATGTATAAAGTATTACCTGATGTTTGTATAGAATATGCTACTGCGGAACAGAATTGGTATATACATACAAATGTTATCGCGAGTGCGTTCAAGACTTTTATTGAAAGTGACGGTAGAGAATGTTTAACAACGATGTCTTACACGGAAGCACGCACAGCAGTTTTAGGAAATGAATTAATAAGAAATGGTAGCTTTAATGATGATACTGATGAATGGACAGTGGGATCTTCTTGGAGTAGCACCGGAAGCGGAGTATTAACTTGTTCTATATTATAATATGGAAAGAATAATAGTAAATTTTACAGCAGACAGCTCTGGGGATACACTAACCTTTTTAGCAGGGGGTAGCCCGGCTTCTTTGTCGTTGGGAAACATAAGTCTAAGACAAGTCGTTGAAGACGCTGTTGAGCCTAATTTCTCTGTTAAAGAGTTTTTATCAGGCACAACAGATGAGGGAAACCCAATCTTTTTTAGAGCGGATACCCAGCAGATACAATTAAATCAAAACTTTGAAATGTTTTCTACTCCAACTACGGTTGTTAATAGGACACAAAGAGGAACGCTAATGAAATGTTTTGTTGCTATAGACGATGGTGATTTTTATGAAATACAAGGAACCGTCAATAAGGGCTTCTCTGCTCTAAAGATTCATTCTAGGAATAAATCAAAAATACCCTCTCCACCAATAGCCAGAGAAATTAGGGTTTCATGGAGAGATTCATCTAAACAATTGTGTTGTTTGCTACAATCATCTATAGTTTTTGTAGCAGGAACAATGGATTATTCAGAATAAAAGTATGCCATCAAGCACAGCTAGTTTTGAGCAAATAGATACAGGGATTATTTCTGGAAAAAAATACCAGCTATCTTTTGATTTTTCTATAGATACTGGAAAGATTCAGATATTTCAAGGAACAAAATTAATTTATGATTCAGGTGTTTCTGCTTCTCCTTCCTTATCATCATCTATTTCTCCTTCCACATCCCCATCTGTTTCCCCTTCAGTATCAATGTCTCCTTCAATTTCTGTTTCACCATCAAAATCTAAATCTCCATCCGCATCTCCATCTGCATCACCATCTCCATCGGTTCCTGCGATGTAATTAACGACAGGACTATGTTAATATAAAATTTATGGAAAATATAATTCAACAAAATATTAATAAGTCTCCAATTAGCGACGGAACTCCCTATTTTATGGGGTCCGAGGCTTTAATTAAATTCTTTGGAAATGAAGAAGGATATGGTCCGAGCACTTACTGGTTAGTTAATAAGAAAGATCACACGATACGGCCATTCGAGTCTCATATGGCGCTTGATGCAGCCTTCGGTGAAGACTTAGAAAAGGCATTAAATAATGTTGTAATTATATCACAACCAACTATAGACCAGGATAATGAAATAACTGATGGAGTTTTAAGTGGATTTACACTTCTTGGACCAGAATATTTAATAAAAGATGATGGGACTAGCAAGCCACTTCATTTTAGCAATCATCAACTTAAAAGCCGTTTTGGGAAATCCGTTGACGAAGACGCTGAGAATATGGCTGCCGATGCTGTTGAAAGGTTTCTTAGTATATTAAAAGAAAATGAAAAAAATACAGGGATAAGTTCTGACTTTATAGATAAATTAAAAGATGACAGTAAGCTGATGGCTTTTTATATTTCATGCATAGCGTACGGCAAATATACTCTACAAGATATCTATATGGATATAATGAAAACTTTTGATAATTCTAACGAATAATTATGGCTAAATTGACTATAAATGGAAAAAACATTGATACATCCAAACGAAAGAGCGGTCAATCTGAGCGTGAATATGTCGCGACTGTTCTTGGCATCAGTAAGGAAGAGGCACAAACGTTGTTAGGGACACAAGAAATAAAAACAAAACCTGGCCACACCATTAGCCCAGACGCTCAAAAAGCCATGGAGAATCTAAGTCAGGAAGCTAAGGATTATATAATTTCGCAAGATTTTGGTGGAGAATTAACTTCCGGTGAGGTAAAGAGTTTAAATTCCAAATGGATTGACGCCAGCAATACTAACTCTGCTACAAAGGAAAATTTAGCTGTCTATAACTTACCTAAAGATGCTTTTGGTGTCACGATACCACAATTAGTTCCAGGAACACCAGAATATCAATCAGCTTTAGATAATATTAATACAGCATATTTTGATGTGTTACAACAACAATTGAATGCGACTACTGAACAAGAGAAAGCTGTTGCTGATTATAATTGGAATACATTGAAGAGTGGTATAGAAAAAAATCTTAATGTTAGTTTATCTAATGACTCTTTTCAAGCATGGAATCAATTACAAGGTCTGAAGGGACAATATGCTCAACAAAATATAGAAAATAGTGGAATACAAAATGAATCAGTAGATAATTATTTGGCTAGTGTTAGAAGGAATGATTCTTTGTTACGAGAGGACGCAGTAAATAAAAATAAATCAGGAGAATTGGAATATTATACAAAATTTGCTACCCCAGATCAGATTAAGGCTCTTGTTAACTCAAATCCAGCTAAGGCACAGTCTTTTGGATTGATACCTTCAGCGGAAACAAAAACATCTCTTAGTTTCGCTAAAATGAAAGAACAATACCCAACAATGTCTGATGAAGAAATAAATAGGAACATTTCCACTGTCCTAGATACTAATGGTAATTATAGAAGTTCTCTATACCAAAAGTATATGACTGGTAATAACGCTGGAGTGAACACTGGTGCAGTGAACGCTGCAAATTCAATAAGTGATCAATATGGAAATGCTATAACCGTAGACGTTAAACCGACCGATACTGGATATATGGATATCCAATCTGCCAAACGATCATATCAAACAGCAAACGCACCACTATCCAATTTATTAAAGGATTATAAAAGCAGAGTTGCTCTCGGCTCCATACAGCCTACAGCGGGGACAACATCGACAGCATCAGATGCAACTTTATTTAATAAAATAACTCCTACAAAAAACACAACACCAATGTTGCCAGGATTATAAAAAATATGCGAGGACCAAACCCACAATCAAGATTTAAAAACCTAGGACTTGGAACTATGACAGTCCCCTTCGGCGGTAAAACTGATCAGGAAGCTTTTCATCCTGGTGTTGATTTCGCTAATCGGACAGGAACTCCAATTCCTACATTTGAATCCGGTGTTGTTACAAAAGCAGAATCTGGTCATGCCCAAGGAGAAAATAATTTTGGAAATACAGTCGAAATAAAAGATGCTAACGGTAATACTCAACAATTTCATCATTTAGATAGGATAAATGTAAAACCAGGTCAACAAGTCAGGAAAGGCCAGCAAGTGGCGACTATGGGTACTTCAGGAGCCGTATATTCACCCACTGGTGGTGACCCAACGAATTTAGATTTTCGCATTGTTGATTCTTATGGAAAATATATGAATCCAGAAGCATACCTCCAAAATTTTTAAGAGAACGATGTTATCATAAATAATACTAATTAAAACTCATGAATGATTTTACGCTAAAAACAAGTAAGGGAACAATGTTAAAATCTATGCTTAATAGTCCGGATACCACAAAGCTGATTAGGGAAGCTTTGTCATCCCCACTGGGTAGCACCTCTCGGGCAAAAGCAAAGAGGATTTTTAGTATTATGGGAAAACTCCATACTCACAACGAAAGTTTTGGTATGGGTGGTCCAGGTGTTAGTGCTAATCCTGCTGCTCCACTAGGAGCATCTAATTCTCAAGTTCCTGATTTTACTCCGAAAGGTATGGTTATGTTCAATAGGATTCCAAAAACAAGAATAACCTACGGAAACTCTCCAATAGCTAAAAAATCTCAAAGTCAATATTTGAATGAGATGGTTAATTTCAATAAACCTAATTACACACCAGATTCATTTTCTGCTTTTTCAGCAAACTCAAATATTGCTAATCAAGCTAAGCCAAGCTCTGAAACGTATCCAGGTTCAGGCGTATCTGGAAACGGCATGGGTGGTCCAGGATATGACGGCAGAGGAGGTTTTTTTAGTAATGTTTGGGATGGTATTAAAAATACTGCATCAACAGCGCTAAGTGGAGTAGGTTCAGCTGCTAATTATTTAGGTTTAAATAATGTTGCAAGTATGTATAACGCAGGAGCTGAATATGTTAAGCCTGGAAACACAACTATGAGCACTGATAATTTGAAATCTAAAATACTAGGAGGATTTTCTAATATTATTTCAGGAGCACCAAGTCAAGCAAAAATACCCGCTGGAACTAATAATCTAAATACAGGAACAACATTAGGCAGAGCAAATACAGACTGGTCTCCTGGCTCTGGAACAAGCCAATCTACTGTCGGATCAAGAAGTCCATATTCAGTTGCACCTACTACATGGGATCCTTCGTCAGGAGGAGCTAGCAACTTGCAGGAGGCTGTAAAGAAGAATATGCAAAATACCACCACTCCTGCACCTAAGTCTGTTTGGGATCCAAGTACAAATACATGGAAATATGCAGAAGGAACATCCCCTGTAGCAGAAAAGGCACCATCATCTGTTTGGGACCCAAATACGAATACATTTAAGACCGAATCGTCCCTTCAATCAACTGGACCGGGAGCAATAAGTGGTGCTTCCGCTGGAGGATTTTCTGTTAATATTCCTCAAACAGCTAGGATCGCTTATGAAAATAATAACCCAGGAAACCTAAAATTCGTTGGTCAACCTGGTGCTTCACAAGGTTCTCCTGTCGCTGGTACAACTGGGTCATACTGGGCTAAGTTTGAAACGCCAGAGGCTGGTCAGGTTGCCCTGGAAAATCAAATTAAACTCGATCAAAGCAAAGGGTTAACTGTCGAACAGTTTATAAATAAATATGCTCCTAGCAGTGAAAATAACACTAGTGAGTATTTAAGCCAATTCAAATATAACCTTGGAGTAGAATCTAACACTAGTTTAGACAAACTTGATCCAAAGCTTGTTGCCAAGTTCATGGCCAAAAAGGAGAGTGGTACTTCTGTGGGAGGAGATTCCTTTAATCTTATGACGTCGCTTCAGCAGGCGGTTACAGAATCTACTGGACCAGCTACTTTTGCTGCCAAAGCTACGGAAGGTGCTCTTGGAGGAACTTACGCGGACTTGATGAACAAGAATCAAACTACATTACAAGATAAATTTAAAATACCTACTCAACAAGCAGAGGTCAATAGAATGAAAGAAGAGAGCCTCAATCTCCCTCAGGATGTCACTAACTACATTAAGGGCCGCGACACATATATTGAGCAAACCGACAAAGAAATTGATGATTATATCAACAAAGCAACATCAACTATGGACTTATCTAACCCTGAAAATGCTTTTGCTGCAAAATCTCAATTGAATTATTTGTACACCCTCCGTGGTCGTCAGAATCAGTCATATATTGGATATTTAAATAGTGCTATAGAAACACATAAAAATGCGTTAGATTCTAAGATAACATCTTTGAACTCTAATATTGATATGTATAATGCAGAGCTAACGAATGCTAATGCTATCACGGAAAAACAATATACTGATATGATGAATAAGTTCGCTGACGAATATACTGCCTTGAAAAATGCGCCGGCCGAGGAAGCCCAGCTAGCGATGCTTCAAGCTCAAGCTGGTGCAGCTGGAGATCCTGTCAAAAACTTAACAGACGCGGAAAGAATGTCTCATATGGAGCTTATAGCTAAAAACATGTTATACGCAGGAGCAGGAGGAGTTAAGTATGTCCAAAATGGTTTCAATCTTGTTCAGGCGTCAGAAGCTGCCTACGCCAACGGCCTAACACCAGGAGAAATCTTAGATACATATCGGACAGGGATAAAGAATTATTTAAATGCCCCTGAGGATAAGGATGAAAATACTGGTGATGGAATAACTAGCTCTACTAAAGTTAGTAAAGCTAGAGATGCAATAAAACAATTAAATAACTTGGCAGCTGCATATAGCGAAGGAGACCCTGCCACAGCAGAAAGCATTTATGCCTATGCTGGCGAAATACAATCTAAATTAGATAGTATGACAACAAGCAGTCTTCAATCATCAGGAACAATGCCTAAGGTGATCGAGGCAATTCAGTCTATAGATCAAGGAAGAAACTGGTGGACACTAGGGATATCTAAAGACGCGCCATTACCTGAGTCTGATTTTGTTAAAAAAATAACAGCCCTGGGGGGTAATTTAAATGAATCAATGGCCAAGGCGATTTATGCTGTATTTATAAAATACTATAATTATGAAGTTCAATCTGGGAGGAAAGACACAGCTGTTACTGAGGCTTTAAAGCAATTATTAACAATGACCCAAAAGGATCAAAACGGTAATCAAATAAAAGTACCAGTCAACGAAACAACAATAGCACAAAGAATAGCTGAACTAATAAGCGCGGGTCAATAATAACAATAATTATGGCGAATTTAACTCAAAATAATTCTTATGTGGGGAATTCTGGTGCAACAATATCTAATTCTCAATGGAGCAAGTTGAGAAATTCTCTTTCTGCCAACAAAAGCAAACTGCCTATACCACAGACCACTAATCAAACTCAACAAGTAGAGAGAGATCCCTTGTTGGTGGGGAATTTACCATTAGAAAAAGATTACACAAAAATGTTGCCCAGTATGCAGTCGCCTGATCTTAGCCAATATAAGCCTGGGTCTACCGAGTACGAGATGGCTTTAAATAATATCACTAGAAATTACGGAAAAAATGCCGATGTCCCTGTTGGTAACCAATTTATCCCTCCTATAGCAAACGAAGTAGTTATTCCAGAAAATTATGGGACATTTGCTAACCCAATGACGATTCAAAATGACACAGAAAATTTTTCATGGGGTACCCCGCAGCAACCGAAATTAAAAAGTATGTCCGTTGACAACGGACAAGGGGCAACAACCTCAGGACAGTATGTGACTGACGAGGCAGATAAAAATCTTTTAGTTAAAACAATCCGAGGGGCAAATCCGGTAGCCGATCAAGCTATTTTGAATGGAAACCCTTCTTTTATGTATCAAATTGATCATATTATCCCTCTCGAAATGGGTGGAGCTGATACGTTAGCTAACAGACAAACGCTAACTAACACAGAACATGATATAAAAAGCAAGGCCCAATCTATCCCGTATACTCTTTATGCCTCTGGAGACATTACATTATCTGAAGCTAGAATAATGTCTCTCCAGTGGAAGGATCATGACTTATCTGATATTCCTATGCCAGATAAAAATGGAGTTATTCCTGATGTTGGGAACAAGACTGGCTTGGAAATAGCTAGGGAGGCAAAAAACAGGTGGTATGATCGACCAGTTACTTTTAAAGACGTAATGGCCGAAATACCTAAAACGGCAAAACATTTGGGAGAAAATACTCCAATACTCAAAGACTTTGCTTTTGGACGTGAGTTTATAAAAGGATTCGCGAATCAAGCCTCAGCTGGTTTTGTTCCTTATGAGCAAGGTGATAACCAAGAGTCTTATGAGGGAGGCTGGATAGGCGGAAAGTTAGGGCAAATTACTGGGGGAGTAGCTAATTTTATGCTACTTGGTGGAATTATAAGAGGCTCTATGGCTGGAGTAAATGCCTTAAGAGGTCTTAGCGCGGCACAAGCAGCTAAATTTGGAATAGGAGCAAAGAGTTTAGTAGCAGGAGCTGAAACAGCAGCAAAAGGAGCGGAAACAGCCTTGGCTGGAGCGAAAGCAACAGAGACTACTTTCAGCACAATAAACAGCTCTCCTGGCTATGTTCAGAAAATATTATTAGATAAAGCATTACAAGCTAGAGTCGCAAAAAGTGCTGGGCTTAGTGTTGTTTCTGGACAAGCACAACAATTTGTAGCAAATAAGTTTAACCCGTATACGTTGTCTGGAGAACAGGATGTGAGAAATCAGGAAACTGGAGAGCTAATTGGAAACGTTTTCCAAGACCTATCTTTAGGAGCTGCCTTTGGACTTCCATCCCCAACGTTAAAAGGAGTAGCACAAGCTACCGCTTTGCCGATGGTAATGGGAATGTGGCTCAACCCTATGGATCCTACTAGCGCATTGGTTGATGGAGTTGCTTTTGGTGCGATGCATTACGCTGGTGCCAGAAAAAACACAGGTTTTAATGATGTGTCTATTCTTGGTGGTAAGAAATATGAAAGCCCTGTTATAAAAGAATTCAACAAAACAGTTGACGGAGCTATGTATGATTCTCTTAGAAATTATGCCCCTGAATTTCTTCCAGAAATAAAAAAAGGGGAAACAATCCTCCCTCAGTATAGAACGCAGGAAGTGTCACAACAGGTTTTAAACAAATCAATAGAAACAATTGTTAAGAGGGCTTTTTTCG
>SESD01001783.1_pt1 | contig 11485 bp, 11 predicted proteins | sample 3171411 | NCBI WGS metagenome assembly SESD01 (sample SAMN06051880, study PRJNA518727) | freshwater metagenome | biome: subpolar coniferous forest; feature: holomictic lake; material: water; isolation source: holomictic Lake 442, 16.5 m depth | place: Canada: near Kenora, Ontario | collected...
AGTGCCACCGAGTTCACGCCGTCGACCGCGTTCTCCACCCAGGTGCCGCGCCAGTACGTGGCCGACAGCGCCAGCAGCACGCCGCACACAACAGACAATACGATCGCCACGCAGGCGAGTTCCAGCGTCGCGGGCAGCCGCCCCAGCACGAGGCCGAGCACGTCCTGCTTGAGGCTGATCGAGGTGCCGAAATTGCCCTGCACAACTTGGGCGAGGTACAGCACGAACTGCACGGGGATGGATTTGTCCAGCCCGTAGGCTTCACGCAGCCGGGCGATGTCGTCGGGCGTGGCTTCGCCCGGCACCATCATCGCGATGGGGTCGCCGGGCACGACGCGCAGCAATACGAACACCACCACCGCGACCCCGAAGAGCGTCGGGATCGCGAGCAGCAGCCGGCGCAGGACGTAAGCCGGCGTCATGGCGGTCTATGACTGCGGCAGGACTACTTGCCGGCGCGGCCGACCGCCTGCGGCTGGAGGAACCCCGCCAGGTGCGGCTTGAAGCTCAGCGTCGACTTCCACACCACCGGTTGGTAGAACTGGAACAGCGGCAGCACGTAGGCGTTGTCGGCGATCGTCTTGTTCACCGCCTTGTAGCCGGCCATGCGCTTGGCTTCGTCCTTCTCGACGAAGAGCGCTGACAGCGCGGCGTCGACCTCGCCGCCTTTCCAGGAGGTGTGCGGGGACTTGCTGAACATCGCCGAGCCGAGCGAGCTTTCCGGGTCGGCGGTGGAGTTGCCCCAGTTGTAGAACGCGGCCGGCGCGAGCTTGTGCTGGGTGCGCAGCTCGAAGTGCTTGGCGATCTCGTAGACCTCGATGTTGGCCTTGATGCCGACCCGGCGCCACATCTCGACGATGGCCTGCACCGTCTCGTAGTCCTTGGGCTTGTAGCCGCGCGTGGTCTGGATCGTGAACTCGACCGGCTTGTCGCGCGAGAAGCCCGACTTCGCCAGCAGTTCAGCGGCGAGCTTGGGATCGTAGGGCGTGGTGATCGAGGCGTCGTAGCCCTTGTATTCGGGGGCGAGCAGCGTGTCGATGGGCTTGGCGTAACCACGCTGGATGCGGTCGCAGATCAGCTTCTTGTCGATGGCATGCACCGCGGCCTTCCTCACATTCGGGTCGGCCATGACCCCGATGTTGTGCAGGAAGATCATCGCGATGTCAGTGGTGGGGTGCGAAACGCCAGTGAGGCCGGACTTGGCCTTGAGGCGGTCGAATTCCTCCCACGGCATGTCGACGGCGACGTCGGACGAGCCGCGCTCGATCTCGGCGATTCGCGTGGCCGCGTCGGTGGCGAACTTGAAGACCACCGTGTCGAAGGCGGGCGCGCCGCCCCAGTAGTTCTTGTTGGCCTTGAGGCGCAGGAACGACCCGCGCTCGAACTGCTCGATCATGTACGGGCCCGAGCCCATCGGCGCCTTCTCGAAGCCTTCCTTGCCGACCTTCTCGTAATGGTGCGGAGGGATCAGGTAGCAGCCGAGGAACGTCAAGCGCTCCAGCATGTTGGCGCGCCACGGGGTTACGTCGAAGCTCACGTTGTCGCCGGCGACCTTGATGTTCTTGATGCTGGCGAAGATCGACTGCAGCGGGGCCGGCAGCGTGCTGAGGCGGTTCAGGTTCCAGGCGATGTCCGCGGGCGTGATGGGGCGGCCGTCGTGCCAGGTGGCGCCCTTGCGGGTGCGCATCGTAATTGCGCTCTTGTCGCCGTTCCAAGAGAACTGGTCGCACACGCCGGGGGCAAGCGACAGGTCCTCGCGCTGCACGACGTAAGGGTCGAAGATCGACCGGTAGATGCTCGACAGGCCGGGACTGACCGAGGACGGGCCGGTGTTGGGGTCCCAGCTCGGAGGCGCCACGTTGTAGGCGATCGTGAGGGTGTCGCCTATCTGGGCGGCGGCTTCCTTCGACCACAGGAGGGCCTGCAGGCCAGGGCCGCCCAGGGCGGCGGCCGCGGTCGCGGCACGTAGAAATTCACGGCGTTTCGCAGAGTGCATTGCGGTGGTTCTCCTCGGGGGCAAATCATTGCAATCTGCAACGATTGTGTACAATGATTGTGCCACGCATTCATCAACGCGAGAATGGGTTTCACTGCGCCATCGTGGTGCGGTCCGGGAGGAGATCACCGTAATGCATCACCACCAGGGCGCGCACGCGGACGCGGCGATCCGCATCGACGAAGGCAAGGGGCGGTTCAGCGTTTCGCGCGCCACGTACACCGATCCTGCCCTGCATGCCGCGGAGATGGAGGAAATCTTCGCCAAGTGCTGGTTGTTCGTCGGGCACGATTCGGAACTCCCCAAGGCCAACGACTTCCTCACCCGCACCATCGCCGGGCGGCCCGTCGTCTTCCTGCGCGACAAGGCCGGGACGGTGCGGTGCCTCCTCAACATCTGCCCCCATCGCGGCGCGCAGGTCACGCGCCAGAAGAAGGGCAGTGCCAAGCTGTTCAGCTGCATCTACCACGGCTGGGCTTTCGAGAACACCGGCAAGGCGATAAGCATCGCGCAAGCCGAGACCTATCCCCCCGACTTCAACGCCGCCGGCGCCAACGATATGGTCCCGGTGCCGCGGTTCGAGTCCTACCGCGGCCTCTGGTTCCTGAATTTCGACACCAATGCGGTGAGCCTTCACGATTACCTCGGCAATGCGCGCGAGTACATCGACATCGTGATGGACCAGGCCGTGGAGCGCATGCAGGTGGTGGGCGAGATCCAGGAATACAGTGCCCGCGCCAACTGGAAGATGCTGGCCGAGAACAGCACCGACATCCTGCATGTGGAGACGCTGCACCCGACCTACCTCGACCTCATCCGCACCAATTCGGAGGGCACGATCGTGCGCGGCCGGGTGCAGGGCAAGAGCATCGACCTCGGCAACGGCCACGCGGTGGTCGAGCGCGTGGCGTCCTACGGGCGGCCGATCGCGCGGTGGATTCCGCTGTGGGGCGAGGAGGCCAAGGTCGAGATCGACGCGATCTACGCGCGGCTGGTGAAGCAGTACGGCGAGGAGCGCGCCAACCGGATGGCCTACAGCGCGCGGAACCTCCTCATCTTCCCCAACCTCGTCATCAACGACATCATGTCGGTGACGCTGCGCACCTTCCAACCCTCGGCGCCCGATTACATGGAGATCAGCGTCTGGGCCATTGCGCCGGCCGAAGAGGCGGGCAAGCCCGCGATGGCGCGGCGCCTCACCAATTTCCTGGAGTTCCTCGGGCCGGGCGGGTTTGCGACCCCGGACGACATCGAGGCGCTGGAGTCCTGCCAGCGTGCCTTCGCTGCCAGCCGCGAAGCGCCGTGGAACGACCTGTCCAAGGGCCTCGGACAGGCGCCGGACGCGACGGACGAGTTGCCGCAGCGATTGTTCTGGCTGGAATGGCGCGACCGCCTGATGCAACGCAAGGCAAAGCAATCATGACGCGGCTCGCGAACCTCACGCGCGTGGAGGTCGAGGATTTCCTGATCCTGGAGGCGGCACTGCTGAACGAGTGGCGCCTCGAGGAATGGCGGGCCCTCTTCACCGAGGAGTGCCGGTACCTGGTGCCCAACACCAATGGCGACCCGTACGCCCCGCCCGAGTCGTCGCTCTACCTGATTGCTGACGACGGCCACCACCTTACTGAAAGGGTGAAGCGCCTCGGCAAGAAGACCGCGCACGCGGAGTACCCGCACTCGCGCACCCGGCGGCTGGTCAGCAATGTGCGGATCCTGGAAAGATCCGCCGACAGCGTGAAGGTGGAGTCCAGTTTCGTGACCTACCGCGCCAGCCAGGGCGTCACCGACACGTACTACGGCCGGCACGAGCATTGCATAGTGGAAGAGGGCGGGGCGCTGCGCATTCTCGAAAAGCGCACCATCCTCGACATGGAAACGCTGCGGCCGCAGGGCCGGCTTTCGATCATCGTTTAACGGAGCGGCACACATGAAGGGTATAGCCAACAGGGTGGCCGTCGTCACCGGTGGCGCGGGCGGGATCGGCGCGGGCCTGGCACGTGCGTTTGTCGCCGCTGGCGCCAAGGTCGTGACGGCGGACGTGCTCGAGGAGCAGGGCTCGGCGCTGGCGCAGGAACTCGGAGAAAACTGCGCGTTCCTGCGCACCGACCTGCGCAGCGACGCGGATATCGAAAAGCTCGTGGCCTTTGCCGCGGACAAGTTCGGCGGCATCGACTTCCTCGTGAATTCCGCCTGCACCTATGCCGACAAAGGCGGCGAGGCGGACCGCGCCGCGTGGATGACCGGCTTCGACATCAACCTCTTCGGCGGCATTGTGCTGATGCAGAAGGCGCTGCCCGCGCTGAAGAAGTCCTCGTGGCCCTGCATCGTCAATTTCAGCAGTGAGGCCGCCCACGTGGGCCTGCCTTCGCGGTGGGTCTACCCTGCCACCAAGGCGGCGATCGAGCAGGTCACGCGCAGCCAGGCCATGGACCTTGCCGAGTTCGGCATTCGCGTCAACGCGGTGATGCCCGGCTGGACCGCCAAGCCGTGGCAGCTCACTGCCCCGAAGGAGACCCAGGAGCAGTACGCTTACTGGGGCAATCGCCTGCACATGCTCGGGCGGGTGGGAAAGATGGAAGAGGTGACCGATGCAGTGCTGTTCCTGTGCTCGGAGCACGCCGGGTTCATGACGGGCAGTTGCCTGCGCGTGGACGGCGGCCACAGTGCAATGGGCCCGCAGGGGCGGGAGGTCGTGCTGCCGACGACGTTGCGCAAAGGCACGGCTGCGGCCCAACCGAAGTAGTTTTTTGCCTGGAGGTCTAAATGGTTTTCATTCGTACCGTAGTCGCGATCTGTCTTGCGGCCGCGTCGCTCGCCGCCTCCGCGCAAGCGTTCCCAACCAAGCCGGTCACCATGATCGTGCCGTTCCCGCCGGGCGGGTCGGTCGACGCCGTGGCGCGCCAGGTCGCTGCGTCGCTCGGGCAGTACCTCGGCCAGAACGTGCTTGTCGAAAACAAGGTCGGCGCGGGCGGCACAATAGGCTCGGGGATCGCCGCCAATGCCGCGCCCGACGGCTACACGATCCTGCTCGGCACCACGAGCGCGCTGGGGGTCTCGCCCGCGCTCTACAAGAGCGTGCCGTACGACTCGCTGAAGTCTTTTGTGCCGATCATCGAGGTGACGCGCGGGCCGTTCGTGCTGTCGGTGAAGAACGACCTGCCGGTCAGTGACCTGAAGGGCCTGATTGAGCTTGCGAAGAAGAATCCGGGCAAGTTCAATTCGGGCTCTGCCGGGCAGGGAAGCGTGCACCACCTCGCGCTGGAGATCTTCAAGCAGGCCGCCGGCTTGGATATCGTCCACGTACCGTTCAAGGGCGGCGGACCGGCATGGACGGCGTTGGTCGGCGGACAAGTAGATATGCTGTTCGACAGCATGCCCGGGCCGCTCATGTTCCAGGGTCGGGCCAAACCGATTGCCGTCGCCGGACCGCAGCGCCTGCCCGGGCTGCCGGGCGTGCCGACATTTGCGGAGCAGGGCTTCCCCGCGGTGCAGACCGTTTTCTTCTGGGCGATGCTCGCGCCGGCCGGCACCCCGCCGGATGTGGTTGCCAAGCTGAATTCCGCGCTGGGCCAGACCCTGCGCGACCCGGTCGTAAAAGGGGAGTTTGCCAAACAGAGCATGGAGACCTCGCCTGGCACGTCGGAGGAGATCGCGCGTTTCATGGCGCAGGAGATTCCCCGCTGGCGTCAAGTAGTCCAGAAGGCTGGGCTGAAGCCGGAATAGGCCGAAGCCCGGCGATGGGCCGGGACTCGCCTATCGAGATGGTGTAGTCTCCCTCGAAACTGCGCGGGGAGAGGCATGACGAAGTCGGGCATCAAGCTAGGACTGGAGCACCGGTCCGCCTACCGGTTTGCGCTGATCGCGGCGCAGACCACTCGCAGTCTCACGTGGCTTTACCGCAAGCACGGGTTGACCGTCGGCGGTTGGCGCACGCTTTCGCTGATCGGCCACTACCAGCCCGTCCATCCAAGCACCATCGCGGAGCGCACCAGTGTCGACCCCGACAAGGTGACGCGCGCCGTGGACCGGCTGGTGGATAAGGGATTGGTCGTGCGTAGCACCGACAAGGTCGATCGCAGGCGAGTCGTGCTCCGCCTGACTGCGCGCGGCCTACGCGCATACAACGAAATCGAAAAGACCCGTCGCAAGGTGGAGGTCGAGTTCCTGGGCGTCCTCGGCAAGGAGGAGCTGGCCTCGTTTTATGCCCTCCTCGAAAAACTCGAGGCGCAGGCGCGGCACATGTTCAAGGGCGAGGGCGCGGCGCCCGAATGAAAACCGTGCTGGTCACCGGCGCATCGGGTGACGTCGCCGCCCACCTGCGGCGCGAGCTCGCGGGCCGCTACAAGCTGCGCTTGTCGGACCTGCGCCCGCTGCAAGGCAAGGCGAAGGGCGAGTCGTTCATGAAGGCGGACATCTCGCGCATGGCCGACGCGTTGCGCATCACCAAAGGAGTGGACGCGATCGTCCACCTCGGCGGCTACTCCGTGGAAGGGCCGTGGGAGGCCATCCTGCAGGCCAACATCATCGGCTGCTACAACATCTTCGAGGCGGCGCGCAGGAACGGCGTGAAGCGGATCCTGTTTGCCACCAGCAACCACGCGGTGGGCTTTTACCGGCGCGAGCGGACCATCGGCCACACCGTGTACACCAAGCCGGACGGCCGCTACGGGGTGTCGAAGGTATTCGGCGAGGCCCTCGGCAGCCTCTATTCCGACAAGTACGGCATGGAAGTGTTCCTGATGCGCATCGGCAACGTGAACGCCAAGCCAATCGACAAGCGGCGCCTGTCCATCCTGTTCACGCCGCGCGATCTGGCGCAGCTCGTGTCGATCGGCATCGACCATCCGGACATCCGCTTCGAGATCGTCTACGGCGTGTCCGGCAACAAGCGGTCCTGGTACGACAATTCGAACGCCTACCGCCTGGGCTACAAGCCGCTCGACGACAGCGAGGCGTTTGCTGCGGAGATCGTCGCACGCGGGGAGGTCGAACATCCGGTCGGCGGATTGTTCCAGGGCGGCGCGTTCACGCACGTGGAAGAGGTTCCGAACCCCGCGCCGCTGCCGAAGAAGGCGGCAGCGAAAAAGAAGGCGGCGAAGAAGCGGGCGGCGGGCCCTAGGCGGAAAGTTTCGAAGCGAAGTCCGCGAGCAGGGCGTTGACCTTCGCGGGGGCTTCCAGCTGCGGAAAGTGGCCCACCCCGGGAACGATCTCGATGCGCGCCGTCGGCGCGTGCGACTTGACCAGGTCGAGCCAAGGCGAGCTCTGGCTGACCGATAGCGAAACGCGGATGCGCTCGGCATTCATCGTGGTGCTCTGGATCACCATGAACGGCACGCGTACTGCGGCAAGCGCAGCCTCCATGCGGCGCGCGTCCCACCCCACCATGCGCGGGAAAAGCGTGCCGCCGATCTCGGAGCGCAGCTGCAGCGCGCGATCCATGATCGTGGCCTTCAGCTTCGGGTCGCTCGACACGATGAACATCTCGTCGAACAAGCGCCGCGCGAATACGCCGTAACCCGTGGCGCGCAGTTGCTCGTTCATCACCCGCTCGGCCACCGCCGGATCGCCGAAGCCGAGACGGCTGCCGTCGACCAGCACGACGGCTGCAACGCGCTCGGGGGCATACAGGTAGGCCTGCAGGATCGCGCGGCAGCCCATGCTGTGGCCGACGAGGATCGCAGGCGGAAGTTTCAGCTCGCCCAGCAGCGCGGCGACATCGGCGCCGTAAGTCTCGATCGAACAGTCCTTCGAGTCGCCCGCCGAAGCACCGTGCCCGCGCAGGTCGCACGCGACCACGGTGTTCGTGCTGCTGAAGTGCTCGATCTGGGGCTCCCAGTCGATGTGCGTGCAGGCGAACCCGTGGATAAACGCAATCGGGGGAGTGCCCTGCCCTGCCTGAACATAGTGCATTCGACTGCGGTCCGGTGATGGCGCCTGAGCCAGTTTACCCCTTCGCGGGGGTCAGCCGGTACGTTCGGTGACTTCGAGCAGGTGGTAGCCGAACTGGGTCTTGACCGGGCCCTGCACCTTGCCGACTTCGGCGCTGAAGACCACTTTGTCGAACTCGGGAACCATGGCGCCCGGACTGAACTCGCCGAGGTCGCCGCCCTGGCGCGCCGAAGGGCAGGAAGAATGCTGTTTTGCCACTGCGGCGAAGTCCTCGCCGGCTTCGATCTTCGTCTTCAGTTCGGCGCACTGCGCCTCGGTCGCGACGAGGATATGTCTTGCCTTCGCTCTTGCCATGGGACGCCTTTCCTTCATGTTTGTGATCGATCGTCCGATAGTACCCTTGAAACGGGGCCTACAATCGGGGCATGGCACTCAAGGCAACGATTTTCCGGGCGAACCTGCAGCTCGCGGACATGGATCGCAACTACTACGCGGACCACGTGCTGACCCTCGCGCGTCACCCGTCCGAGACTGACGAGCGCATGATGGTGCGCGTGCTGGCATTCGCCCTGCATGCCAACGAGTCCCTTGCCTTCGGGGCGGGCATCGGCAGCGATGAAGAACCCGGCCTGTGGGACAAGGACCTGACCGGCGCGATCCGGCTGTGGGTCGACGTCGGCTTGCCGGACGAGAAGCGGATCCGGCGGGCCTGCGGGCGCGCAGAGCGGGTGTTCGTCTACAGCTACGGGCGCGGCACCGACCTGTGGTGGCGGCAATCGGAGGCGGGCCTCGCGCGGTCGGACAACCTCACGGTCGTCCACTTGCCGCAGGAGGCGACCCAGGCCCTGGGCCGGCTTGCCGGAAAGGGCATGCAGCTCAATTGCACCGTGCAGGAGGGCCAGATCTGGTTCGGCAACGGCGAGGAGAGCGTGTCGGTCGAGGCGGTTCACCTGCTGGGCCGCGCGCTATAGCGCGCGACCCTCTACTTCAACCCGGGAGCTGGCCCGCCCCCCGGAACTATTTCTTGCCAGGGCCTTCAGGCTTTTTCTGCTCGAGCAGGTCGGCGCGCTTCTTCAGCGTGTCGGCGAGTTTCCTGGCTGAAACCACCAGCACGAAGTCTTTCAGCGACTTCTCGCGCGCCACGCGCTCTTCCAGTGCCTTGATCTCGTCGGTAAACGCCTTTTCGCGCTTTTCCTTGGCCTCGGGCTTCTCGTCCTTGGGGGCGGGGCCGGCCTCGCGCTTCGGCGTACCTTCGACTTCCGCCTTGACGAAGGTCTTGTCCTTGGCGGTCTTGCCGATCCGCAGCGTGTAGGTGAGGCCGTCGAAGGTCGCCGCGGTCACCACCGTCGGCTTGTCGAGCCCGGTGTCGGCGTCGGCGGCGGCGAGGTCCTCGATCTCCAGCTTGTTGAGGCTGTACGAGGCGGCGTTGGCGCGCGAGACGTCGAGCTTCTGCCCGGGCGCGGCGCGATCCAGCTTCCAGTCGATGCCGTCGGTCACGCGCTCGATCTTGTAGCCGTCATTGCCTTCGGCCGGCTTCACCTCGAGCACTTTGACTTTTTCGATGGCGAGCCCTTCCTTGGACACCCACTGGCTGCTTGAGGCCGTGGCCTGGCGCAGCGGGTCGGAGACCGTGTAGACCTGCTTCGGGTCGGACGGGATCATCACGAAGCGGCCGTCGCCCTGGGCCTTGGAAATGTCGCCTTCGGGCTCCTTCTTGAAGTACTTCTTGCCGATCAGCAGCTCGGCGAGGACCTTGCCGTCGGCGGCCTTGAAGGTCACCGCAGTGGCGGCGCCTTCGTCCTTCTCGGCGAGCAGCAGCCGCGGACGGTCCTTCTCGCCGATCGGCTCGACCTGGCCCGCCTTGAGCTCGATGGATTTCACGACGAGGTCGGTGACCCGGTCGAGGTCGGCGGCGTAGCCGTTCTTCTCGGCGATGGTCCAGCGGCCGTCCTTCTTCACGAGCGTCAGTGTTTCCTTGGGCTCGCGGATGGTGATGGTCGCGACTTCACTCGCCTTGAGCCCTTTGAGGAGCGGCTGGCCGAGCTGGCCGACCACCGCGGGCCTGGCCGATTCGCCCTGCTTGAAGACGACCAGTGCGCCGCCGCCGAGCATGACGACCAGGACTGCGAGGATTGCTACGAACTGCTTGTTCATGCCGAGGCTCCCGAAGCGGTCGCAGACGATGCAGCGGTGGCGGCGGCTTTGCGCCGCCGGGCGACTGCAAACCCGATGCCGAAGAGGGTCACCAGCAGCGGCATCAGGGCGATGTTCACGACCTTGGTCCAGAACTGCAGCGCCTCGGCGTCCTGGCGGAGGGTCTTGCGAAGCTCCTTCAGCACCTGGCGGGTCTCGATCACGCGCTTCTTGAAGCGCTCAAGCTCGGCCTGCTGCTCCGGCGTCATGATTTGCGCGGTCTTCGCACCGCCGGATTGCTTCTGCAGCTTCTGCATCTTCTCGGTGGTCTGCTGGAGCTCGTCCTCGAGTTCCTTGATCTTGCCGAAGTACTGCTTCTGCGCGTCGGCTTCCATCTGGCGTACCACCGTGAGCGGGCGGAAGCCCGAGGCGCGGCTGCGCAGGCTGGTCAGGTCGTCGCCCGAGGCGAGCTGCTCGATCATGCCTTGCGCAAGGGCAAGGTTGCCGTTGGAGGGCACCACCACGCGCTGGCCGAGGATGTTCTGCACTTCGACGGCCGCGCCGTCGGCGAGCATGTCCGCGTCGGCCACGAGCACCACCGAGTTCTCGGCGGCGCCTTCCTTGAGTTGCGGTGCAGGTTCGGCCGGCTTTTTATCCTTGTCCGGGTTGAACGGCGCGGGCTTGCCTTCGGGGAACGCGGTCTTGAACTTGCCCGACAGGCGCAGCGCCAGGGGCTTGGCCTTGTTGTCCGGTGCGAAGCCTTTCATCGCGGCGTCGCCGGAAACAGAGGCCACGATGTTGTCGACCAGCATCGAGTTCGGCGAAGTCTTCGCGAGCTCGGTCACCTTGAGGCCGTCAGCCGGCTTGGTGGCGTCGAACACGCCGGAGAACGCGAGCAGCAGCGTGTCGATCTGGCTGGTGGCCACGTCGTCCTTGCTCAACGCCGTCTTGTTCAGCGTGATCACGGTCGGCGTGTAACGCTGGCCGGCACCCGACGCGTAGGTCACGTCGGCTACCACCTTGCCCTGGTCCATGTTGATGCCCCACGCCTTGAACAGGCGCGGCAGCGACGACGAGCCCGGCTGGCCCGGCATATTGGGCATCATCGGGTTGGGCTGCTGGTCGAAGAACATGTACGGGTCGACAAACGCAATCAGCTTGCCGCCGCGCAGCACGAACTGGTCGAGCGCGTATTCGGCCGATTCCATGATGTCGCGCGGCTGGATCACCAACAGCACGTTGATGTCCTTGTCGATGGCCTCGGCGCTCATCGGCACGGTCTTCACGTTGAAGTCGCGTTTCAGCTCGCCGGCCAGCACCCAGGGCTCGCTGCCCTGCCGGGTCATCGGGTTCATCGCCTCGCCGAGCACCGGTACCGCGCTCATGATGCCGATGGTCGGGCGCTCGGAGACCGCCACCCGCGAGATGGCGCGGATCAGGTCGTACTCGAGCAGGCGCTCGCGTTGC
>SESD01001785.1_pt1 | contig 11477 bp, 12 predicted proteins | sample 3171411 | NCBI WGS metagenome assembly SESD01 (sample SAMN06051880, study PRJNA518727) | freshwater metagenome | biome: subpolar coniferous forest; feature: holomictic lake; material: water; isolation source: holomictic Lake 442, 16.5 m depth | place: Canada: near Kenora, Ontario | collected...
GGTATCAATTGGATTTTTAAAAAAGTTCACGAGCTAGCGCAAGAAGAGTTGGTGGGAGAGGCTGATCGTCTTCGTGAGAGTTTGACAGAGCTTTATATGCAGCTCGAAGCGGGGCAAATTACCGAAGAAGAATTTGAGCAACAAGAAACGCTATTGCTAGATAGATTGGACGCATTGGATGAAGACGATAATATGATCGGGGATGCGGAAGACGAAGAAGGTGATGAAGAGGACGAAGATGAAGATGAAGATGAAGACGATGAAGAGGAGGACGAAGACGAAGAGGACGAATCAGAATGAAGTCAGCCCTTTATCCTGAATTTCTACAAGCATCACCATTGAAATTGGTCTTCTTTGGCGGCAAAGGTGGGGTAGGAAAAAGCACTTGTGCTAGTGCGACCGCCTTAAAACTGGCACAGCAGCAACCACAACATCAGTTTTTGCTTGTCTCTACCGATCCAGCACATTCTCTACGCGGTATTCTCTCCGATTTAGTATTGCCTAGCAATTTGCAAGTACGCGAATTAGATGCCTCAGCATCCCTGCATACGTTTAAAACTCAGCATAATGCTATTCTCAAAGAAATCGCGGAACGTGGAACGTTTCTCGATCAAAAAGACATTCAAGATTTAATGGATGCGTCGCTGCCTGGTATGGACGAGCTAGCGGCGTATCTTGAAATTGCCGAATGGATTCAACAAGATAATTACACGCGCATTATCGTAGACACTGCCCCGACTGGGCATACCTTGCGTCTGTTAGAAATGCCTGCGCTGATTCGCCGTTGGTTGATTGCTTTAGATACCTTACTTGCCAAACACCGCTATATGCGACAACATTTTGGCGGCAATCATCAATTGGATCATCTGGATAATTTTCTACTGAGCATGAATGATTCGCTAGAAGCCATGCACAGTCTGATGATAGATAAAGAACGCTGTTGTTTTGCTTTAGTGATGTTAGCCGAGACCATGAGTGTGGAAGAAAGCATTGATCTCGCTAAGGCATTGGCTTTGCAGCAGGTTTCACTATCAGAGTTGGTCGTCAATCGATTGTATCCTGAAAATAACTGTACAAGCTGTTGTGCAGAGCGTAGTAGGCAACTGTCTGCACTTGAAAACGCTATTAAGCAGTTACCTAAGCCCGTGTTTTGGACATTACCCTTGCTTGCTGTAGAGCCTCGAGGGGAATTAATTGGTACACTATGGTCTAATGTGCAATTTCTGGATAAAAATGCAGCCATAATGACTAGCAATATCCAGCCATTGCCCTTACATATAGTGAATCCCGTTCCACCTCCTAACAGAGGGTTACGATTATTGATTTTTTCAGGTAAAGGCGGTGTGGGTAAAACAACCTTGGCGTGCGCTACCGCCTTGCGCTTACATAACGATCATCCAGAATTGCGTATTTTATTGTTTTCAACAGACCCTGCGCACTCGCTGAGTGATTGTCTTGGTGTGACCATACAACCGCATCCTACCACGGTGCTGTCTACAGTCGATGCCCAAGAAATCAATGCCGAAGCAGATTTTGAAAAAATCAGGCTTAATTACCGTGAAGAACTAGAACATTTTTTGCAAGAGGTGTTGCCACATCTGGATATTACCTTTGATCGTGAAGTAATGGAGCATTTACTCGATTTAGCTCCGCCAGGATTAGATGAAATTATGGCATTGACGACTATCATGAATCATCTCGATAGTGATCGCTATGATATGATAATCGTAGATGCTGCCCCTAGTGGTCATTTGCTACGGTTATTGGAATTGCCAGAATTGATTCGAGATTGGCTAAAACAGTTCTTTTCCTTATTACTAAAATATCGTCAGATTATGCGCTTACCGCAGTTATCAAAACGATTGGTGCAGCTCTCACAAGATTTAAAAAAGTTGCGTGTTCTCTTGCAGAACAATGAACAAACGGGCTTGTATGCGGTTGCTATTCCAACGCAATTGGCGATAGAAAAAACCGTTGAAATGACCGATGCCTTGCAGGGACTGGGTATTTCAGTAAAAGCATTGTTTATTAATCAGATGACACCTAGCAGTGATTGCGAATTGTGCGAAGCAATTGCCAGTAGGGAAGCATTACAAGTTAAACGCGCACACACTATTTTCCCTAATTTGCCACAAGCACATATTTTTCGTCAAACAGATCCTTCTGGCTTGAACGAATTAACGGCACTGGGTTCGGCGATGTTTTCATAAGGTATGAGTTAAGCAGTATGTCAATAAATAAGCAGCATCAAGATGAAAACCAGCAAGTCTCGCTCTGTGAGGCATTGGATCGTATTTTAAATAAAGGCGCGGTTGTGGTTGCCGATATTACTATTTCTGTCGCTAATATTGATTTAATTTACTTAAGTTTACAGGCGTTAGTTGCTTCTGTGGAAACAGGAAAATTGTTGCGTGGCAGAGAATAACATAATGACATCCTCACAACTTCCGAAGTTTAACTTGCCTCCGCTAACCACACCACAGCGAGTAGGTGAAAACAAACAGCGGAAATTAGAAATCGATGGTGATCGTGTTCGTAATGGTTTAGCACAACTGGTGTTAACGCTGGTCAAACTATTACATGAGTTACTGGAACGTCAGGCAATCAGACGCATGGATTCGGGGTCACTGAGTGATGAAGAAATCGAGCGTTTGGGGTTAACCCTCATGCAGCAAGCTGAGGAATTAGATCGTTTACGCGAGGTTTTTGATCTCAAAGACGATGATTTGAATTTGAATTTAGGCCCATTAGGGCGACTACTATAAAGGACGTGTACAATGAACGACAACACGCAATCATACGATAATGATGATACAGAAACAGACTCTACTACAGAGATAGATGACACGGTAACAAATACCGTGAATGACTCTCCAGTAGAGAAAGTCATCACCTCCAATGCGATTATCGATATGAATTCGGCAAAACGTAGTTTGTTACTGCGTATGAGCAATACTCGGTTTGAACAAGGTGAACTACGGCAAGCAGTTGATGGCTATCTCAATGTTATTGAGCAATATCCTAACAGCGAAGAAAGTAATGCCGCGCAAGCTCAATTATTAATTATTGCTCAACGCTACGAACAAGAAGGTACGTTACGGCTATCGTTAGATGTATTTGAGCGGCTTGAGCAAATGCTGGCGACCGAATAAGCTTTAAAATACCTTAGGTCTAGGAAATTGTGGATTTAAGACCTTTAGGTCAACTATGTAAGGATTTACGCTATGAGCGATAACAAAAGATTAACCCATTCAACCAATTCGACCACCGTTGCAGATTTGTTGGAGCGATTACTGGACAAAGGTATCGTTATTAGTGGTGACATTCGCATTCGGCTAGTTGAAGTCGAATTGCTTACACTGGAAATTCGCCTACTTATTTGCTCGGTCGATAAAGCCTTAGAAATGGGGCTAGACTGGTGGAGTGGCAATCCAGCCTTTGATTCCAGAGCTAGAGGTGCGGCAGCATTACCTTCTCCAGAGCTAGAAGAGCGTCTACAGCGTTTGGAAGCTCGTTTGGAAGCATTGCCTGCTGTTAGTGAAGAAACAAACACATAAGGTTACTGTTTCATGCGTGCATTGATTTATTTTCCTATTATTCATAGTGCTAAGGACTTAGGTTCACTAGGCAATGCCGTAAATGAATCCAAAACAGATGCACAGGCTCAACAGTACGCGCTTGCTGTTGAACATTTCTGGGCAATGATTGGAACAACGATTGATAGTTTAGAACTCAAGTATGCAGGTTTGAAGCTTTATCAGGATGGCTTGCCTGTTTGCGGAAAAGAAAAAGAAATAGTGCATGATGTCGCCACATCGGGTAGTGAAAACTACCGATTGCTGGAAAGTTTGCAGGACAAAGGTGCGACACTCATGGGAACGGAATCAGCTGAATTATTGCTACAAGAACACGCCTTAATGACGCAATTACTTCAGTCTGGAGAGCGAAGCGAGTCTGCTTTAGCAACCGCGCAAACATTATTGAATCAGCGTGATGATTATATTGCGCAGCGCATTAATGAAACATTACAAAACGATGAAATGGCTATACTTTTTCTTGGCTTGATGCACAATATTGAAGCAAAGTTACCCAAAGATATTGTGCTGATTCAACCGTTGGGCAAGCCTAAATAACGGACGGTTACACAAATACTTAATTATTCATTTAATTGCCGACTATCGGTAATATTCTAAACAAAGAGGGTATGCGACCATGACAAAACAACTAAAAAATGATGCTCAAGTCGAACAAAAGACCTGTCGTTTTTGTCGTGGTAGTGGTAAAGACCCTTTTGGTGTGATGTCTTGGATTTCGAGCTGCTGTGTTTGTGGTGGTAAAGGCAGTGTTTTTGTACAATTGCCGAATAAAGCGTGCGCCCATTGTTGCGGGACAGGGGCAATTAAAACCCTGACTTGCACTTGTTGCTCAGGAAAGGGTTTCGTGCCGTTGCATAAAGGAAGTAACTCTCGATGTCCAGATTGCAATGGATCAGGAGACGATAAAGCAAACCCGTATTTAGCCTGTTTGCGGTGTCGAGGACGAGGCTTCATAGGCAGTTAGTGGGTCTTTAAAACATAATCAATATAAATTTAGTCAATGAAAAATGTTGGTCACAACTATGTGCTAATAATCGATGATAATAGAGATATTTGCGAGTTACTCTCGTATCTATTATCTCAGGCTGGCTATGAAACTCAGCAAGGTTACGATGGTGATAGCGCGTTAAAATTATTAGCGCAGCGTGAACCTGATGTACTGCTACTTGATATCATTATTCCTGAACCCAATGGTATGGCGGTTTTAGCCTATGCCCATAATCTTTATCCGCAACTCCCCGTTATTATTATTACAGGTAATGCAGGCATTCTCAGCGCGGTGTGTGCTATCAAAGCAGGCGCGTGGGATTATATTCCTAAACCTTTTGATAATAACCGCGTCTTAGAATTAGTAGACCGCGCTATACAAACCAGTTGGAGTAAGCATAATTATAGTTGCAAAGCCAACCGTGACACTAAAAATCGTATGGCTAGCATGATGGGTAATAGCCCTGAAATTCAAGTGGTTGCTAAAGATATTATTCGCGTGGCACATACCGACTTTTCAGTTATTATTCAAGGCGAAACAGGAACAGGTAAAGAACTAATAGCCAAAAATATCCATTTAGCCAGCCGCCGTTCTGCGAGTGTTTTTATTCCTGTCGATTGCGGTGCTATTGCCGATTCTTTAATCGAAAATGAATTATTTGGTCATGAAAAAGGTTCATATACAGGTGCTGATTCAATACGCATGGGTAAATTTGAAGCGGCGGAAGGCGGGACATTATTTTTAGATGAAATCGCAAATATGTCTTTATCCGCGCAAGCTAAATTATTGCGCGTTTTGCAAGAGCGCGTTGTTTATCGCATCGGAGGCACTAAAGCCATAGCGATTAATGTACGGATAGTAGCAGCCAGTAATGAAAGTTTGCTAGATTCAGTAGTGAAAGGCAAATTTCGCGAAGATTTATATTACCGTCTTAATGAATATGTTATTAGTATTCCCCCCTTACGCGCTCGTCTCGATGATATTCTCTTTTTAGCGAATCGCTTTATAGCAGAAACCTGTATTGAATTACACAAAGAGCCAATGGACTTTACCATCGCCGCTAAAGCAATGTTATTACGCTATTCTTGGCCAGGTAATGTACGCGAATTACGCTCGGTTATTCGCCGTGCGGCTTTAATTGCAGAACAACAAATTGATATTAATGATTTAAGCTTAGTTTTTAAAGAAGATGAAACACCGCCATCACCACCGCCTGTGACAAAATCTTATACAGATTATATGCAGAATTTTTGTTATGAAGGTAAATCATTAAAAGCGATTACTCAATTTAATGTTGATGAATTGGAGCGTATCATTATTCAAGAAACGTTAGTAAAAACGGGCAACAACAAAGCAGAAGCTGCACGATTGTTGGACATAGATTATAAAACGCTGTATACCAAACTTAAAAAAATTAATAAAACAGGATAAATAATTGTGAACACTAAAAAAGGTAATCCGTTAGGTAATGTCGAGGGTATGTTGCGTGGTTTGGGCGATTTAGTCGAAAAGCTGGGCGAATTGGCAGAAAAAGGCGAACAAATGAAACGCAGTGGCGTGTTCGATATTAATACAGAGGACGGTAAAAAAGCCAAAGCTGTCTATGGTTTTTCCATGAAAATGGGCTTAAATGGTGATCAAGAACCCCATATAGAACCGTTCGGTAATGTCCATCGTGATGAAAAAACAGGCGAAACCACCGTACAGGAAGTCTCTGAACCACTGATTGATGTCATTGAAGAAAGCGATCATGTGTTAGTGCTGGCAGAAATGCCAGGGGTTGGCGATGAGGATGTCACCTTAGAATTAAACGGTGATATTCTGGTGCTACACGCTGAAAAAGGCAGTAAGAAATATCACAAAGAAATTCTATTACCACGCTCTTTTGAGTCAGACGCAATGGAACGCTGCTGTCGCAACGGTATTTTAGAAGTCAAACTCAAAGTCTGAGGCGATTATGTCTGAAGAACTCAAGCTCAAAGTTGTCGAAGCCTTACCCAAAGACACGGGACGCGGTTACGCACGTTTAGACCCTGCCGATATGACTAAGTTAAACTTAGCCGTCGGTGACATCGTGCAGTTAAGCAGTAAAAAGGGAAAAAGTATCGCTAAATTGATGCCAACTTACCCCGATATGCGCGGTAAAGGTATTGTGCAACTGGATGGTTTAACGCGGCGCAATGCGGCACTTAGCCTCGATGAAAAAGTACAGATAGAAGCGGTTGCCTGCAAACATGCCACCCGCATTGTGCTGCTACCGACTACCATTACCCCCAGTCAGCGCGATATGAACTATATCGGCAGTCTATTGGATGGTTTGCCCGTACAAAAAGGCGATTTGCTACGCGCCCATCTGTTTGGTAGTCGCTCGGCTGATTTTAAAGTCGAAAGCACCACCCCTGAAGGCGCGGTACTGATTAATCCAACCACTACCCTGGTTGTCAGTAAATCGGGCGAAGGCAAGAATGCGGGAGCGACCCCCCGCTTGTCTTATGAAGACGTGGGTGGTCTTAAAGGTCAAGTGCGGCGCATTCGAGAAATGATTGAGCTGCCGTTACGTTATCCAGAAGTCTTTGAACGCTTAGGTATCGATGCACCCAAGGGTGTATTACTCAGTGGACCTCCTGGTTGTGGTAAAACTCTGATTGCTCGCATTATTGCTCAAGAAACCGATGCAAACTTCTTCACTATCAGTGGTCCTGAGATCGTGCATAAGTTTTACGGTGAAAGTGAAGCGCATTTACGCAAGATTTTTGAAGAAGCGGAACGTAAAGGTCCTAGTATCATTTTCCTCGATGAAATTGATTCTATTGCACCACGCCGTGACAAAGTCGTAGGCGATGTAGAAAAACGTATTGTCGCGCAATTACTGGCGTTAATGGACGGTTTGAAAAGTCGCGGTAAAGTGATTGTCATCGCTGCTACCAATCTACCCAATGCCATCGATCCAGCCTTACGCCGTCCTGGACGTTTTGACCGTGAAATAAATATTCCTATTCCAGACCGTGAAGGTCGCCGTGAAATTATCGACATTCACAGTACAGGAATGCCACTGAATGATGATGTGGATTTGAACATCGTCGCGGATGTGACCCACGGTTTTGTCGGTGCCGATTTGGAAGCCTTATGCCGCGAAGCTGCAATGAGCGCGTTGCGGCGGCTATTGCCTGAAATTGATTTTAGCGCAGCTGAATTACCTTATGATCGTCTAGCCGCATTAACAGTCACGATGGATGATTTTCGTGCCGCTTTATGCGAAGTCTCACCGTCGGCAATTCGTGAAATGTTTGTCGATATTCCCGATGTGCGTTGGGCAGATGTTGGCGGTTTGGATGATATACGCCGCCGATTAATCGAATCCGTTGAATGGCCCATTAAATACCCAGAACTGTATCAGCAAGCAGGCGTTAAACCGCCTAAAGGGCTGTTATTAGCCGGCCCTCCAGGTGTCGGTAAAACCCTGATTGCCAAAGCTATTGCCAATGAAAGTGGCGTGAATGTCATTTCCGTCAAAGGGCCAGCGTTGATGTCACGTTATGTAGGCGATTCTGAACAAGGGGTGCGCGAATTATTCCACAAAGCCCGTCAAGCTTCACCGTGTATTATTTTTCTCGATGAAGTGGATTCTGTCGTGCCTGCGCGTGGCGAAGGCTCAACCGATTCGCACGTTGCCGAACGGGTGTTAAGTCAATTCTTGTCCGAAATGGACGGCTTGGAAGAACTAAAAGGCGTTTTTGTGATCGGTGCGACTAACCGTGTCGATTTAATTGATCCTGCCATGCTGCGTCCTGGGCGTTTTGATGAAATTATCGAATTGGGTTTACCCAATGAAGAAGCGCGGCAACAAATCATGGCAGTGCATCTACGCAATAAACCCTTAGGTGACAATATCAGTGCCGAAGCCTTGGCTGCACGTTGTACTGATGCCAGTGGTGCAGAATTGGCAGCGGTGTGTAATCGCGCCGCCTTAGCTGCCTTACGCCGTGCTGTACAGCAAAGTAAAGGCGACAATGCGCCAGAATCGCTAACGGTACGCATAGAACAGGATGATTTTGACGAAGTGATTGCCGAAATGTTTGGTGATGAGGCTTAATCGTGAGTGTTGAGCCACAAACCGTACTGGCTATTTACCTGTACGGTTTTACCTTGCCTGAGTTGATTCCGCCCACGGTGTTAGGCATAGATAATGAGCATTCTATCAGCGTGCATTGCTGTGCAAACTTGAATGCCATTATCAGCACTACCGCCTTAGCCGATTTTACGGGCGAGCTGGGCGAAACCAATTTACAAAATGTCGCTTGGCTAACGCCCCGCGCCTATCGACACGCGCAGGTTATCGATCAATGTATGGAGCAAGGTGCGGTATATCCGTTATCGTTTGGTACACTGTTTTCCAATATCGACGCGCTAGAACAAGAAATGCACCGCCGTGCAGCAGATGTTCTGGCGGTGTTAAAGCACATCACAGGTTGCCAAGAATGGGCATTAGAAGCGACATTGGATCGCAAACAGGCAGTTGATACTTTACTGGCTGATGGACTGTCTTCGGGGCGATTTAGTTTGCCTGACAGTGTTGGTCGTCGTCATTTAGAAGAACAGAAATTGCGCCGCAGACTCACTGCTGATTTGAATGACTGGTTGGTAGAGTGTTTAACCACTCTGCAAGCTGAATTACAGCCATTTATGCGTGATTTTCGCGCACGGCGATTAGTGGATGACAAAATAGTAAATTGGGCATATTTACTACCCGTCGAACAGGCTGAAGGCTTTCGGCAACAGGTTGACGACATTAGCCACCGCTATGAAGTTTACGGTTTTAATTTTCGTATAACAGGGCCGTGGGCGGCCTATAGTTTTTGCCAACTTGCCACATCATCATGAGCTTATTATTGTATGGCATTGTGTTTGAAGACACACTGCTAGCTATTGATCCAGAATTACAGATCATCACTGCCGCTGGCTTAGCCGCTGTAGTCAAAGCTAATGACACCGAAATCAGCCGAGAACCTGCTGTTGTCATCGCTTACGGCGAACAAATTAACCATATTCATCAACAAACCACGCTCATCCCTATCCGCTATGGCAGTGAGCTAGCAAACGAAAACGAAGTGATACAGCACTTAACCAGCAATGCCCTACATTACCAAACACGCTTAGCCGAATTAGTAGACTGTGAAGAAATGGGCATACGACTCCCCATTGATTCACTTGAAGATAATCAGGTGAGCAAACCCATTAGCGGTTATGATTACTTATTAGCACGAAAACGTGTTTATGCAGTTCCTGAACAGACCGAACAACAAGCAAGTGTACTGAATAACGCTTTAGCAGGACTGTATCGCCAACAATGTGCAGAACTCAGTGTTTTTAATGGACGGCGTACTTATCTGCTAAGCTATCTCGTACCACGCACCGAATTACCCCTTTTTCGTGAAAAATTGCGCGATCTTATAGACAGCAGTTTTATTAGTGGTCCTTGGCCTCCCTATAATTTTACTCATTAAATAACTAACAGGCGTTATCCTCCGATGTTAGATTTCAAAAAAGCACCCGAAAATGATTTTGAACTTTTGTATCATACCTTGTTAGATGCAATTCCTTCTTCGGTATTGATGATTGATAAATCGCTGAATGTGATTTCCGTCAATCGTAATTTTTTACTGAAAAGTCAGCGTAACAAAGCCGATACAGTAGGTCGTCCGTTAGCACAGGTATTTCCGAGTGTCATTTTAGAAAATACGGGGCTTGAAAATCGCATACGCACTGTATTCCAGAGCAACTTACCCATCAATGCCCAGAAAATGACCTATCGCGCTCCAGGAGTGCCGATTCGTATTTACTATTATTCTATCTTACCGATTCAAAAGAATCAGGTGATGTTACTCATGGAAGATGTGACTGAACAAATGCGCCTTTCCGAAGAAGTACGACGGGTTGAACGCCATCTTGCGTCAGTGGTAGAAAGTGCCAGCGATATTGTGTTATCGACTGATATTCAAGGACGTATATTGACATGGAATTCGGCAGCGGAAAAATTATCAGGATTAACGGCGCATGAAGCTCATGGACAGTTCTTTTTTGATTTCTGTAGCACCCATCAGAAACAGTCGATGCGTTTAATTTTTAAACAGATGATGAGCAGTAATGATCCGCACACAGCAGAATTTGATTTATTAACCCCCAATAATGGTAGTGGAATACTTATTTCTTGGGTATTTTCACCGATGAAAGATGATTACAGTCAAACAGTCGGTGCTGTTGTCGTCGGTCGTGATTTGGCTGAACGGCGTAAGCTGGAACTGCAATTACGGCAATCACAAAAATTAACGGCATTAGGCGTTATGGCGGGCGGTATTGCACATGAAATTCGTAATCCGCTGGCTGTTTGTTCTTCCGCTGCGCAATTTTTATTAGACGATAATATTACCGCAGACTTTCATAAAGAATGTTCAAAAAAAATACAAACTAATCTTCAAAAAGCCTCAGATATTATTAAAAATCTTTTACGTTTCTCACGTTCTTCACTCGACGACACCGACATGGTGGAAGTTGATTTGACCAATGTACTAAAAGAAACGCTTGAATTAATCACTAATCAAGCTAGCGTTCAAAAAATCCGCATTGAATTTTCTGTACAAAACGAACATATCTTGGTCATGGGGATTTCAGGGTTATTGCAACAAGTATTTATGAATATTTTTCTTAATGCTATTCATGCAATGCCAGAGGGTGGCGTATTAAGCATTACCGTTGACACAGTTGAAGAACAGATTATCGTGCGTGTTGCTGATACAGGCACGGGTATCCCCGCTGGTGAACTGGATAAAATTTTTGATCCGTTTCATACCTCATCACCCGCTGGACATGGCACAGGGTTAGGTTTATCTATTTGC
>SESD01001789.1_pt1 | contig 11459 bp, 8 predicted proteins | sample 3171411 | NCBI WGS metagenome assembly SESD01 (sample SAMN06051880, study PRJNA518727) | freshwater metagenome | biome: subpolar coniferous forest; feature: holomictic lake; material: water; isolation source: holomictic Lake 442, 16.5 m depth | place: Canada: near Kenora, Ontario | collected...
ATTGATTTCAACAGGCGTTATCGCGGGTCTAACTACCGTCATGTTGGTGTTGTACTATGGACTAACGCGCATTATTTTTGCGATGTCACGCGATGGTTTGTTGTCGCCTTTTTTTAGCAAAGTTAATGTTAAAACCCAAACCCCTGTCCGCGTCATTGTGCTCTGCGGCGTTATCATAGCACTGATTGCCGGCTTTATGCCGTTGGGTGATTTGGCCGAACTGGTTAATATCGGTACGTTGGCCGCATTTGTACTGGTGTGTTTGGGAACATTAGTTCTGCGCGTTACCAAACCTGACATGGAACGTCCCTTTCGCACTCCGTTTAGTCCCTTGTTTCCTGTGCTGGGTATGTTGTCATGTGGCGCACTGATGGCCTTTTTGCCCGCCATCACCTGGCTACGTTTCGTTATCTGGCTGGTGATAGGCTTGATTGTCTATTTTAGTTATTCAATGAATCACAGCAAGTTGGCAAAATCCGGCTAGCTGCGCTGATTTACGCAAAACAAGGGCATCCTTTATAAATCACCCAAAGTAGCAAGTAGCCTCAATTTAACGTAGTAAAATTGGGGTGTTCGGGGGATAATCCTCGATTCCGCTTTGCTGCATCGAGACTACCCGCTGGTTTAAAAGTGAGAAGCAAAGCTTGATGATCATGAACTTCCAGTTATTTTAAAAAACCGAAAACTTGACCGCGTGGAGTCTATATAATTATTGTTTGAATGTCGGATATAAAAATCATACCCGACTTACAAAACTACCAACAAAAAACTAATTTCTAATTGTTTCAGAAAGTATTCTTTTTTGACTAGCTATTATCAGTACGTTGACATGTTAAAATAACATTTCGCCAGTCGCTCCCCGCGCTAACACCTTTAGTAAAACAATCGACTGTAGCCTTGGCGTCACTGGTTCCTGAGCAGAGATTAATTACATTTTTCCACTCCCAATCTTTATTGCCTTTAGCCCATTCCACTTTATCTGACTTGACGCTCAGAAAACATTTGCCTGGTTCAGATGGTTTAGTGGTGCCTTTGCAGAGCTGTTTCACATTTTCCGGTTCCCAATTAAGCTTGTCATCCGACCAAGGTATTTTTCCCTGGACGTCATTAAAACACTGCGTTTCGTTATCGCTTGCAGAGGCGACTGGATTAATAAATAGTGTTGCTAAAATAGCAATCGATAATACTGAAAAAGAACGTTTTACTGAGATGTAATTTGATTTCATATAACCTGCCTAAGTAATAAAAAGTTAACACTTAATTAATATAAAATGATTTCCAAAAATAGCAATATTATTTATTTTATGGAAAGAGTCTGTTTCTTTAAAAGGCTTGAATTCGGAAACCATCAATCTGACTCTTCTAAAATTTATGTAAAATTAAACGGTTAGCTTAGATAAAACGTAGTGAAATCGGGGGATGAAGAACATCCTTAAAACATCTCGAATTTTGCCAGGTATCCAAAATGATCGGAAACGATTGGATAAAAATGGCTGTTAAAGATGACTTCCATGGAATTGATTTTAATTGGATTACCATTGCGCTTGAAGATGTAATCAATGCGTTTGGGCGGGCTGTTTTTCCAGCCGTCTATTTGACCATGATAGCTGGGTTCGTAAAAACGGTAGGGATGTAATTCGTGGAATTGATCCACATATTCCCGATTGCCTACGATATGGTTATAGGTATTTTCTCCTGACGGCGAGTTAAAATCGCCAATCATTAAATCGCCTCTGACACCAAAATGAAAACGTGAGCGGATTAGTTTTTGGAGGTTATGGTATTCTTCATAAAAACCATGATGCCCCCAACTTAAATGCACATTGGCGATATGGAGTAAGCCGAACCACGGAACGTTGATGCATGACACGGTAACATTTCGGGACATATAATTGTCTTTGCGATGATCTGTAGAAACATAAGCCGAATAATTGTGCTGCATCGGATAGCGGCTCATGATGGCGGTGCCTTCTCGCCAACGATCAAAGCCTATGTGACTCCAGTCTTGATGAATATGATACCAATGCCCCCATTGACGCAATTTATTGCAAATTCGAAAAGCCATGTTGGATGGCGATTCGCCATAAGGGGTCGTGATGGGGTCGTGCATATATTCACCCACCTCCTGAAAACAAATGACATCTATAGCTAAATGCGCAATGGCTTCAGCAATAATATGTACCTCTCGCTCATGTTGATGCATGGTGTCAAAAGAACAGTATCGGGGATGTTCTTGATAAGTATGGAGATTAAGTGTCAGCAGCGATAGATTCATAAGATGGGTTTATACTCGGACGTTAAAAAATAGAACACGGATGACACGGATAAGGGAAGATTTTCTTCTAATGAAAATAGTATTTATTAATATAAACAGTTCAGTACGTAGGGCGTGCCATGCGCGCCTTAATTTTCAAGGCGCGCATGGCACGCCCTACAGACTAATATCCTTTGTGTCGTAATCAATAAGCTACACCCATTCCAATCGATACAGGTCTTGACGTCGATTGGCAAGATTACGCGCCGCACCACGCGTGCGAACCTGTTTTAATAAATCCAGATTGACATCGGCAATCAGTGTCATTTCTGTATTGGGTGTGGCTTCTGCCAAGATTGAATCATGGGGAAATGAAAAATCACTGGGACTAAAAATGGCCGCTTGCGCGTATTGAATGTCCATGTTTTCAGCGTAGGGTAAATTTCCGACACTGCCGGTAATCGCCACAAAACATTCATTTTCAATGGCACGCGCTTGTGAACAATAACGTACCTGTTGGTAGGCATTTTTGGTGTCCGTCCAGAAGGGTACAAACAGTATTTGTGCGCCCTCGATGGTCGCTAAACGGGCAAGCTCGGGAAATTCTGAATCATAACAAATTAAGACGGCAATTTTGCCACAATCGGTATCGAACACTTTTAACGCATCACCGCCTTGAACACCCCAACAACTGACCTCGTCAATGGTGACATGGATTTTGTATTGGGCTTCAAACGTGCCATCACGTCTCAACAGCCACGACACATTATAGAGCTCATGGGAGCTGTATTCAGGCAGGGAACCGGCGATGATATTGATATTGTAAGACATGGCCATTGCCAGTAAACCATTTCTGATTTCACTGGTAAAACCGGCCAAGGCACGAATGGCGTCAGGCGGGTTTTTATCGTTAAACAAGCCCATGAGTGGCGCACTCATATATTCAGGAAAGAGTATAAAATCAGCCTGATAACCGGATACCGCATCAATAAAAAATTCGGCATGTTTGAGCAGCTCTTCAACACTGGTCAACGTCCGCATCTGCCATTGCACGACGCCTAAACGGATAATATTTTTTAAGCTGCCCAGCGCAGGCGATTTATCGACATAATCAAGATTGACCCATTCAAGTAAGGTAGCAAATCCCATCGAATCGGCATCTACGGGCAGATAACCGGTTATCACCTTGCGCACATGAAAGCCGTTAAGCAGTTGGAAGGAAAGTACCGGGTCAAAAATCTCTCTGTTTTTAACCTCTTCGATATAACGTACAGGGGTAAACGTATCGGCGTATCGGGAATAACCGGGAATCCGCCCGCCTGCAATAAATCGACGTAAATTGAGGTTTCGGCATAATTCTTTACGAGCATCATACAACCGTCGGCCCAAGCGTAACCCCCTATACTGGGGATGAACAAAAATATCAACGCCATATAACGTGTCGCCTTGCGGGTCATGGGTTGTCAGATAACCGTCGCCGGTAATTTGAGCGTAGGTGTGGTTGTCGCCAAAGCTAGAATAGTTAACAATCATACTTAAGGCAGCGGCCACTAATTGACCATTATCTTCAATGCCAATCTGGCCTTCAGGGAAACGCGCAATTTGTGAAGTAAACTGGTCCGGTTTCCAGGCACCGCCTAAATTACCGTAAACATGCTCCATTAAAGTCGCAATATTAGCGTAATCATCCAACGTTAAATGCCGCAGTAGTAGCTTATGTTTCTCAATGTTGACTTTTTTCATGGTTGTGTAGCCTTGTCCAGTCCTGAAAGGAAATTTAAGCGGATTACCAGTGCAAAGCGCGTAGGCGGGAAAACTTTTTTCTTTGATGTTCGTGCATGCGTACCATAACGCTCACCAGCGCTTCAATCGCATCGAGAATATAGGGGCCTTTATTTAACATGACGCATTCGGCTCTAACCGCCATGGCCGCATCGGTAAATTCAGGCCGTGAGCGGGTGCCTTTTTTGGTGATAGATTCCAGTACCTGGGTTGCCCAAATAACGGGAACATGGGCTGCTTCGCATAACCAAAGTAGCTCTTCCTGAATTTCAGCTAGTCTGGCACTGCCTAATTCTACGGCTAAATCCCCTCTGGCAATCATGATGCCCAAGTTATGCCGGCCGATAGTGCCTAATATAATATCCGGAAGATTTTTTACCGCCAGATTGGTTTCAATTTTAGCGATGATAGGCAGTTCTGAGGCATTTCGTTTTGCCAGTTCTGATATCAATTTTTCCATATCTGCCAGCGTTTCTACAAAAGAAAAGCCAACCAAATCGGCATGCGCACAAATAAAATCCAAATCCGTTAAATCTTTCGGAGTAAGTGACGGCAAATTAAATATGGCTTCCGGAAAATTAATGCCTTTGTCACTCTTTATGCGGACGCCACCGGCTTTTGCCACGGTTACCCGTAATAATGCCCCCTGCGTGGTCACTGCTTCTACGATGGCGCCCAGTTTTCCGTCATCAATCCATACCGATTGGCCTATTTTAAGTTTTTCCAGAACGGAAGAAAGCGTACACCCTATTTGAGCCGGATGAATCAAAAGCCCCTTATTTTGCTCAGCCGGTTTACCGTCGATATTACCCGGTGTCAGTAACAGCAATTGATTCTTAAATACCCGAATATCCAGAGGCTCTCCGGTAAATTCTCCTAACGTAAATTGATTAGCCGACAGCGGATCATCTGTTTGTTGGGGGGGCATCAACGTTAAGCTGCAACCTGAAACAAGATAAGCCGTTTTGTCACAACTCACCAGCCAATCCGTATCAGAAAGTGCTTTTTCAACTTTCAGGAAACGCTGCTTGTTTTGGCTGTCAATAAACTCCAGGTACATGCCTACCGCAAGTTTTTGATGCAACGGTATTGGAATGGACACGCTGAATAATGCGCTGTCAGCAACGGCGCCTTTGGGGGGGCTGGTTAAAATCAGATATCCCGGAGTTACAACCGTTCCGGATCGGTCTTTTTGTACACGAATATGATAAATCGAAGGCCCTGGAGTAATGGCACCCGTACGAATTTTATGTCCGGCAAGATCCATTAGAATACGGCAGGAATGCCCTAGTTCGGTTTCTGCGCGGCGAACATTTAATATCATTGCCTGCCAAAAAACCGGATCATCATGTGCACAATTGATACGGGCACAGGTCATGCCTTTTTCAAGTAATGAACTGACCAGCGAATAATCCAGAGCAGCCTCAGTGGGCAAAGTCACCATGACATGCGCTCTACCGTAATCATTGTGCTCATGAAAGGGACCAAATAATTCAATCGTATGTTGTTCGAGCAACTGCTGGCCGCGATTAAATCCGTATTCACAGGGAATATTTTCACACAGTTGATACTGTTTTTCTGTTGCCCGTTTCAATACATCGATTAACGAATCAAACGTCGATAATACTGATGCTTCAGTTCTGCCCAACGAAGATAAACCCGTCTGAGCGAGGCGATCCTGTAAGTGACGCAGATCAAATTGCCGCATGGCAAGATAATGTGCAAGGTTACAGGCACTTTTAGAAAAGTAACCGGAATGAAAGTTGCCACGGTATTTTTGCAAGCGCTTATTGGCATTGAGTTCAATTTTCTGGCGTAAATCGACGACCTCGGCAAGAATTTGTTTCAGAACATCTTCACAGGGGTCGGGAATATTTTTTTTTGTGGCTACCATTTGACCAGCCTGTACTACAAAGTAATTAATAAATAACGATACTCCGCACGGTCACTCTTTGTAAAAAAGAAAACAATGCGTTGAACCTTTACCGCTATATTCCATTATATTTGAGTCTACTAAAAAAATGTGAACGTTTGATGAAAAATAGAGTGTAAGGGAAATGATCATTCTAAATGTGGATAACCACCTGAATACACGAGCGATGATAACTGCTTTTTTACGCGTTATCCCGTTCTATGCATCGGTCAATGGCATGTTTTTTACTAGCTGGGCAGAACCTGCGTTCTTCCCCCTCAAATCCCCGATTACAGTCATCTAATCGAACCCTGTAACACAAAACACAACGATTTAACCGACGTTGATAACGACAATAGGCACATATTATAGCCCGGTCAAGACGCTCAACTCTGGCTTTATTTTTTATGGATTGCACAAGTTGTTCAACTTGCAATACCGCATAAAGATGCCTGGCTTCATTTATCAGTCTATCATTATCCATGGTCAACCAACACTTCATTGTTTATATTTCAGGTGATTTAACAGTGTAAGCCAATTACATTGCACCGACACTAAGTAAATTATTATCCTATTTTTTTGACCCTTATTTTATAACATATTAATATTGCCAAGATATCACTTTTTAGCTGTGCTGTTTGATGCGCTTGATGGTAAAATTTTTCGATGAAAAGAACCTGTTTGGCAAATAAATCGATTCGATTCCATCTCGGGTACTCTTTTGTGTTGCTTCAGCCTTGTTATTTTATTCACTGATCCCTGTATTTAGGTAACATAGTGGCATTGTATTTTGTCGTGTGTAGCATGCTTCGACTTGCACGGTATAATATTACCGAAGAAGCCATGACTGCCAAAGATATTTTGTTACCATTATTTTCTATTTTTAAAATATCGCATCTATTCAGATCGACTGCAAGATTGTCAGGCTTACCGCTAATAAACCTTATAGCTTAGCTATTTTGCTTCTTATACTTAGTATGTAGTGCTTAAACACTAAAACAAAGGAGATTTCCATGATCACTGCAAACATTTTGCAACAGCTTGCCGAAACCAACGGAACACCATTATTAGTGATAGATCATAACGAATTGCGAAGAAATTATGCGACTTTGAAGAAATATCTCCCGCGTGTTCAAGTCTATTTCGCGATCAAGGCAAACCCTGATCCTGCCATAGTAAAAACCCTGTTCGATGCCGGTGCCAGTTTTGATATATCGTCAATGCCGGAATTTAGAGTGGTCTACGAAAACATAAAGGCAATGCCGGATAAAGAACGCTACGAGTGGATAAGGGAGCATATTATCTATGCGAACCCGATCAAGGCAAACGAGACGCTAATGCAGCTTGACCGTTACCAGCCATTGCTGACCTTCGATAACCTTGATGAGCTTGCCAAACTTAGCCGATACGCACCTAACGCAAGGCCTGTGCTTCGTCTCAGGGTTTCCAACGCAGGTGCCATGGTGGAGCTCTCCTCAAAATTTGGCGCAGAACCTGATGAAGCAGTCGAACTGATTTTAGAGGCGGAAAAGGCAGGACTTATCGTCGAGGGACTGAGTTTTCATGTTGGAAGCCAAACGACCAATTTTGAGAATTACATACAAGCCATTAATATCGCTGCGCTTATCTTTAAACAGGCCAGTGAGCGTGGTTACGACAAGATGAATTTACTGGATATTGGAGGTGGTTTTCCGGCCCCCTACGACATTTCAGTAAAGCCTTTCAGTGAATTAGCGAAAAGGATAAATTCTGAACTGGAAAGACTCTTTCCACCCGACATAAAAATTATTGCCGAGCCGGGACGGTTTATTGTTGCGACAGCTGGAACCTCAGTCTCGACAATCATCGGCAAGGCAATTCGGCACGGTAAACTTTGTTATTACATTAATGACGGCGTCTACAGTACTTTTTCAGGTATAATTTTCGACCATTGCCAATATCACTTTGACACTTTCAAAACAGGGGCGACCCAGATTTGTACGGTATTTGGCCCTACCTGTGACGGACTGGATGTTATTTCCATGACCGAAGAACTCCCAGCCGACTTGGAACGTGACGATCTTCTTTACAGCAGAAACATCGGTGCCTATAGCGGTGCAACATCCACTAATTTCAACGGCTTTGCACCCGCCAAGGTGGTTCACGTTAACCGCTAACGTCTTTTATTCACCACGAAGACGCGAAAGACACGAAGTTTTATTTTTTTAGATATTTCATGTGTCAAAGTTGCCACAGTGAAGAAGATTCAGCAACCGGAAAGGTAAGTACGCCGAAAACGTCGAACTAATCTGGTTTTGGCCGCCCGACAATTTAACATTGAATTTGGATATATTGGGTCTTAACTTACGTTCCCGTATCACTGGGCTTTAGATCTTTGAATATTTTCGACATAATCTTTAGAGTCTCCCAGAGGCAAATGACAAGCTTAATATTTTTGGCTATATCTAGCGATGCGCTCGAGCAATAGTCCAGCATGATAAGCGTCATCCGTCGTTTGCTCGAGAACACCCAATATCTCGGTCCAGTTATTCTCTTCAATCAGTGAGAGCACGATAACTCGACGCTGCTTCTTTCGCCATTCATGATAGATTAAGTCCGCATTTTCTTCACACTCTTTAAGCGTCTTACAGCAGGCTCTTATGCTTGCCAGCTCCAAGTCTGGATACTGCACTATCACCATCTGGAGTTGTTCGATCATTGATACCAGGGTCGATAAAATCTCGTGTGCTGCATTTTCGATCTGCCTTGGATGACAGATATCGATAAGTCGAGCAGTATCATTTATTCCATCCACGATATCATCCAAGCGTTTGACCAACTGCTCAGTGATATAAATATATTCGGAGTAAGTAAGCAATTCCAGACTGGAGTATGCCTCCGCCGTCAGTCTGTCGCCTTTTTCTTCCAGGCATTTAACCTTCGCTATATTTTGATCAGGCTCCTCAAGTTTCAAGAATAGTTCGCTAAGAGCCTTACCGCACTCTATCGTGTTATTGAGATGCTCCTTAAATATAATCTCTAGGGGGCGTGTATTTGGACGATCAACATTATCAGTATTCATAGTGGCCTAATAAGTCTATAAAAGAATCTACAATCGTGGTGTAGGTGTTATACGTAAACCTAAAACCCCCCTATTCCAGGGAGTCATCGCTTACGGAGTACCGCGATAAATCAGTTTTGAAAAAAATCATTCTATTCGATTCAGTTACAAAACTGATCAGCTCAGTTGCTGATTTGTGAAGAGAATACTTTTTATTTAAAAATGTTTATTGATATGAACATCATAGCAGGGAGTGCATTTTTCAGGTGCATCTCACCCCTAAAGTTCTATTTCATCCATCTGTCACCTAGAATCAAATAAAAAATTGCAAACAGGATGGGTAATCCCATGATTATAATCACATATACGCCAAATAAATTTTGGGCAGAAATAGCGTATAGAATAATCATAAAAGGAACTATCAAACCGAAAAAAATCAATACATTTTTCCCAAGTATATCGTTACTCACTTTCAAATAACCTTTTTTTGCATTGCAACCTAGGCAAATAGTCATCTTTTCTTCCAAATCATTCTGACAAAATGGACAACTGCTCATATTATTTTCCTGACCTTTTTTAGTTTGAATAAAAAATAAATAATTTATCGACTAAGATAGAAATTCTGATAGGTTTTTCGCAGTATAGCTGAATAAAATTACAATAATTTGACAGTATCCGGTTAGAAACGAACTTTTTATGTAAATCCAACAATCAGCATTTACTAATTGTTGGGTCAATTCAGATGACTTTACTAAATATTAACCACTTTACAGGCATCTTTGTATAAGCATCAAGCGTTAAATCGGCACGATTAAACAAAATAAATACCATTACACACGCTCAGTCTCGTTCTCTGAGCGATTGCAGTCGTGCCAGAAGTTCATCGGGGTATTCGATCTCAGTCTCGACTGCTAGCGCATAGAGCACACCCTCGTTGCCGTCGAGAGTCAGCATATCGCCCTCATGCAGGGTCGTGTTACCAATTTTGATCGTGCGTGTGGCTTCATCGATTTGCAGTTCCGTACAGCCGACAAGACAGACTTTTCCCAATTGACGGGCTACGACGGCGGCATGGGATGTGCGTGCTCCACGTTGCGTGAGCAGTCCTGTGGCCGATTCCAGCGCGGCGATGTCGTTGGTTTCCGCGTCACGACGCACCAGAACGACTTGCACACCGGCATCGTGGCGGGCGAGAGCCCGTGTTTCATCAAGAGCAATCTCACCGATGGCCACCCCGCTGCTCGCGGTAGCAGCCCGCGCGAGCGGCACCAATCCTCCGCCACCGGGGTCTACGATGCGAGACTTTGCCAGGACTTCCCGGTTAAGTCCCCCGGTACGCTCACGCGCGAGGTCGACACTGATAAGACCCTCGTCGAGCAGATCCAGTGCAATGCGGGCTGCGGCATAAGGCGTGCGCTTTCCGACGCGACTTTGCAACATAAACAATCGACCCTCTTGGACGGTAAACTCGAAGTCCTGCATGTCTGCGAAGGCGTGCTCAAGTTGCCGGGCTGCGACTATCAGTTCCTGCCAAACTGCTGGCAGAACGGCAGCCAATTCGTTGTGTCCATGAGCGCTGCGTCGTCCCGACACCACGTCTTCACCTTGCGAATTGAACAGAAAGTCCACCCACAGCGCCGGTTCGCCGCTGGCAGGGTCGCGTGTGAACCCCACGCCGGCACCCGATTGCCCGCCGGCATTACCAAAGACCATGCTTTGTACGGTTACTGCTGTTCCAATCGTATCGGGTATGCGGTTCAAGCGTCGATACTCGCATGCCTTGGGGCATTGCCAAGATGCAAAAACGGACTCGATCGCACCGGCGAGTTGCAGACTTGGTTCTTGCGGAAACCTTTTGCCTGCAGCTTCTGTATAGACATCGAGAAACCGAAGTGTGAGCGCCCGCAGATCAGCAAAATCGAGGTCACGTTCATCGCACGCACCGAACAGTGTTGTCGCGGCCTCGTCGAAGAGTTGCCTCGGCAGTCCGGCCACAACCTCGCCGTAGGTAGCCACGAGTCGTCGATACGCATCCCAGACCAGCCTCGGATTGCCGGTTTGGCGCAACAGGCCGCCGACAGTCGCATCACAGAGCCCAATATTTAGAAGCGTCTCCATCATTCCAGGCATTGATATCGCCGCCCCTGAGCGAACCGAGAGCAGCAGCGGGTGATGGGCGTCGCCAAAGCCAAGGCCGGTCGCGCGTTCCAAGGCATGCAGACCAACCTTCCACAGGCTGGGATTTGAGACGAGTTCCCGTGCTTCAGGATTCGTACAGTAGTGCGTACCGAGTACGAAAGCGGGTGGCACAGGCAGAGATATTTGCACCATACGCATTAAGTTCCAGGCTTTGGAGCCCATGGTCTCTGCTGTTGGTTGATCGGTGTTTGTTGCCACGGTGCCGCATCCGACCAAATATACTTCGGGTGGCAGCTTAGCTGTCGACTCCTCGTGCGTTGGTGCGGCCGTGG
>SESD01001792.1_pt1 | contig 11455 bp, 11 predicted proteins | sample 3171411 | NCBI WGS metagenome assembly SESD01 (sample SAMN06051880, study PRJNA518727) | freshwater metagenome | biome: subpolar coniferous forest; feature: holomictic lake; material: water; isolation source: holomictic Lake 442, 16.5 m depth | place: Canada: near Kenora, Ontario | collected...
CGTGGGGGCACAGCGAATCGGAATTTCCATGGACGACATCGAAAAGCAAGCACTCTTTGATTCCACGAACCAGCTGGGTTATCCGCTCCTCGCGGACCTGGGCGGCAGCGTGGCCCGCACCTACGGCGTCAAGCGCGCCCTGGGTCTTTTGAAAGTGCGCCGCACCACCTTCGTTATTCGCACGGACCGCACCATTGCCGACATCATTCATTCAGAAATGAATATGAACGTGCACGCCGACCGCGCCTTGGCGGCTCTTCGCGCTTAACGACTTCTCGGCGGGGTGTAGTAGCCGTTGAGGGGCGTATCGCGCAGGGCCAGTAGTTCGTCGAGTTCCACCTTGGTCTTTTGACCGTGGCGCAGGGCGGCCAGAGTGGCCGCGCGATTATTGGCGTAGACGGCATCCGCGTCGGCAGCGGCGGGATCCACCCACACGGCCACGATGAGCGCGAGCTGCAAAAGATTATCCTGCGCGACCAGTCCTTCCGCCACCGCGTCGACGACTCCGGAGGCCACGCCGAGTTGCGCCGCACCCCAGGTAATCGTGGCGTGCGCGTCGTTCGCGATGGTGGCTTTGTTCACGAACAGGGTCATGGGTTGCACGGGAACATTGGGTTGGGCAATCACCACGAAGGCCACGTGTCCCTCTCGTGGCGTCGCCAAGGCCGTGGCCCAGGCGGTGCCGACCGGACCCTCGCGTTCACCCAGCACCGTGTTGATGTGGGCGGCTTCCTTGCCACTGCCGACGAAGGCTTCTCCGAGCTGCATCACGAGACGGGCCAGGTGGTGGGTGGTTCGGCAAAGGCGGTGGTGCGGCCATAACGAGTGGCGCGGAGGTTTTCCGACGAGACCGTATCCGGCTTCGTGTCGTAGGCCAACAGACCGACGTGACGAAGACGTTCGCCACGAAGAGGACTGACCCGGTGCAGCGAGTTGCGGCCTTCGAAGATCAACAAGGTACCCGGCGTCATGGGCAAGGTGACGACCGACGAGTGGTCGCCGGCAAACACTGAGGCCACGGCGTCGTAGTTTTCATTCTCCGCGTCACGAATACGGGGAACCACGTCAAAGTCGCCGCCTTCCAGGGCGCTTTGAATAGCCAAGGACACCACGAAGTCGGTTTGGTCGAAGTGCCACTGCAGTTCGTCACCTTCGGACATCACCGCCAAGTTCAAGGCGCCACAGGGGTCGGCGTAGCGAAACAGCGGTCCGCGGTCGAGGACGTCTTCCACGAAGGCGGTGACCTCGGGAAGTTCATAGATCTGGCGCAGGGGTGAGCTGTAGGGGATGACGTCATAACCCACGGCCTTCACGGCGTAGGGCATCAGGTGCCAGCGAGGGTGATCCGACGGGTAGTCCTGATCCATCGGTCCGAGATAGGCCGGTCCCCGGCCACCGGAGGGGTGCGCTCGCTCGCGGAGGGACTCCGCGTCGGCCACTAGCGCCTGAATTCCTTCGGGACGAATAAACCCCGGCAACTCCGCCGCTCCGATCTCCGCCATTTGTCGGCGGGCATCGGCCACGAGAGCACGTGCGGCGGCACTAGTCAGATCGGTGAGAGGGTAACGCTCGAGGTCAACCAAATCGAGAGCAGACACGAAACGAAGGTTAGTTGACTACCACAAGAGAAGTTCGGGAGGTGGGTCATTGAGATATCCCGCCACGTGCGCCAGGAAGCGTGACGCCAAGGCCCCGTCAATCATGCGGTGGTCAAAACTCATGACTAATTGCATGACCTCGCGCACCACCACCTGAGAGTTTTCCACCCACGGAGTGGGACGAATCTGGCCCACGGCGATAATCGCTCCCGTACGTAGCGGCAAGACCGGCACCGCTCCGTCCACACCCATGGGTCCCACGTTGGTAATGGTGATGGTCGTTCCCGCCATGGCGGCCGGCGTGGTGGTTCCCGCGCGGGCCGTGTCGACCAAACTCATCAGTTCCCTCGCCATCGCGGGCAGATCGAGGCTGTCGGCGTGAGGAATATTCGGAACGATCAATCCGCGGGGCGTGTCGGCGGCAATGCCTAAGGCAATACGGCGCTGCAACACCACTTCGTTCGTCGCGGTGTCGAAATAGGAATTCATTCCCGGATACTGACGGACGCCATCGCAGACCGCGAGGGCAATGAGGGCGAGGGGCGACACCCGCACCTGACCCAAACTGCCGCGTGACTTCAGGGCCTCGACAACGCGCATACTGCGCGACACGTCAGCCGTGACCCAGACCGCGGCGTGCGGAACGGTGGTGGCGCTGAGGGTCATGGCGTCGGCCATCGTCTTGGTCACGCCGCGCACGGCAATGCGCTCCTGTGGGGGGCCGTCGCTCCATGGAGCAATCTCACGGCCGGCGAAGCGTTGGGGGCTGCTCGCCGCCGCCACACGGGGCCGCGGCCCGGCGCTCGTGCCGGCGAGCGCACGCTCCAGGTCGGCGCGCGTCACGAGGCCATTAGTCCCGGTGCCGGTGAGGCGGGCGAGATCGATGCCGTTCTTTTTGGCGAGTAGACGCACCGGCGGGGTGGTGCGCACGGGACCCGTCGAGGGGAAGGCTGCCGGAGCGGGTGCAGGAACCGCCACGTTTCTGGCCGAGGCACGGCGGCGGCGAGGGGCGTCACCTTCGTCTTCGACTCCGTAGCCCACTAGAACGGGGGTGCGTTCCGTGGGAGCCCCCCCTGTCGCGGCGGGTGCGTCAGCTGCGGTATCGATGACCACGAGGGGGTCGCCCACCAAGATCACGTCGCCTTCTTTTCCTCCGAGGGAGATCACGACTCCCGCGTAGGGGCTGGGAAGTTCCACCACGGCCTTGGCCGTTTCGATATCCACCAGAGCTTGGTTGAGAGCAATGGTGTCGCCCACCGCGACCTTCCAGGTCACGATTTCGGCCTCGGTCAGGCCTTCGCCGACGTCGGGCAGGGGAAAGATTCGCTCACTCATGATTCAAACTCCATCACTCGGTCCACCGCATCCAGAATTCGATCCGTGTTGGGCATCACGTGACTTTCGATGCGGGACGGCGGATAGGGCACGTGATAACCGGTCACCTGAAGGGCTGGAGCGCGCAGGGAATAAAAAGCTCGTTCGGTCACGGTCGCCACCACGCTGGCGGCGACGGAGGCCGTCGACGGAGCTTCGCTCACTACGACGAGGCGACCCGTCTTTTCCACCGACGCCACCACGGTGGCAAAGTCCACGGGGGCCACGCTGCGCAGGTCAATGACTTCCAGCGAACGTCCTTCCGTCGCGGCTACCTCGGCCACGTGGAGGGCCGTCTTGACGCTCGGTCCATAGGTGACCAGGGTCACGTCGCTCCCTTCACGCAGTACCGCAGCGGACCAGATCGAAAGTCCGGAGTTGGTCTCGTCGACGTCGCCCTTGTCCCAATAACGACACTTGGGTTCACAGAAGATGACGGGGTCGTCACACGCCACTGCTTCTTGAATCATCCAATACGCGTCGTGCGGATTCGAGGGTGACACCACCCGCAGGCCCGCCGTGTGGGCAAAATAACTTTCGGGGCTCTCCGAGTGGTGCTCAATGGCTCCGATATGTCCACCGAAAGGAATACGAATTACCATGGCCATTTTGTAGGCGCCCGACGTGCGGGCGTGTTGCTTGGCCACTTGAGAAACGATTTGGTCGAAGGCCGGATACACGAAGCCGTCGAACTGAATTTCGCAGATCGGGCGAAAGCCGCGCATCGCTAGACCCACGCCCACGCCGACGAGACCGGATTCCGCCAAGGGCGAGTCAATAATTCGATCTTCGCCAAAATCCTTCTGCAAACCATCGGTAATGCGAAAGACCCCGCCGAGCTTGCCGATGTCTTCGCCAATCATGAGCGCCTTCGGGAAACGGTCAAGGGAGCGGCGAAGTCCTTCGTTGAGAGCCTTGGCCATCGTCATGGAGGTCATGACGCACCCCCGACGAAATCGGCCAGATCCCGGCGACCTTCTTCCACTAAGGGATGTGGTTCGGCGTAGGCGTGATCAAAAATGCTCAGCGGTTCGGGGTCCGGCATGCTGAGAACATTGACGCGCAGTTCGGCGGCCATCTGATCCGCTTCGGCGGCCACCTCCTCAAATTTCTTCGGCGACATCTGATGTTCACGAATCAAGTAACTCTTTACTCGCTCCACCGGGTCACGGTGCTTCCACAGCTCTACTTCGGCATCCACGCGGTAACGCGTGGGGTCGTCCGAGGTGGTGTGCGCTCCCATGCGGTACGTGAAAGCCTCAATCAAGGTGGGGCCGGCTCCGGCCCGCGCATTATCGAGGGCGCGCTTGGTGACTTCGTAGACGGCCAGAACGTCGTTGCCGTCCACGCGAATACCGGGAAAGCCGTAGCCCTCGGCCCGGTGATACAAGGGGATCAAGGTTTGGCGTGACGTGGGCTCGGAGATGGCCCACTGATTGTTCTGCATGAAAAAGACGATCGGCGCGTTGAAGACCGCCCCGAAACCAAAACCTTCGGCCACGTCGCCCTGACTCGTGGCGCCATCACCGAAGAAGGTCATCACGGCCTCTTCGGCGCCGTCGCGTTGAATTCCCATGGCGTAGCCCACGGCGTTGAGAACTTGATTGCCGATCACGATGGTCGGCACACTGTGGCGGTACTGGACGGGATCCCAACCACCCATACTCACGCCGCGAAAGAGACGCAGCCAGTCGGTGGGAGGAATTCCCCGACACCAGGCAATGCCGTGTTCACGGTACGAAGGGAAGGAGAAATCCTTCGGGGCCATGGCGCGACCCGCACCGATTTGGGCGGCCTCTTGACCTTGTACCGGTGCCCAAAGAGCCAGTTGGCCCTGTCGTTGCAGCGAGGTGGCCTCGTGGCAGATGCGGCGAACGATGGCCATGTCGCGATAGAGACCAAAGATCTCTTCGGCGTTCAAGCTGCAGGCGTACTCGTCGTGTTCGACGCGCAAGCCTTCCGGCGTCAACAACTGAACAGCAGGAACTTCTTTCATGCACTCCCCTTTGAGCCCACTTACACCTTGACGCTACACCTCTAGAGTTACGCGGTGGCTAGATTCTTCGTTGACCTGACCCCCTTGCGTCAGAGCCGCGACTTTCGCCTCTTATTCGGTGGTCAGTTGGTCTCGATGTTGGGTAGCCAACTCACCTTGGTCGCCATTCCTTATCAGATTTACCTCGCGACGCATTCCAGCGTGTGGGTGGGACTCTCCAGTCTCGTGCAATTTCCCTTTTTGATTTCCGCCTCGCTGTGGGGTGGCGCATTGGGTGATCGATTCGATCGACGGCGCATCATGATCATCTGCGCCCTCGCGTCGGCGATTCTCAGCGTCGGTCTCGCTCTCAACGCCTCGTCGGCACAACCCTCACTCATCGCTCTCTTCGTCGTCGCCGCCCTCGCGGCGGCGGCCACGGGTTTTGCTAATCCCGCGCGGAGTGCCTCCATCCCGCGACTGGTGGGTCCCGATCTTTTGGTGGCGGCGTACTCCATCAACCAAGTGGTCATCCAGTTCGCCACCGTGCTCGGCCCCGCCGTGTCGGGCCTTTTACTGGCTCACGTAGGCATCTCCATTTGTTACTGGCTCGACGCGGCCAGTTTCCTCGCGGTGGTGCTCGCCAGTCTCGCCCTTTCCCCCATCCTTCCGGAAGGTTCGGCCCACCGCGTATCAACGCTCGCCGCCATCGGCGATGGTCTGCGCTACGTCAAGGGCCACGTCTTCGCCCAGTGCGTCTACCTCGTCGATCTCAACGCCATGATCTTCGGCATGCCCAACGCCCTCTTCCCGGCGATGGCCGTGCACTATTACCACGGTGGTGCCACCACCTTGGGTCTGCTGTACTCCGCTCCCGGTGCCGGAGCTCTCCTCGGGGCCCTCACCACGGGGTGGGTGGAGCGCATTACCCGACGTGGTCGCGCGGTGATCGTGGCGGTCATGGTCTGGGGCGCCGCCATTGCCCTCTTTGGCCTGTGGCACTCCTTGCCGGTGGGCCTGGTCATGTTGGCCCTGGCCGGTTGGGCCGACGTTATCTCGGCCGTCTTACGCAACACCATCTTGCAATCGTCCATTACCGACAAATTCCGTAGTCGCATCTCATCCATTCAGATGGCCGTGGTCCAGGGCGGCCCCCGTCTCGGCAACGCCGAAGCGGGGCTGGTGGCGGGATTCGCCGGGACGGAAGTCTCGGTGGTGTCCGGCGGAGTGTTGTGCATCGTCGGTGCCGTGCTGCTGGCGCGTTGGCGACGCGAGTTTTGGAACCTGCGCGCGGAGAGTTAAATCAACTCGGACAACAAGGGCAGGATGTTATTGACCTGAATCGTTGTCCGAACGCCCATGGCGCCGTCGGGTAGCTCGTCCACGCGGTCTTCAAAGGACACAACGAGGTACTCCCACTGACGTTCGTCACCGATAATGGTGTCTTCCACGCGAAAGACCGCACCTTCGCTCACCACGGGCTCGGGAGAACCGGCGGGGTAGACGGTGAAGCGCGCCACGCGACTTCCGTCGGGCTCACCGACGTAGGGGCGCAGGGGCAAGCAGCAGGGCAGCACGGTGAACTCCATACCGGCCTCTTTGTGCACGACTTTTTCTTTGAAGTCAGGACGTTCTTGCATCTCGATGAAACTCTTGCGCGTGGGATAGAGCACGATGCCCATGCGGTGCCAGCCACCCTCTTCGTCAATGACGTTGCCGAAGAAGGCCACCTTCGCGCCGAAGCGCGCGAGCACGTCGGAAGGGTTGTAGATATCGTCGGCTTCTTGGCCGCTAATCGCGGCTTCCGTGCCGTCGGCGTAGACCGCCTTGGGCTTGTAGCGCATGTAGTTGACCATCCAGATCGGACCGTCTTCCTCCGCGGGTGTGGTCGCAAGTTTCATCGCGTAGTCGTAATTAACTTTTCCCATGCTGTTTCGTGCCATGGTCACAACATAACATCTGGCAACTTCGCTGACACAACAACTCAGGAGCGTCGCAGGGATACCCTTTGCTTGCCGTTGGTCACCGCGGCGAGTTGCCCACAGGCCGCGTCGATGGAACGCCCGCGGGTCTGACGCACGGTGACGTTCACCCCGAGGTCCTCCAAGAGGGTTCGAAATTCAAACACCCGTCGCGAACTAGTGCCCATCACCAAAAAGCCCGGTGTGGGGTTTAAGGGGATCAGATTCACGTGGGCGTGCAGGGGCAGGGCGAACGCCGCCAGTTCCTCCGCCGCGCGGTCCGTATCGTTCACCCCGTCGATCAAAGCCCATTCCAAACTCACGCGGCGCGACGTGGTGTCGAACCAGTAGTGACAGGCCGTGGCCAGTCGCTCGAGCGGGTATTTCTTGTTCAGCGGAACTAATTCGTTGCGCGTCTCGTTATTCGCCGCGTGCAGCGACACCGCCAGGGTTAAGGGGAGGCCTTCGTCGGCTAAGCGTTCGATGGCCGGGGCCACTCCCACCGTCGACACCGTCAGGTGGCGGGCGGACATGCCGCGATAGTCGTGCAGGCGTTTCACCACCGTCGAGGTCACGGCGTAGTTCGCCAGCGGCTCGCCCATGCCCATGAACACCACGTTGCTGAGACGTCGCGGGGCGGCCGCGCGCGCGGCGAAGGCCACTTGTTCGAGCACTTCACCCACGCTGAGCTGTCGAGAAAAACCGGCCTGCCCCGTGGCGCAAAAAGTGCAGCCCATGGCACAGCCGGCTTGGGAAGAAACGCAGACCGTCACCCGATCGGCATAGGCCATCAGCACGGTTTCGATGGTGGCGCCATCGGCCAGACGAAAAACCCACTTCCGGGTCGAACCTAAGTCGCTGGCGACTTCGTGGGCCACTTCCAGACTCGAGGGAAATTCGCTTCCCAGTCGCTCCCGCAGGGCCTTGGGAATGGTGGAAATTTCCCCTAATGCTTGGTTGTCGCGCCACAGACCTTGGAAGACCTGATCGGCGCGGTAGCGCGGCTCACCCGTCAGAGCGGCGTCCAATTCCTCACGAGAAAGTTGGTAGACGCAGGGCACCCTTAGAGGCTAGAGCACCACCAGCTGAGATTTGTCCTAAGTTTGCTACTTGACTGGGTCGCAATCGTCCGATTGTGTCCCACCTAACAAGGGGAAAACATGGAATTGAAGAACACTTCGGCCATCGTCACCGGTGGTGCATCGGGACTCGGCGAAGCTACCGCTCGTCAACTCGCCGCCCGCGGCGTCAAAGTAGTGGTGGCTGACCTCAACGACGAGCGTGGCGCTGCCATCGCCGCCGAGATCGGTGGCGTCTACGTCCACTGTGACGTGACCAACACCGAACAAGTCATCGCCAGCATCGACGCCGCCGTCGCCATGGCTCCCTTGTTCAGCGTCGTGAACTGTGCCGGCGTCGGCTGGGCCACCCGCACCATCGGCAAGGACGGCGAATATTCCTCCGCCCACGACCTCGACCTCTACCGCAAGGTCATCGAGATCAACTTGGTGGGAACCTTCAACGTCTGCCGCTTGGCCGCGACGGCCATGAGCAAGAACACTCCGGACGCCGACGGCGCTCGCGGAGCCATCGTCAACACGGCCTCCGTGGCCGCCGAAGACGGTCAGATTGGCCAGGTCGCCTACTCCTCCTCCAAGGGTGGCGTGGTCGGACTCACCTTGCCGCTGGCTCGTGACCTCTCGGTGGTCGGCATTCGGGCGAACGTGATCTTGCCGGGTCTCATCGACACCCCCATCTACGGCACCGGTCCGGCCTCGGAAGAGTTCAAGGCTCGCTTGGGTGTGGGCGTGCTCTTCCCGAAGCGCTTGGGCTTCCAGGACGAGTTCGGCACCTTGGCCGTCGAGCTGCTCTCGAACAGCTACATGAACGCCGAGTCGATCCGTTTGGACGCCGGCATCCGCATGCAGCCGAAGTGATGTTCACAGAAAAGGGGCCGGGTGAACCCGGCCCCTTTTCTCATTTCCGAACACTTTTTTTCTGGCCGGTCAGTGAGTGGAAGCTCGAACCTGTCGCGTCGGTTGATCAGCGCTGTCCCGAGCCACCACTGAATTTCCTGCGCTGACGAGGGCGTTCGGCCAGAGGAATCTTTCGAGCCATCGGCGACAATACAGCAGCCTAAATTGCGTCGCCCATATTTTCGAAGCGGGCGAACTGCTCCACGAAGGCCAAGTTGGCCCTGCCAATAGGACCGTTGCGGTGCTTGGCCAAGATCACTTCGGCGATGCCCTTCTTCTCAATAGTGACGTCACCATTGATGTCGGGGCGATGCAGGAAGATCACGATGTCGGCGTCTTGCTCCAAAGAACCCGATTCGCGAAGGTCCGACATGATGGGCGTGTGGTCGGTGCGGTTCATCACCGCCCGCGAGAGCTGCGAGAGAGCGATCACGGGGCAACGAAGTTCACGCGCCAACAACTTTAAACCACGACTCATTTCCGAGACTTCTACCTGACGGTTCTCGCTGCGCCCCCTCGAACTCATTAGCTGCAGGTAGTCAATGATGACCACGCCGAGTTCGCCTTGTTGCTGCTTCAAACGTCGCGCACGACCCCGGACCTCCATCACCGTCAGGTTGGGGTTGTCGTCAATAAAGATGGGCGCGTCTTGCAGGTAGCCCAAGGCCTCTTCGGTGCGCTTCCACTCCATGTCGTTGAGCTCGCCCGTCTTCATGCGACTGGAATCAATACGCGCCGTGGTGGCCAGAATTCGCTCGGTAAGTTCACTGCGACTCATTTCCAGGGAGAAGAAGAGGGCGGGCTTGCGCATGACCGCACCCACGTGAACCAAGATCCCGAGGGCGAAGGCGGTCTTTCCGGTGGAAGGTCGCGCGCCCACGATGGAGAGGCTGGTCGGCTGTATTCCCTTCAGCAAGGCGTCCAAGCCGCGATACCCAGTTTCGATACCCGTAATTTGACCGGCGTTATTCGCACGTTGCTCGAGGACGTCGATTTCCTCCATTAACAAGGGAAGAAGTTGCGAGACGGTGTCGCGCGCGTCACGGTCAGAGATTTCCAGAATCATCGATTCGGAGCGGTCCATCAGCGCGTCCACGTCGTCCGACGGCTGGAAGGCTTCGTCGGTAATCTTCGACGACACCTCAATCAAGCGACGCTGACGCGCACGGTCGCGCACGATGCGGGCGTAGTCGGCGGCGTTGGCGGAGGACGGAGTGTTGACTTGCAGCGACGCCAGCAGGGAGGCGTCCAGGGATTTAATGCCGCGCGCTTCCAACTTCGCCTTCAAGGTGACGTAGTCCACCTCGATGTTCTGATTCGAGAGTTCGACGATGGCGGAAAAAATCTGTGCGTGCATCGGGCGATAGAAGTCCTCGGCGGCGCAGAGTTCTTGGGCGAGCAGGGCCGCCTCGCGCGACAAGAGCATGGCTCCGATCAAGGACTCCTCCGCGTCGACGTCGTTCGGCGGGACGCGGGTCGGGGCGGAGTAGGTCTGCTCGTGGTATTCGTATTCGTCGATGTCGGACATGGTGACTCCCAGCGTGGCTGATAGGGGCTGTGGGTTGCAAGACCCAAAGATGGGGAAAGCCTGTGCATTTCAACGCACACCTGTGACACGGGAACAAAAAAAGGGCCGAGACTAGGTCCCGGCCCCTTCTTTGAAACGAAAAACTAGGCCTTCGCGACTACCTCAATGGAGACGGTGGCGACCACGCCATCGAAGAGTTCCACCGTGGCGCTCGAGGTTCCGAGTTCCTTGATGTGCTCCGTCAGGGTGATCTGACCGCGCTCCAGCGAAATGCTGGTGGCGGTGCGAATGGCGTTGACCACGTCGGCTTCGGTCACCGAACCAAAAAGGCGTCCGTTGGCACCGGCGCGGGCGGCGATGCTGAGTGAAGCCTTTTCGATGACGCCTCGCTGCGTTTCGGCAGCTTCACGACTCTGGGCGTCACGAAGGTCACGGGCCTTGCGCATGGAAGCTGCTTGCAGCGCCATGCTGTCGGTGGCGGCCAGGGCTTGGCCATTGGGCATCAAGAAGTTGCGGGCGAAACCGCTCTTGACGTCAACGACGTCACCACGACGGCCAACACCTTTGACATCACTACGAAGAAGAACCTTCATTACTCCGCCTCCTCGATTGCGACGTCAGCGACGACTTCCACGGTCAGCTCTTCGCTGGACTCAAGAACGAAGTCCTCGATACCTTCCAGGGTGGCTTCGTTCTCACGGTCAGCGCGTGGACCACGAGGACCACGGTCACCGCGATCATCACGTCCACCGCGTCCACCGCGACGCTCCGTCACGGTGCGCTGGGTGTACGGCAACAAAGCGAGTTCGCGAGCAGTCTTAATTGCGTCGGTCACGGCACGCTGGTGCTGCTGACAGTTACCCGAAACGCGACGGCCACGGATCTTGCCGCGGTCCGAGACGTACTTGCGCAAGGACCCGAGGTCCTTGTAGTCGACGTAGGTCACGTTGTGAGCACAGAAAACACAGGGCTTCGGCTTCTTGTCGCGACGGCTGTCAATTTTTGGCGCGCGCTTTGGCGGCGTGGGCATATTCCTACGTGGC
>SESD01001793.1_pt1 | contig 11442 bp, 10 predicted proteins | sample 3171411 | NCBI WGS metagenome assembly SESD01 (sample SAMN06051880, study PRJNA518727) | freshwater metagenome | biome: subpolar coniferous forest; feature: holomictic lake; material: water; isolation source: holomictic Lake 442, 16.5 m depth | place: Canada: near Kenora, Ontario | collected...
CCATAAAAATCGGCGTGTGATGATTCGCTTCAGCGCGTTGATTTTGTAAATTATTCAATGTCGGTAAATACGCCGACAACGCAATAATTCCCGCAAGCGGTTGATTAAAGCGCAAACCCGCGTGCAACGCCAACACGCCACCTTGTGAAAAACCGACCAACAAAATGTTTTTCGACGGAATGCCTTTGTCGATTTCGCGCTGAATGAGTTGATTGATTAACGTCGTAGAATGCTCAATTCCGTTGACATCCACTTCTCTATTCAGGTCATTCATGCTCAAAATATCGTACCACGCTCGCATTTCTGCGCCGTGATTGATGGTTATTTTTTGAATGGGCGCGTGGGGGAAAATGAAATGAATGCTCGACGAATCAATCAAATGTAATTCAGGCACGATGCCTTCAAAATCGTGACCGTCCGCGCCCAAACCGTGCAACCAAATGACAGAGTATTTGTGTGTAGAAGTCGCTGGAATCTCAACGCTTTGCAGCGCATTTGCGTTTTGCTGTGTCATAACTAACCCCAAAATAAATAGAATAAAAACTTTTGCGAAATGTAACATTTTTTAATGACTACTTTTTGAAAATAATGCGGCAAATGCTTGTGCGGAACGCTCAGAATCAGCCGTCGCTAAACCGCCAATGACCGCTAATAAATCCGCGCCAGCATCAATTAGCGACGCGCCATTTTCAGGCAAAATGCCACCAATTGCCACAATTGGCAATGTTAAAACTTTTTTTGCAGCAGTTAATGTGCCGATTTCAGTGGGGGCGGCGAGTGGTTTTGAATTCGAGGTGAAAAATCGTCCAAACGCCACATAATTCGCGCCTTGTTTTTCAGCTTCAATTGCCCGTTCGAGCGAGTTGTAACACGACACGCCAATAATCGCCGATTCGCCCAAACGCTGACGTGCTTCTAAAATCGAACCATCGTCCACACCTAAATGCACACCGTCTGCCCCAATCTCTTTGGCAAGTTCAACGTTGTCGTTAATGATGAGCGGGACGTTATAGGTGTGACAAAGTTCGAGTAATTCACGCTCGAAAAGCACATCCCCCCTGCCCCCCTTCAAAGGGGGGAGTTTAGATCGATACTGCACAATCTTCGCGCCACCTTTCAAAACTGCTTCGGTAAAATCCAAAATTTCATCAGCTGTTTTACCTTCAGGCGTAATCGCATAAAGCCCGCGTTTTGGCATTAACATTTATTCATTTCTCCAAAAAAAACGATTCGGATTCAACTGCCCCGCACCCGTTCGATAACCAGCTTGTAAGCTGTGCCAAGCGTATTCCTGCGCGTCATTGATGGCTTGCAACGGCTCAACGCCCAGCGCAAATAACGCAGCAATACTCGCCGCTAACGTACAACCCGAACCGTGATAATTCGCAGGTAATCGCGCCCAAGTATAATTTTGCTGATATTCAAAATGAAAAAGTCGATTTTCTACGCTTTCCGTTGCTTCGTCCGCACCCGTTATTAAAACGTATTCACAACCCGAATCCAGTAATTTCAAACCACACGCTTCAACCTCTTCCAAACCCGTCAAACGTCGCGCTTCCTGACAATTCGGCGTTAAAACTGTCGTTAACGGCAATAATAATTCCTGCATCGCCGTCAACAATTCGTTATTCGCTAAATTTAATCCACCACCAGCTGCTAAAATAGGATCTAAAATCACGGGAATTAACGGATAACGTCGCACAATATCCGCAATCGCTTCGATAATCTCCGCGCTACCAATCAGACCAATTTTAAACGCATGAATGGGCATATCGTCCAACAACGTTTTGGCTTGCCGAATAATATGTTCTGGTTTTTGCGGTACAATTTCCACGATATTTTTTGTATTTTGTTCCGTTAAGCAAGTAATAATGCTTGCTGCGTGGCAATGATGGCTGGTGATTGTTTCAATATCCGCCTGAATTCCCGCGCCACCGCTAGGATCGTGACCCGAAAATGAAACCACCACCGGACGTTGCGTAAAATTCATTGTAACTTTCCTCATTTTAAATGGCTGAATTGAAATATGTAGACAGGATTGCAGTTAGTTGGTTAGTTAGTTAGTTGGTTAGTATAATCCTACATCTATAATATGGTTTTAACCCTGCCCCCAAAAAATTAAAAATATGCCCAATAATCAAGAATATGTCTTAACGGATTCCGATTTAATTGTATCAAAAACGGATTTGAAAGGAATTATTACCTATGTCAATGACGATTTTATTCGTATTGGCGGCTTTTCAAAAAAAGAGTTAATCGGTGCACAGCATAACATTTTACGCCATCCGGATATGCCAAAAGCCGCGTTTGCGGATATATGGAAAACCTTAGAAACGGGTAATCCATGGACGGGCATCGTTAAAAATCGGACAAAAGACGGCGGTTTTTATTGGGTTCGTGCTAACGTTATGCCTATTTGGGAAAATGACAAATGTGCTGGTTATATGTCGGTACGAAACAAACCTTCCGTCGATGAAATCAGTAATGCCGCAAATTTATACTGCGAAATGAACGCAGGGCGCAACAAAATAAAACTGGATTCCGGTGAGATTATTACACCCAGTTTGACCGCTGCCATCCGTCGCACGTTTAAAAATATCACCGTTAAAACCAAACTAACCACATTGGTTACGGCATCATTACTGGCACTCGGTAGCGTGGGAATGTACGGGTATTACGGCATCAACATCATTAAAGATGCTAACATACAAAATCAACACAAAGTTGAATTGCACGCGCAAAATGTCAATTTATCGTGATTGGTGCAAATTGAATTCAAAACGCAAATCCAAGAGTGGAACACATTATTGCACGGACAAGATAAATCGCAATTTATCAAATACAGTCAGGCATTTGACGAACAAAGCGTAAAAATTCACAATGGATTAACGACGTTAAATAATCTGATGGCGGAGATGCCAGAAAAAGACATAGTGGCGTTAGTCGATATAGCACTAAAAAATCATGATGAATTTATAGTGCAATATCGCGCCACGTTGAAAACGTATCAAGCTGACAATGTGGCTGATATTTTTGCAGTGGATACGATGACAAAAGGGATTGATAAGCAGTTTATGGAAAATATAAATAAACTGGTGTCATTCCATCAAGCTGAAATTATAAAAAATATCGATGAGAGCAAAGACTTTTCAGAACATGAGACGGCTCTGTTTTTACACAATATATTGGTGATGACAATTGTGATGGGCTTGATTTTATTGGGCTGGGCAAGTGCCACATTAACAAGCGTTTTAACGCCAATCAAAACAGCAACCCATTTAATTTACGATGCTGCGGAAGGCAAAGAAATTCGGCTCAATGAGTTTTCTAAAAACGAATTAGGCAGATTGATTCAAGCCATTAAATCATTTGCTATTATTACAGAATTCAACGTCGCTGAAGATAGACGTGTCGCCAACGAAATGTTACGCATCAAAATGGGTCTGGATGAAGTCAGAATGCCTGTGACTTTGGCGAATAGTCAAAAAGAATTGATTTACATGAACGCCGCTGCACAAAGGTTATGGAATGAGATGAGTGATGCAATTTCAGATCGTTTTCCAAATTTTAATGTCGATGAAATGCTGGGGCATTCAATAAATCTTTATTTTGAAAAGGATGAAGAACGGGTAATTTTTAGCGAACAAAGTAAAGAACCCAAAATCATGTTGATAAATTTGGGTGGCAAGCAGCTACGTTTAACGGTTATTTCGATTTACGATGGCAGAGGTTTTTATGCCGGGCGGGCAACGCAATGGAAAGATATTACTGCTGAAGTTGCAATGGAAAAACAAATTGCTCACATCGTTAAAGATGCGACCAGTGGTAATTTTAGAAATCGTGTTGCGATTGAAGAAAAAGACGGCTTTTTCAGGGAATTGGCTGATGGTTTAAACACACTTTTAGGAACGTGTGAACAAAGTTATAGCGATATTGCAGAAGTTTTTGACGCGCTTTCGCAGGGTGATTTATCGCAAACCATTACAAATCAATATACTGGCGAATTTGAGAACATTAAAAATAACGCCAATAACACAGTTTATAAATTGATGGAGATCGTCGATCAAATCAAAACTATTACGCGCAGCGTTAACGATAGCTCGACAGAAATTGCGATGAGTAGTAGCAATTTAGCCGACCGAACAAATTCTCAAGCCGCTGCGATTGAAGAAACGGCTGCGAGTATGCACGAATTAACGTCCACCGTGGATTCAAATACCGACAATGCAAATCATGCGAATGATTTTGTGATTGGCGCGTCAAACAATGCCACGCGAGGCGTGGACGTGATACGTCGCGTGGTTACAACGATGGAAGATATTCGCGAATCATCGCGCAAAGTGGTGGATATTATTTCGGTCATTGATGGCATTTCATTCCAAACCAACATTTTGGCATTAAACGCGGCGGTTGAAGCTGCGCGTGCCGGTGAACAAGGTCGGGGGTTTGCGGTGGTGGCAACGGAAGTGCGGAGTTTAGCGCAACGTGCCGCAGCGGCAGCGGGTGAAATTAAAACGTTGATTAACGATTCAGTCGATAAAATTGAAGACGGTAGTAAATTAGTCATAGATGCGGGTCATACGATGGAAGATATTGTCGGTTCAATTCGCACCGTAACGGAAATGATTGGACAAATTAGCGTCGCATCTACCGAACAAAGTACCGGCATTGGACAAGCCAATAGTGCGATTTTGCAAATGGAACAAATGACTCAACAAAATGCAGCATTAGTTCAACAATCCGCCGTAACCGCCGACGATTTGAAAAAACAATCAGCGGCGTTATCGAATGCCGTCGATTATTTTAAAATGAGCTAATCAATGCGAGCAATGATTTTAGCAGCAGGTCGTGGCGAAAGAATGCGTCATTTAACAAACAACACACCGAAACCGTTATTAAAAGCAGGTCGAAAATCCTTAATTGAACGCACAATTGAACAATTAGTTGCAGCGAATTTTACCGAAATAGTCATCAATCATGCGTATTTAGGTGAGCAAATCGAAGCGACATTGGGCAATGGTTCACAATTTGGCGCGACGATTGTTTATTCGCCTGAAGGTAAAAATGGTTTAGAAACAGCGGGCGGAATTATTCACGCGCTGCCTTTGCTCGGCGACAAACCATTTTTAGTGGTGAATGGTGATATTGCCACGGATTTTCCGTTTGAAACATTGCAAAAACAGCCCGTCGATTTGGCACATTTGGTTTTGGTGGCGAATCCTGAACATCATTTGTCGGGTGATTTTCAGCTTCGCTCAGACGGTCGAATTAAAGCACATCCCCCCTGCCCCCCTTTAAAGGGGGGAATGCTTACTTTCAGTGGCATCGGGATTTATTCGCCCGAATTTTTCAAAAATGCGCCGCAAAATAGCACCAAACTTGCGCCATTATTACGCGCCGCCATGTTAAAAAATCGCGTAAAAGGTCAATTTTTTGATGGTTTTTGGTTGGATATTGGCACGCCTGAACGGTTACAAATTCTTGAAAATCGCCTCGCGCCAACGCTTATTTAAATTTATACTTACGCTGCGTCGAATGACGCAATTCAAAATAAAAACAATAAGGAATTATTCATGAAAAAAATAGCGTTTGGTTTAGTCGCTTTATTATTCGCTGCGAACAGCTACGCGATTGATCACAGCATGCACGGGGGCGGCGCGAGTGGCGGGGGGGGCGGTGGTTCATCGTGCGAAAAAGCACGCTTTGAAAAATTTGTACCCGAAAATTTAGCTGCCGTTTCACCCGAATCTGAATTTTCGTTTTACGCTTTTAACGTGCAAAAACCGGAACAAATCGAAGTCAATATAAAATCTCAACCCGTTGCGATTACCACCGAAGCGCGAGGCGATCTTTTTCGCGTAGTCGGAAAATTACCCGCTGGGCTGACGAATACCGTGGCTCGCATCAACATCAAAGCAACGACCAAAGCCGAAAAGTGTAACGGTGAAGGTGGTTGGCTTTTGACGATTGGCGAATAACGGATGCTAAGTTATCGTCACGCTTTTCATGCTGGAAATTTTGCCGACGTGTTAAAACACATCGTGTTGTTGGAAGTGCTGGAGTATTTAGCGCAAAAAGAAAAACCGTTTTGCGTGATTGACACGCACGCGGGCGCAGGGAAATACGCACTTGACAGTGATTTTGCGTTGAAAACACGCGAGTTTGACGGCGGCATTGGTCAATTATGGCAGCGTGACGATTTACCGCCGAGCGTGGCGAATTACGTTACGATGCAGAAACGCTTTAATTCGACCAAACAACTCACACGCTACGCCGGCTCGCCGTTGTTGATTAAACAATTGCTTCGTGCCAAAGATAAACTACATTTGTTTGAATTGCATTCGACGGAAATTGGTTTGTTAACCACGACCATGAAACACGATAAACGCATTCACATCGAACACGCCGACGGGTTGAAAAATAGTCTTAATTTGTTGCCACCGCTTGAACGACGCGGGCTGGTTTTTATGGATCCATCGTATGAAATGAAAACGGATTACGATCAAGTGGTTAAATCGCTAGTGCAAATGCACAAACGTTTTGCGACCGGAACTTATGTTTTGTGGTATCCGGTGATTGAACGCAAACGAAATCAAGCGTTAGAAAACGCGCTGAAAAAAAGTGGTATTCCGAATGTACAGCTGTTTGAATTAGGCATTTCTGCTGATGATTCTGTGCGCGGTATGACGGCAAACGGCGTGATTGTGATTAACCCGCCGTGGAATTTAGCGGCAACAATGCAAACCATTTTGCCGTGGTTAGCGCAAATTTTAGGGCAAAATGGCGCAGGAAATTTTCGCGTAGAAACGCTGGCGGCTGAAAAATAAATTAGACTTTGAGTTGTTGCAATTGCAATCGCACCACGACCCAAGAACCAACAATTCCCAGTAACGAAGACACAATAATTAAGCCGATTGATTCCAGAAAACCTAGAAATAACAAGTGAAAACTGCTGTTATAAAGTAGAGCTAATTTTTCAATCGGTTGTTTTAAAATCAGCATCATAATCGTGACGATAAACCAGGCACTAATTCCCGAAAAGAAACCAATCCAAAAACCGCTGTATAAAAATGGACGCTGCACAAAGCTATTCGTCGCGCCCACTAATTTGGCAATCACAATTTCATCGCGGCGATTATGTAGTTCTAAGCGAATCGTATTGCCGGTAATAAACAAGACCGCAAAGCTCAACAAAATCCCCATTAACGCCACCGAACGTTGCCCGACTTCAATTATCAACTGCAACCGTTTCACCCATTGCATGTCTAATTGGGCGAAATCAACTTCCGCCGCTTGTTTGAAATTTTCGACCAGCGTTTCGATATTTTGCCCATCTTCGAGCGAATTTTTTGGAATCACTTGCAACACAATCGGCAACGGATTTTTTTCTAACGCTCGCACCGCCTCACCAAAACCACTAAAATCTTCAAATTCTTTTAACGCTTGTTCTTTCGTAATCACTTTGACGGCTTGCACGCTCGGATCTAATTTAATGCCGTTCGCCAAACGATTTGCACTCGCCAGCGATACATCGTCACGCAAAAATAAGGAAATTTGATTGCTGGATTCTAAATCCGACGTTAATTGTTGAACGTTTTGAATCAACAAATAAAACCCGCACGCTAACGAAATCGAAATCGACAACACAATAATCGTCAACGCCGCATTCAACCGCGACGCAATCAATCGTCCCAAACTTGAAAATAAAGCGTGCGCGTGCAAATCTCGATACGCGCGTAATCGATCCGAAAAATCACCGCCGACCAGCGAGGTTTGTTTGGTGTTTTTTTTCGCTTCAATGATGCGATTATTATTTTTGTATTTTGGCGTGTACTTAGATTCGTGATTCATAATTTTCACCGCCCGTGATTAAATTCCCGTGTTCCAATGTTAATAGACGATGATTCAACTGTGAAATAAGCGAAATGTCGTGCGAAGCGATTAAAACCGTGACCCCAATTTGTTTAAATTGTTCAAATAAATACATGATTTCAGCAGACAATTCGGGGTCTAAATTTCCCGTTGGTTCATCCGCTAAAATCATCAACGGTTTATTCACCACCGCTCGCGCAATACCGACGCGCTGTTGCTCGCCACCCGACAAGGTGAGCGGATATTTTTTTTCTTTACCGAGCAACCCGACTTTATCCAACGCCGCTCGAACTCGCCGCGAAATCTCGTTATAACTGTAGCCCATAATAATCAGCGGTAATGCCACATTATCAAAAACGGTTCGGTCGTTGAGCAATTTGTAATCCTGAAAAATCAGCCCCATTTTGCGGCGAATGTACGGAATTTGGTTCGGTTTCACATTGCCTAAATTGTAATCACTAAAGGTAATTTTTCCACGTTTCGTACTTTCCATCATCGCAATCAGCTTAAATAACGTGCTTTTGCCCGCGCCAGAATGCCCCGTTAAAAACGCAATTTCGCCTTTGTCTAAATGAAAACTGACGTTCCGCAACACATCGCCGACTTCAGGATAACGCATACTCACATTGTCGAATTTCAACATGATAATTTAATCTTTGATAAACAAAGCATTAACAAATTTTTCGGCATCAAAATCTTGTAAATCTTCAATGCTTTCGCCAATGCCAATGTAACGAATCGGAATGCCAAATTGTTTTGCCAGCGCGAAAATTATGCCGCCTTTTGCGGTGCCATCCAATTTCGTCAACGTTAAACCCGTCAATGTCACGGCTTCGTTGAACAATCGTGTTTGCGAAATTGCATTTTGTCCCGTGCCAGCGTCCAAAACTAATAACACCTCATGCGGCGCAGTGTCGTCGAGTTTCGACATAATGCGTTTTACTTTTTTCAATTCGTCCATCAAATTCGATTTGGTTTGCAAACGTCCTGCCGTGTCTGCAATCAAAACGTCAATGCCTTTCGCTTGCGCCGATTGAATCGCGTCATAAATGACCGAAGCCGAATCTGCGCCCGTGTGTTGTGCGACAACGTTAATGTGATTGCGGTCGCCCCACGCTTGTAATTGTTCAACCGCTGCGGCTCTGAACGTATCGCCCGCCGCCAACATGACGCTGTGACCTTGCATTTTTAAACGGTTCGCCAATTTTCCAATCGTGGTGGTTTTGCCTGCACCATTTACGCCGACCACCAAAATCACAAACGGTTTATCTTGTTTTGGAATCGTTAAATTGAGGCTGCACGGACGCAAAATTTCGAGTAATTCTTCTTTTAAAATCGCTTCCAATGCCGCGCTATCTTTCAATTCTGAACGAGTGACGCGCTCATTTAATTTCGCAATAATTGCGTTCGTCGCTTCAACGCCCACGTCTGCCATTAACAAATTCGCTTCGATTTCTGTAAGCAAATCATCGCTAATCGTTTTCGATAACGTTGAAAATACGCCGCCTAAACCATTTCGTGTGCGTTGTAATTGCGATTTTAAACGCCCGTATAATGAATCAGCGGAAACTTCAGCAGCTGGTAATTCTGGTTTTTCAGCTTCGCTTTCGGGTAAAAATGGAAAATCGTATTTACTGTAAAAATGAATCGCAATCAGCGGCAACATTAACAACGTCGCCAATGTGGCGTGAATAACCGACATCCACCACGGCAAATCCAATCGAATCGTGAGAATACTCAGGCTGATTTGTAAAAATAACAAACTGCTCAACCACAAACCCGCTTTGCGTAAAGTTTTCGACGGCGCGGAAGTCGCTTGGAATGTGATGCCACTCAGAATCACGAAACACAATAACGCGCCCGCTCGATGCAACCACGCCAACGTAATTTGCGCGTCATAAGCCACCGCGCCACTGTAATTATTTTGTAAGCCGTAAAATAAATTCAGCGCGTTTTCATAATTCAACGCGGGCAACCACGTTCCGTTGCATTTTGGAAAACCACGACACGCTAACGCTGCATGATTCGCAGTTGTCCAATCGCCCAACAGGACTTGAATGAACAAAACGAACAACGCAACTTGCACAAACAATCGACTTTGCGGCTCGGGCAACAAAATGACTTTCGGATTCAAACGCAAATACAGCGCGAACAATAACCAAAAAAAGCCATTGATTAACAATAATTGCCCCGTGACCATAATAGGCATGGTTTGCGGGAGCGATTTATACAACGCCGTAAATTCGCCAAAATCAATCGGTGATAAACGCAACCATTCGCCGCCAATCAACATGAACAATGATAAAATGATGCTCAATCCTGTTATTTTTCTAAACATTTTCGACTAACCAATTTGTGAAATTTTTAAAAGGTGCATCAAATCACTTTTCACGTCATACGGATTGAAATTTGGCGCGTATCGCATCATAAAATTGCCGAGCGGATCGACCAGTAATAATGCACCTTCGGGAATTTGCCCATTATAAAGCACGTTGAGTTTTTCGATGACAGCGGCGTTAGGTTTTAAACGCAATAAATCGCCATCGTCTTTCCACCACGTCGCGACGGATTCTTGCGAAACGTTAGCATCCAACACTAAAACCGCGCGGCGCGTTCGTACCAATTCTTTATTTAACATCAAGCGTAATTGCCGACTTTTGTAAATCGCGTCCAAACACGTTTCGCCACAATCGGCTTTCGGAATCACATTCACAATCAGCCAATGCGCGTCGAGTTCTTTTAAATTATCCTGTGAAAAGGTATCGAAACCTTGGAAATCCGCGCGTTCCGTGGTGATAATTGGCGCGATTAACTGCCCGTGATTGGTCGCTGACGGAGTAAGTAATTCTGGATTTTTAGCCAAAAACCACGCGATGCTAAACGGAATAATCGATAGCGCGAAAATTCCGATAATGAGTCGTTGATTTTTACTTTGTTGAGAAGTCATTTTTTTTCAAACCATATTTAATAAAGATTATTGTCAGCACAAACGCTAAACCGAACCATTGTAGCGCGTAGCCTAAATGTTGTTCCGGTTGCATAATTTTCGCTGCTGCCCATTCGCGATTAAAACCGTTGGGCGAATTTGCGTCTAATTCTAATTGAAAATTGAACAATTCATAACCCGTATTCGTCGCTAAAACATGCGCGTCCATCACACTAACCACGGCTGGATTGGTTTTTGACGGTTGATTTGCGCCAGATAATGTCAAACCCACGCTCGGAAATGTGTTAATCCGTCCCGTTAATGTCGTTTCGCCTGTGGCTTGAAAATCGACATTTTGCAACGTCGCACGCGGTTCAATGAGCGGAATCCAACCTCGATTGACCAAAATTACTTTGGGGCTATTTTGTAATTTAAACGGTGTGAAAACGAAGTAACCCGCTTTGCCCGCTTGAATTTGGTTGTCGAGTAAAAACTGTTTCGTCGTGTCGTAATGCCCCGTGACGCTCGCTTTTTTATAACGCAATTGGGCGGAATTATCGGGCGTTTCATTTGTTAATTGCACCGATTCGCTGATTCGATTGGCTTCGAGATTTAAAAATTGTTGTTTATCGTCCGCACGTTGA
>SESD01001796.1_pt1 | contig 11412 bp, 12 predicted proteins | sample 3171411 | NCBI WGS metagenome assembly SESD01 (sample SAMN06051880, study PRJNA518727) | freshwater metagenome | biome: subpolar coniferous forest; feature: holomictic lake; material: water; isolation source: holomictic Lake 442, 16.5 m depth | place: Canada: near Kenora, Ontario | collected...
CCATAGCGCCTAAAATTACCAATGTCGTATAACGCCAGCGACAATAAAGATATTTGTGATTACATATATCAAAACTATAACAGTTCTGATAATGGCTATCTTATCCGCTTCCTTATCATCATTTGATGCCTTTTCGCCTAGTGCTTTAGCCCATAAATGCCACATATATCATTCCTAGTTACTTAGTCATTCCATTTAATAGTTATACGAGATTGATATTGTCTACAAACTCAGTCATGGCATTACCAAAGGTCAAATGTTGATCGATATCAAAATGCACGCCATCTACTTTGCTTGAGGTTGTGACGGTGGCGGCATCAAAAAAATGACACTGCAATTCATTACATAACGCTTGATAAGCTTCAGCTAGGCCAATACATTTCTTTTCTGCACCATTAAACTTTGTCGCAATATCACCTTTAGGTTCCAGTATAGGCGGGGGTGCCACAACCAGTATTTCAGGCATTTTCATGCCTGGCTCTAGTGTTGTATGTCTAATTTCATGAATGAGTGCGCGCATGCCCTTTTTAGCATCTAAGGCTGTATGTTCATGATTGGTCTGAAAGTCATTGGTACCTAACATTAAAATGACTAACGACAGCGGTGAATTAATCTCTATACGTTGAGATAGGCCGATTAAACCATTTCTTCCTGGCCTGATGGCATCTTCGTACATCGTGCGTCGACCATTTAAGCAGTCTTCAATGACTCGAACATTTTTTCCTTCGTTTCTGAGATTTAACTCAAGAATACCAGGCCATCTTTGATTGAAGGCAAAACGATTGCGTGACATGGGGATAATGCCCCATGAGATTGAGTCAGAATAGACGAGAATGTGTTGCATATTCACGGTTTACATCTCCAGGCAAATTTTGCCAAAGTGTTTGTTACTTTCTTGATAGCGAAAAGCCTCAACAATATTTTATAACGGGAATACTTTACTTTAGCAGACGATGCTTTTCTATTTTGCTATAATTCGACTAGTTGTTTGAAATTACTTTTAATGGGGTGTTAGCTCAGCTGGTAGAGCAGCGGACTCTTAATCCGTTTGTCGCGAGTTCGATCCTCGCACGCCCTACCAACGCAATCGCCATGCTGGAAAATATGAATCACCGTAATTTATTTTGCAAAAGCATTATTAAGAATTCCTTAATCAATGGCTGTTATTCTAACGCCACAGATTCCCAATCCACTCATTTGATTCGGAGCATTTAATCATGTTCATGGCGCAGGATTTAGCTTGCTTGCGTGGGGATCGATTGCTCTTTAAAAATGTTGGTTTTGAACTTAAAGCTGGCGGCTTGCTGTATGTGTTAGGTGAGAATGGTTGTGGTAAAAGTAGTTTATTAAGAATGTTATGCGGTCTACTTATGCCAGAGCAGGGTGCAGTATTCTGGGGCAACAAGAAAATTAAAGAAGATGCAGAAAATTATTTGCCAAATTTAACGTACATTGGCCATTTAAACGGCCTTAAAGATGACCTCACTGCATTGGAAAATTTGCAAATTTCAGCACGTTTAGCGGGCAATGATGTGAGTAGCACAGAAGCATTAGCAGCACTCACGGCAATAGGCATTGCACGTTGCGCAAACTTGCCTGTGCGTGTGCTTTCGCAAGGGCAAAAAAGGCGCGTGGCACTTGCCATGCTGTGGTTAACGCAAAGTCAATTATGGATTTTAGACGAGCCTTTTGCCGCGTTGGATGTGGCTTCAACTGAAGTGCTAGCGTCACGACTTGGTGAACATATGGCCAACGGCGGCATGACAATTATCACTACGCACCAAGATGTTTCGATTAGTGCACTCACCACTCAAACTTTAAGGCTTAGCGCTTGAAAACGGCCTGGACAAATGCTTGGCTCACGCTACTTAAGCGTGATCTCCTGCTAGCCTTACGTAGGCGGTCTGACATTGCCACGACGTTATTTTTCTTTGTGATTGTTTCTAGTCTTTTCCCATTAGGCATTGGCCCTGAACCTGCGGTCTTAAGTAGTATTGCGCCAGGCGTATTATGGGTGGCGGCATTATTGGCGGGGATGATTTCTCTTTCACGATTATTTTCAGCAGATTTTACCGATGGTACTTTAGAGCAAATGTTGCTTGCGCCTGAACCACTGGCGTTGCTCGTGACTGCAAAAATTCTAGCGCATTGGCTAGTGTGTGGTTTGCCTGTGGTGCTACTGGCGCCATTGATTGGTTTGCAATATGCATTGCCCAATGAGGCGCTATTGGTGTTGGTTTATTCATTATTGCTAGGCACACCAACCTTAAGTTTAATTGGTGCGATTGGTGCGGCGCTTACGCTAGGCGTGCGTGGTAGTGGTTTGTTGGTTGCATTGTTAGTATTGCCATTGTATATTCCAGCACTGATTTTTGGCGCTGGCGCAGTGGCGGCAAGTCAGCATGGAATGAGCGCTCAAGCACATCTTTCATTGTTGGCCGCTTGTTCTTTATTGTCTTTAGTATTGGCGCCTTTGGCAACGGCGGCTGCCTTACGTATTTCTGTAGAGTAAATTTGATATGAACATTAAATGGTTTAAATATTCTTCTCCACAAACTTTTTACCCTTTAGCCGGCAAAATGATCCCTTGGTTTGCCTGGTTAGCGGTGGTATTGGCAATTGCCGGTCTGTATGTGAGTTTTGCTATCGCGCCCACTGACTTTCAGCAGGGTGAGGCCTACCGCATTATCTTTGTCCATGTGCCTGCCGCTTGGATGTCGATGTTTATTTATATCGTGATGGCGGTTTGGGCTGCGATAGGGCTTGGTCTCAATGCTAGATTGTCTGCCATGATGGCGCAAGCATTAGCCCCTACAGGGGCCATTTTTACGTTATTAGCACTGGTGACAGGTTCATTATGGGGCAAGCCTATGTGGGGTGCTTGGTGGGTATGGGATGCGCGCTTAACGTCTGAATTGATTTTATTGTTTTTATATTTAGGCTTTATGGCCTTGCAATCTTCTATTGATGATCCACGTCGGGCAGATCGCGCTGGTGCATTATTAGCTTTGGTGGGCGTGGTCAATGTGCCGATTATTTATTTTTCAGTGAAATGGTGGAATACCTTGCATCAAGGATCAACCATTAATATGGGCGTCGCGCCTAAAATGGCGATGACCATGTTGCTAGGCATGTTGCTCATGGCGTTGGCGTTTTGGATGTATAGCATCGCAGTAGCGCTAATGCGCGTACGTTGCATTATGTTAGAGCGTGAACGCAGTGCAGACTGGGTAAAAGAATTATCAGCAGGAGGTAAGTCATAATGCAGTGGGCGAGTTGGTCGGCGTTTTTCAATATGGGTGGCTATGCATTTTATGTGTGGTTTTCTTTTGGGCTTACCGCACTATGTGTGGTTTGGGAAGTCTTAGCACTACGCAAACGTAGCCAGCAAGCGCTGCGCTTATCTAAATTATTGGCACAGGATTAAAAATGGCTCTTAAAGCACGTCATAAACGTTTTGTATTAATTGGTATTGGTTTGGCCTTGATAGGTTTGGCGGCTATGCTTATTTTGAATGCATTTCAAAGTAACATGGTGTTCTTTTACACGCCCACGCAAGTGGCTAAAGGTGAAGTGCCAAAAAATACGGGTTTCCGCATTGGTGGTTTGGTTGAGGCGGGGAGCCTTAAACGTGGAGATGATGGTCTAACGATTAATTTTGTGGTGACTGATACTTCTAAAACTGTGCCGGTAATATATAAAGGTGTTTTGCCTGATTTGTTTAAAGAAGGTAAGGGCGTAGTTGCACAGGGTAAAATTGGTGCAGATGGTTTATTTGTAGCTAGCGAAGTCTTAGCTAAACATGATGAAAATTACATGCCACCAGAAGCGGCAGCTGCTTTAAAAAGTGCTCAAGAGCAAAGTAAAACGTTGGTCATGCCGACTAAGTAGAAATTTTTTATAAAAAGTAATGAAGCAAAACTGCAATACCCATTGAATATTAAAAGGATGTAAACGTGATTCCTGAAATCGGTCATTTTTCTCTAATTTTAGCGTTGTTAGTTTCGCTAGTGTTAGGTAGTTTCCCTATTATTGGTGCTGCCCGTGGCAATACGGTATGGATGGGGCTGGCTAAACCATTAGCGGGCGTTCAGTTTTTTCTGATAGCGTTTGCCTTTCTTTGTTTGGTCTACGCGTTTGCATTTATGGACTATTCAGTTTTATACGTCGCCAACAACTCAAATTCTAAGCTGCCCTTGCAGTTTCGTATCGCCGCGGTGTGGGGTGGTCATGAAGGCTCATTATTACTATGGGCGCTTATCTTAAGTATTTGGACTGTTGCGGTAAGCCTATTTTCTAAGCGTATCCCCGATGACATGCGTGCCAGAATCTTGGGCGTGATGGGGCTCATCAGCGTTGGCTTTTTGTTATTCATGTTGATGGTTTCAAATCCTTTTGAGCGCTTAATTCCTGCTGCTTTAGATGGACGTGATCTTAATCCGCTATTGCAAGACCCTGGCATGATTTTTCATCCACCGATGTTGTATATGGGCTATGTTGGTTTTTCTGTGGCCTTTGCCTTTTCAATTGCGGCATTACTCGGTGGTCAGTTAGATGCGGCTTGGGCGCGCTGGTCTCGCCCTTGGACCATACTGGCATGGATATTTCTGACTGTAGGGATTATGGCCGGCAGTAACTGGGCCTATTATGAATTAGGCTGGGGCGGTTGGTGGTTTTGGGATGCGGTAGAAAATGCCTCATTCATGCCTTGGTTAGTGGGTACGGCGCTTATTCACTCATTAGCGGTCACAGAAAAACGTGGCAGCTTTAAGGCGTGGACAGTATTGCTGGCGATTTGCGCTTTCTCTTTAAGTTTGCTCGGTACGTTCTTAGTGCGTTCAGGCGTGCTTACTTCAGTGCATGCTTTTGCCACAGACCCTAGGCGCGGTATTTTTATTCTAGCGTTTTTGGTGATTGTGATTGGTGGCTCTTTACTATTGTTTGCTTGGCGCGCTTCAACCGTCGGGCGTGGCGGTAAGTTTGATGTAGTGTCACGTGAAAGCTTTTTGCTGGCGAATAATGTGCTGTTAGCGGTGGCGGCGTTGTCTGTGTTGCTAGGCACGCTCTATCCATTATTTTTAGATGCGCTTAATTTAGGCAAAATCTCAGTAGGCCCTCCTTATTTTGATGCGGTATTTGCACCGCTGATGGCGCCCGCCATTTTCTTAATGGGCGTTGGACCAATCGCGCGCTGGAAGGAAGCGGCGCTACCAGAATTGGCGATGCGTTTACGCTGGGCCTTTGGCATTAGCATTGCGACTGCAGTCATTCTGCCTTTAATGCTAGGTAACTTTACGCCGATGATTGGCTTGGGCTTATTTTTGGCTTTTTGGGTTTTTGCAACCACTGCCGAGTTGGTCTATCAGCGTTTAGGTAAATCAGATCTGCCATTGATGGGCCGTATTAAGGCTAATTCACGTTCTTGGTGGGGCATGGTGATTGCGCATTTAGGTATTGCTGTGTTTGTTTTAGGCGTGACCATCGTTAAAGGATTTGAATCTGAAATCGCGGTCAAAATGCTGCCAGGTGATGTGGCACATTTGGCGGGTTATGACTTTACCTTTGATGGTGTTGTTGATCGCAAGGGGCCGAATTATGAGGCAAGCCGCGGGCAAATTCATGTCACTAAAAATGGTGTATTGCGTACGATATTAGAACCAGAAAAAAGACTTTATACCGTGACCAATATGCCGATGACTGAAGCTGGCATTAGCCCGCACCTCATACATGATTTATACGCATCATTGGGTGAGCCGTTAGATGGTGGGGCCTGGAGCGTGCGAATCTACCATAAGCCTATGGTGGAATGGGTTTGGTTTGGTTGTTTAATGATGGCCTTCGGTGGATTTTTGGCCTTGGCTGATAAACGCTATCGTTTAAAAAAACGTGCGCCCAGTAAAGAGATAACAAGTAAAGAGGTAAAAAGTAGCAAAAAGGCCAAAGCATGAAACGCGGACTAATTCCTTTAGCCATTTTTTTGATTGTAGTGGGATTTCTTTTTAAGGGTTTGTTTCTTGATCCTCGCGAAGTGCCTTCGCCACTGGTGGGTAAGCCTGCACCGCAATTTAGCCTGCCACGTTTAGATAACCCAGAAACTAAATTTTCGCCTAAAGATATGTTGGGCAAAGTATGGCTATTTAATGTGTGGGCGTCATGGTGCGGCGCATGTCGAGATGAGCATCCGATTTTAGTTGAATTGTCTAAAGCCGGGTTTGTGCCGGTGATTGGCATGGATTACAAAGATACGCGTCCAGAAGCGCAGCAATGGTTAGATCAGGGCGGTAATCCATACAATGTAGTTGCAGTAGATGCCGATGGGCGTGTGGGAATTGATTATGGCGTGTATGGCGTACCTGAAACCTATGTGATTGATAAGGCAGGGATGATTGCGTATAAGCAAATTGGCCCGGTGACTTATGATGCCTTACGAGACAAAATTATTCCTTTAGTGAAAAGGTTGCAAGCACAATGAAGTTAACCCGCATCGTTCGCTTAATCGTTATTTTATGTTTGTTGCAATCGGTAAGTGTATGGGCGCAAGAAGCTCAACCATTGCAAGCCAATGCTGCTGTAGAAGTGCAGGTGGAGCGGCTGTCTACACAATTACGTTGTTTAGTTTGCCAAAATCAAACCATTGCTGATTCGCATGCGGAGCTTGCGCAAGATTTGAAGCAAGAAATACGTGAAATGGCGGCCAAAGGCATGACAGATCAAGCCATTATTGATTATTTGGTAGCGCGTTATGGCGATTTTGTTCGCTATAAACCCCCCTTTAATCCTGTCACCTCTTTTTTATGGTTAGGGCCTTTCGGATTATTGTTAGCCGGTGGCTTTGGCTTATTTGTGATGTTGCGCAGACGTCAGAAAATGTCGGTTGATGTGCCATTGAGTGCAGATGAAGTGCGTAAAGTTCGCGAGCTATTAAAGTAAGTCAATTTAAGTCAATTAAGGATTCGGAATGTTGGTATTTTTTGCGATAGTCATTTTGTTACTGGTCATGGTGCTTACTTTTATTGTGCGGCCTTTAATGTGGCCTAGTGCTGCGGTAAAAGTCGACGATGGCACCGAAAAACGAGAGATTTTTCGTCAACAGTTTGAAGAGATTGAGCAAGATAAAATAATCGGTATGCTCGATACGGATCAATACAATATTGCCAAAACTGAGCTAGAGCGCCGTATGTTGGATGAGCTAGGTAGTACTGAAAAAATAGCTGCCGTGGCTAAGCCAGATGTAAGGTTGGCTTTTATACTAATCATCATCATTCCTATTCTTGCCATTTTTATTTACCTTGCGATTGGTCGGCCAATGGCGATGATTCCTGCTGCTGACATGCCTGCAGTTGCACAAGAGGCAACCATGCCAGTCGCACCGGAAGCCTCTCCTGCTAGTGCGGCCAATATTCGTGGCACCATTAGCTTAGCGCCAGCATTAGCCAGTAACATAGACCCAGCCACAACGGTATTTATTTTTGCCCGCGCGACACAAGGCGCACCGATGCCACTCGCTATTGTACGCACCACTGTAAAAGAGTTGCCTTACACTTATCAGTTAGATGACAGCACGACACTTATGTCAGACCTTAAGCTTTCACAAGCGAGTGAAGTGGTGGTGGTGGCAAGAATTTCTAAAGGTGGTGATGCTAAAGCGAAAGCGGGTGATTTGCAGGGCATCTCTGCCGCGGTTAAACCTAATGGTGTGACAGTCGATATTGAGATTAATCAGGTACTGCCTTAAATTAAATTGATGCTCATGCGTTAAAGTAATGAAGGCTTGCGGTTATTGAGATGCAAGCCTTTATTTTTATTAATTTAAGGTACAATCTTTATTAAGTGTATTTGCCGACAATTTAAAAGTTAAAGCGGTTATAAATTAAGTCGTTAGATAATAATAAACCTAAGTAAAAGAACGACATTCATGGTGATAAATAACAATTTTAAGTTAATTTACACGTCAGTCAAGCACTGTCAAAAACGCCTGCATGGCGTATTGAAAAGTATTTTTCTGCTGGGATGTTTGTTGCTAAGTGCGCAGTCAGTTTTGGTGGTAGCAGGGCAGGGTGATCCAGATTCTGGTCAAATTTTGCAGCAAATTGAGCGTGATATTGAAATTAAGCCAAGACAGCCGCTGCCTACATTAAAAGAAGAACCTCTTCCTGCACCTAGTGACCAAGGGGAAAGGGTGGTCATTAAGACCTTTAAGTTCGAAGGCAACCATGTGCTTAGCGAGGAGAGCTTGCAAACAGCTTTGGCCACGTTAACTAATCGCAGTATTTCAGTGGGTGAGCTAAAAACATGCACGGGCCTTATTACCGCCTATTACCGGCAGCAGGGTTATTTGGCAATTGCCTCATTGCCAGACCAAGATATTACCGAAGGTGTGGTATTAATTAAGATAGATGAATCTATTTTTGGCGGCGTTAAGTTTGATGGCGAATATCGAAAAGATTTTAAGCGTATTAAGCCAGAAATTATTGAAGGCATAATCGAATCAGCTTCACCTAAAGGTCAGGTATTAAATCAGGATCAATTGGATCATGCCTTAAGATTGGTCAATAAGTTGTCTGGCATTCAGGTGCAAACGACTTTGCAAGAAGGCTCCTCAGCAGGTACAACAGATGTTTTAGTGAATGTGAAAGATCGTGATTTTTTTACAGCTACTTTAGCTGCAGATAATACCGGTAGCCGTCAAACGGGGCGAAATAAAGCGACTATTTACGGTGCAATTGCCAGCCCATTTGGCTTGGGTGATCAATTGAATGTGACAGGGCTGCATAGCCAAGGTACAGATTATTTACGCTTAGCTTACCAGCGGCCACTGGGTTATCGCGGCTTACAAATTGCGGCGAATAGCAGTTTTATGAAGTATGACATTATTAATCCACAGATTCAGAACAGTGCTCAGGCAAGCGGTAGCTCCGATACAGTGGGCTTGCAACTGCAATACCCCATCATCACCAGTCAAACAAAAAATTTAAATCTCACAACAGACGTCGAGCATAAATCTTTTGAAAATATTCAGGGTACCCGTATTGAGAATTACAGTTTAAACGTCTACTCAGCTGGCTTAAGTGGCGATTACTATGATAACTGGTTATCTGGCGCACAAACTTCTGCGGGACTCAGCGTACGGGCGGGTAATGTAGGCGCTTCTGGTGCGACGGTTACTGATGATGCCCAAGGTAACTATGCACTGCTACATTGGAATATAAGTCGTAATCAATTTTTGACTAATCGTTTGTCATTCATGATTAATGGCACAGGGCAATTTTCTAATCGAAATCTTGATTCATCCGAGAAGTTTTATTTGGGTGGATTAAATGGTGTTCGGGCGTATCCCGTCAGTGAGGGTCATGGGAGTGATGGCTACTTGTGGATTGCTGAATTACGTCAATATCTACCTTACAACTTCAGTGTTTCAACATTTGTAGATTACGGGCATGTTAAACAATATCAATCCAATAGCGGAAATGCGGGCCAAATACTCACTGTTAATAACGCGCCAAATGGCTATAACTTAAGTGGTTATGGCGCAACTGCCGCTTGGCAGGGCCCCTATAATTCAAATGTGAAAATGACTTATGCGCATCGATTTGGCCATAACCCGGCACCCGCTTCTGATGGCATTCATGATCAGGATGGGACTTTAAATTACGACGTATTTTGGTTAAGTGGCAGCATTACGTATTAGTAGATTAATGATACTAAAGTATCAGATTTAATCCAAAATTTATACAAGTTTATGAAGGAATACTAGGAAATTTAATCTAATTAAGTGGTTACTAAAATCAAGTTAATTTTATTTTAGAAACTTAACGGAAAGTAAAAAGGCTTGCGGCAATAATGCTGCAGGCCTTTTTTAATGGGCGTTTGCGACGATAAAAGCAGTAAAAATTCTATATACAACGAGTTGGCTGATCTAAATATTAAATAGTACTTAATTAATATTTATATATTTAAATGATTGTTTATTGATATAAATCAAAAACTAATACTTATATTTAGGTATAATGTTCTAATTGTGTATTATTATTAATTAAGTATCATATTTATTTAAATAATAATACATTTTTAAAGAATATTTACTTAAAAATGATTAAGCCAACTTACGTACAGCAACCTTTGCGCCTGATGTTTAACATCAGCGTATTGCTATGCGTATTTGCTATGTCAGGCCAGCTGCAAGCAGCGCCCGCAGTTGATGCCTTGCCTACAGGCGGACAAGTAGCGGCAGGGAGTGCGCATATTGCAACGGACACTTCAAACCCAAGTGCGCCAGTATTAAATGTAAATCAAACCAGTCAGCGTGCCGTGGTGAATTGGCAAAAGTTTGATGTTGGTTCTGCTGCCACTGTCAATTTTAATCAGCCTAATGCACAAGCCTCTACCTTAAATCGCATTGCCGATCAAAACCCTAGCCAAATTTTTGGCAAAATTAATGCCCCTGGTGAAGTGGTGTTAGTCAATCAGGCAGGTGTATATTTTAGCCCTACCGCTACAGTTGATGTAGGTGCTTTAGTAGCTACTACTCATCAAGTAGGTGATGCTGACTACATGGCTGGTAAAGCGACTTATGACCGTAATGGTTCAACCGGAAAAGTGGTGAATGAAGGCTCATTAAAATCTGCATTAGGCGGCTATATTGCCTTATTGGCACCAGAGGTAAGAAATAGCGGTGTAGTTGTGGCACAAATGGGTACAGTTGTGATGGCGGCTGGTGAACGTATTACGCTTAATTTTGACCCGAGTCGTCACCTTTCTGGCATCACCGCAACGCCTTCATTAATTGATACTTTAATTGAAAATAAAAATGCGGTAAAAGCGCCAGGTGGTTTGATTATATTATCGGCTAATGCAGCCAGTGCGCTTATTGCGGGTGTTATTAAACAAAGCGGTACTTTAACTGCCAGTGCTGATAATACAGTAATCGTAAAACAAGGCGGCCGCATTATGCTTTCTGGTAGCAATATCACGTTAGCCGGCGGTTCAAAAACTTTAGCACGTGGACCAGCAGCAGGCGGCAGTGTTGAAGTGGTTGCTAGCAAAACAGTGGTGGTAGAAGCTGATGCTAAGGTCAGCGTTTCAGCCACTGAAACAGGTAATGCCGGTACTATCAATATTCATTCCGATGAAAAAACAACCATCAACGGTAACTTGCTTGCTCAAGGGGGCAAAGTTTCAGGTAACGGTGGTGTGATTACGACCACCTCAAAAGGCGTGGTTGAAATTGGCAACACTGCCCAAGTGAACGCAGGGGTAAGAGGCGTGAATGGCAATGCAGGTACTTGGCATGTAGCGACTACCGCTTTAGAAATTAATGGTAGCAATGCGACAGTCATTTCAAACGCACTTAACCATGGCAATGTAAATATCAAAGCAAGCACTGCAAATTGCCAAGTAGCAGGGTCTTGCAGC
>SESD01001800.1_pt1 | contig 11394 bp, 10 predicted proteins | sample 3171411 | NCBI WGS metagenome assembly SESD01 (sample SAMN06051880, study PRJNA518727) | freshwater metagenome | biome: subpolar coniferous forest; feature: holomictic lake; material: water; isolation source: holomictic Lake 442, 16.5 m depth | place: Canada: near Kenora, Ontario | collected...
GGTAGACTTTGCAATAAAATCTATATAAAGATTAAGTGCCTCGGTATCCTTACTTAATAATTTAATTTTGTCTTGGGCTTCATCAAGCGAATGCCCTTGTCGATATAAAATCTTATAAGCTTCCTTAATTTTTGAGATGACTTTAGGATCAAACCCTCTCCTTTTTAGGCCTTCTGCATTAATACCATTAGGCTTTGCATCATAGCCAGCTGCAATAACGTAAGGTGGGATGTCTTTAAAGACCACTGTGTTGACTGCGGTAATGATATGACTACCAATCTTACAAAATTGATGTACGAGGGTGAAACCTCCTAGAATTGCATAATCATCGATGGATACATGGCCTGCAAGCGAAGTGTTATTAGCAAGGATAGTGTGATTTTTAATTTCGCAATCATGGGCAATGTGAACATACGCCATAATCCAATTATCATTACCGATTTTTGTTAGACCTTGATCTTGAGTGGTGCCTCGATTAAAAGTACAAAATTCTCTAATCGTATTATTATCACCAATTTCTAAGAGCGTCTTCTCTTGATTGTACTTTTTATCTTGTGGGGCCTCACCAATTGAACTGCAATGATAGATATGATTATTTTTTCCAATCGTCGTATCACCAGTGATGGTCACATGATTACCAATGATTGAGCCAGCACCAATTTTAACGTCAGCATCGATAATAGAATAAGGCCCAACTTTAACGCTGGAATCTAAACTAGCTTTGGGATTAATAATTGCGGTGGGATGAATCAAGATATTATTACAACCCTATAAATTTATTTTTTATCAATAGGCTTTAAAATGCACATCATGCTAGCTTCAGCCACAATCTCATCATTGACCCTAGCTACAGCAATGTACTTCCATATCCCTTTTAAAACGCGATCTATTTTTACATGAATGATAAGTTGATCGCCAGGAGAAACTGGCTTTTTAAAGCGTGCACTATCAATCCCCGCGAAATAATAAACTGAATCATCCGAAGGTTTCGTATTCATGGTCTTGAAAGATAAAATTGCTGCAGCCTGAGCCATGGCCTCTACAATTAAGACGCCTGGCATTACAGGATAATAAGGAAAGTGGCCTGGGAAAAAAGGCTCATTGATTGAGACATTCTTAATTGCAAAGATTTCTTTTCCAAGCTCCATTGAAATCACTTTATCAATAAGCACAAAAGGATACCTATGAGGCAAATGATTTAAAATTTCATGTATATCCATTGAAGTATCTTCAGCCATCTTAATTATTCCTGTTATTTTAATCTTCTAATTTTTGCTGCAGTTTTAAGCCACGCATCATGATCTTGGAAAGGCATCAGCGCAGTGTAAGTTCCGGAAGTTTTGATGGAACTTGTAATCATAGAACCGGGTGAAATAGTGACATCATCTACAATTGACAAATGCCCCAAGATCATCGCAGCACCTCCGATGGCACAATTCTTCCCAATTTTAGCACTCCCTGCAATGCCTACACATCCGGCGATAATGGTATTTTCACCAATAATGCAGTTATGTCCAATTTGTACTAAATTATCAATTTTAACGCCATGAGAGATAATAGTATCATCTAAAGCTCCGCGATCTATGGTTGAATTGGAGCCAATATCAACGTGATCACCTAAAACAACCCTTCCCACTTGAGGAATGGCAAGCCACTTGGTATCGTCTTTTGCATAACCAAAACCTTCTGATCCAATGATGCAACCAGAGTAAAGAATGCAATTCTTTCCAATCACTGTATTTTCTTTTAATACAACATTAGAGTGAATGACTGACGAAGCACCGATAGAACTATTGGCTTCAATAATCGAGCCTGCATGAATCTCTACACCATCATCCAGCGAGGCATTTTCTTCAATGACAACATGTGGGCCAATATAAATATCTTTACCTAGCTTAGTATTGGGATGAATAATTGCAGACTTATGAATTTCTTTTTTTAAAGTTTTTCTAGGGTTAAACAAGCGAGATACTTTTGCAAAATACAAATGCGGATTATCTGTAACTATTGAGGTACCGGCATGATTGGTGAGGCTCTCTCTATCAAGAATAACAACTGCTGCTTTTGTATTTTTTAATAAGCCTAGATATTTAGAGTTGTTAAAAAAAGATACTGAATTTTGATTGGCTGATTCTAATGAGGCAATTGAGTTAATAAGAATATTAGAATCACCTATTAACTCACCGCCTAATTGCTTTACTAGATCACCAGATGTGATTGATTGGCCCATAAGAACAATTTATGGCCAACGATTATTTTTTACCTAATGACTTAAGAATCTTATCTGTGATGTCAATTTTTTCGCTTGCATACGCAACACCATTATATAAAACAAGATCGAAGCTTTCTGCTTTGGCAACTGAGGTCACAGCTTTATTAATTTGTTCCTGGAGTCCACCAAGCTCTTCATTTCTTCTAATATTAATATCTTCTCTTAATTCACGTTCTTTTCGTTGAACTTCAACGCGGGCTTGAGAAAGTGCTTTATCCTTGGAGTCACGTTCTGATTCTTTCATGGTTAAAGCGTCCTTAGAAAAAGAAGATTCTCTTTCTTTTAAAGATTTAACATCTGCCTTTAATTTGTCAGTCCGTGCGCTGAATTCTTTTTCTAATTTTTTGTTGCTCTCAATCGTTTGCGGCGCTTCCTGTAAGATTTTATCTACCTGAACAAAGCCCACTTTAAGATCGGCATAAGCACTTAAACTTGCAAGAAACAAAGTTGCAACAGCTAAAAATTTATATTTCAATTACTTTCTCCTAAGATTTTTTAAGTTAACAATTTAAAACTGCTGGCCCATTTGGAACTGAATGCTTTCAGTTTTATCGGTGCTTTGATTATTAAATGGTTTAGCGTATACAAGTTTAAGTGGTCCAAACGGTGATACCCATAAAACACCCATACCGGCAGAATATCTAAGGTCGCCTATGACAACTGATTGATCCATACTATATACGTTACCAGCATCTATAAAGGCGCTCAAGCGAAATTGATTATTATTTTTAATAAAAGGTACAGGCATAAATAATTCAGCATTCATAATAATTTGTTTATTGCCGCCCATGAACATATTACTTGTCGATGTATTTGAGCCACAAGAAGTATCTCCAACCAGACATACGGGGCCTATAGAGCCTTGGGCATATCCACGAACCGTATTTACACCGCCCACATAAAAGTTTTTGTAGAATGGAAACTCTTTGCCGCCATAACTATTGGCATAGCCAAATTGTCCATTGAGCATGACTGTAAGATCCTTAGTTACATCCTTATACCAAGTTTCTTGCAAGGTCAGTTTGTATATTTGCAGGTCAAGGCCGGGGGTTGCAATTTCACCGCTCACACGTCTTAATTCACCTTTTTTAGGAAATAATATATCGTCGCGACTGTCAACAGACCAACCAAGTGATGCGGTTAATGAATTCATCGTACAACCTGTTGAAGAACCAGAAACTTTTTGACAGTATTGTTGATATCTCACTGGTGAGTTTACAGTTAAAGCGCTCACTTCTGTGTTGTCTAGAGTCAGGCCATATGAAATTGCATTTTTTTCACTTAAAGGCACGCCGAATTTAATGCCTGCACCATAGGATGAGGTGTTATAAGTTACTACGTTTAGAGATGATGTATTCACATCACGTCTATAAACATCATAGCCAAGACTGATGCCTTCAGCTGTGTAAAATGGTTTTGTCACACTTAAAGCATAAGTTTTATTCACTGAGCCCGTATTAATTTGAGCAGATACGCGGTCTCCTGTGCCAAGGAAGTTAGCCTGGGTCACATTAAAGCTACCTACAAGACCTTCACTGCTACTTAAACCTGCACCAAACATAATGCTGCCTGTATTTTTTTCAGTCACTTTAACTTTCAAATCCACTTGATCTGTTGTTCCAGGAACCGCTGGCGTTTCAATATTTACGTCTGAAAAAAATTGCGTTCTATTGAGCCTGACTTTTGATCGATCAATCTTATCCGCTGCATACCAGCCAGATTCCACTTGCCTAAATTCACGTCTAATGACGTCATCTCGCGTGCGCTCATTGCCTTCAATGTCAATGCGCCTGACATACACTTTTCTTCCGGGATCCACAAAAAATGTAAACGAAGCGGTGTGTTCTTCTTTATTAATTTCTGGAATGGCATTGACGTTTGAAAATGCAAAGCCATCATTACCTAGGCGAGCATTCATTCCTTTAGTTGATTCGGTAATTTTTTCTCGATTAAAAATATCGTCTTTTTTAATTTTAATTAAATTTTGTAGTTCGCCTTCGGGGGTTTGTTGAAGATCGCCTGCAAGCTTTACATCGGATACTTTATATTTCGGACCCTCTGAAATATTGATGGTAATGTAAACATCCTCTTTATCAGGGGTAATAGAAACTTGAGTTGAATCAACTGAAAATTCTAAATATCCACGATTCATATAAAAGGACTTAAGCTTTTCTAAGTCGGATGTTAATTTCTGTTTTGAGTATTGATCGTCCTTGTACCACCAAGATAACCAGTTGGTTGTTTTTAATTCAAATTCTGATGTAACGTCTGACTTGGTATAAAGTTGATTGCCAACTACATTAATTTCTTTGATGCGAGAAACAATACCCTCTTCGATATCAAAACGAATCGCTACTCTGTTTCTTTCTAAAGGAGAGGCAGATGTTTTAACAGTGGCGGTATATTTACCTTGCGCTAAATATTGTTTTTTAATTTCTTGTTCAGCGAACTCTAGTTTAGATTTATCATAAATCTGCCCCTCGGCAAGGCCTATGCCTTTCATGCCTTCTTTTAACTTATCAGATTGAAATGCTTTGTTGCCTGAAAACTGAATATCAGCGATAGAGGGTCGCTCTTGAACGGTAATAAGAAGAATGTCTTGATCAGCTTCTATGCGAACATCTTTAAAAAAACCTGTGCGGTAAAGTGATTTAATAGCCTCTGATGATTTATCCTCAGTCATCGTATCGCCCACTTGCACAGGGAGGTAATTAAATACGGTGCCAGGCTCAGTCCTTTGAAGACCTTCAATTTTAATATCTTTGATGACGAAAGGGTCCATAGCAAAGGCTGCTATAGAGAGTAGGAGGAGTGAAATGAATAAAGCTAGTTTAGATCTTAAAGTCATTAGCTTCCTAATAGGTATCGACAGGCGTCATTATACAACGCAATTGCAGTAAGTAAACCCAAAATTAACATTCCAACCCTTTGACTTATCATCATTTTTTTGTTTGACAAAGGCTTCCCCCTGACAAATTCAATGAGGTAGTAAACCAAATGACCCCCATCTAATAATGGAATAGGTAGGAGATTTAATATACCAATATTTAAACTAATCAATCCAATAAATTGTATGTATGGAAAAATACCTTCTACAAATGAAGAAGATGCCATATGTGCAATGGCTAAAGGCCCACCCAAATCCTTTAAAGCGGCTTTTTGCGTGAATAGATCCCTAAATGTTTTTAAGGTTAAATTAAAAAAGGTATAAGTTTGGAGCAATGATTTTTTGAAAGACTCTCCAAATGTATACTTCACATCAACCAGCTGAGCTTTAATAATGGCCTCATCATAACCCAATGAAATCCCAATTATTTTTTTCTCTATTTTACTTTCAAAAAGTTCTTTATCTATATGAATATATTGGATAATATTTTCTCTTTTTATCGTTAAATCGTAAGACTTTAACCAGTGATTTTGGATGTTAGCGATTAAATCTGGGATGTCTTTGATAGGGATTTGATCGACCATAAGCATTTGATCATGAACCTTCAATCCTATTTTTTCAGCAATACTTCCTACCTCTACTGACTGAATTAAAATGGGAAGGCCATATGGAAAAACTTTAATGTCATCAGTCCATAAAAGATTTTTAACGTGATTAAGCTTACCTTCCCGTTTAAAAAGCACATCTTGAAATATTTCTTTATGGTCCTTTAGGGAAATGCCTAAGTCTTCTAAAGATTTGATCTCATGGCCATTAATCGATACAATCTCATCCCCTGCTCTAAGCCCTTTTTGATAAGCTTCACTGGAGATAGGAAGGTCGCTAATAGATGGCTTAATTTGAAGGGAGCCATGCATATAGATGAAGCAAAAGATCAAAACACCCAAAATAATATTAATTAAGGGTCCTGCAGCAACAATCAGAAATCGTTTAATTAAAGACTGTCGATTAAATGCTCTCTTTAGATCAATTTTTTTGATTCTTTCATTTGTCTCGATATTATTTTCATCTAAAAGCTTTACGAAGCCTCCCAAAGGAATTGAAGACACAACAAAATCAGTTTGATCCTTGCCAAGACGAAAAGTAAAAAGAGGCTTACCAAATCCAATTGAGAACTTTAAAACCTTTACATTGCACCATCGAGCCATTTGAAAATGGCCGAATTCATGAATGCCTACAACAATACTAATTGTGAGAATAAAGACAAGAAAAGTTGTCATGTAGTTAAGTGATGGCGATCAATCCAAGAAAGTGCAAGATGACGGGTCTTATTATCAACCTCTAAAACTGTTTCAATAGAATCCAAGGGTTGAGATTCAATTGTATCCATACAAAATTCAATCAACTCTGCAATCTGGTTAAATGTTATAGATTCATTTAAAAAAGCATCGACAGCCACTTCATTGGCAGCATTAAGAATAGTAGGAGCATTCTTACCTATTTGAAGTGCTTTGTAAGCTAATCCAATGCAAGGAAATTTATCCAAATCAGGCGCTTCAAAATCAAGTCTTTTTGTTTTGATAAGATCCAAACCTAAAACTCCGGATTCGATTCTTTCAGGGTGACTTAATGCATAAGCAATAGGCGTTCTCATATCTGGGTTCCCCAATTGTGCCAGGGTGCTTCCGTCAACATATTCCACAAGGGAATGAATAATGCTTTGAGGATGAATAACCACTTCAATATCTGAAGCTGGAATATCGAATAACCAGCAAGCTTCAATCACTTCCAAGCCCTTATTCATCATGGTTGCAGAATCGATTGTAATCTTTTTACCCATAATCCAATTGGGATGTCGAAGCGCTTCTTTTGGTGTCACATGCTTAAGCTCTTCTTTGGTAGCAGTTCTAAATGGTCCGCCAGATGCAGTCAATAAAATTTTTCTAATGCCATTTGATTTGTAGTTTAATTTTTTACTTTGTGGCAATACTTGCAAGATCGCATTATGTTCGCTGTCAATCGGTATTAAAGTGGCGTTGGAATGTTTGACAGCTTTAACAAATAACTCTCCCGCCATGACGAGCGTTTCTTTGTTAGCTAGCAAAATCTTTTTGCCGCTATTTGCAGCAGCCATTGTAGGTTTAAGTCCTGCCGCACCCACGATAGCCGAAATGACAGTGTCAGTTTCTTTGTGAGAGCTAAGCCAATCTAAAGATTTATCATCATCCAAAACAATTGTTTTTAAATTCAATGCAATTAGATTTTTCTTTAGCTGTTGATTTGCCTCTTGATTTAAAGCAAAGGCAAATTGTGGTTCAAATTCACTACATTGCTCTGTTAATAGCTCGACATTTCTATTTGCTGTAAGCGCAAAAACTTTATACTTGTCTTGATGAAGCTTTATGACTTGAAGCGCATTACAACCAATGCTTCCAGTTGAGCCTAAGATAACAATATTTTCCACTTAAATGATTTGGCCGAAAAAAGAAGGTGAAATAAGTATTAAAGTCGCAAGAGGCAGGCTAGAACAAAGGCTATCAATTCGATCAAGAACGCCACCATGCCCAGGAATTAAATCACCGCTATCTTTAACTTTAGCCATTCTCTTAATATATGACTCAAATAGATCGCCTTCAACACTTAACAATAAAATTAAATTAAAAAATAAAATAGATGCGTAGGAAGTCACAAAACCAAAATAAGTGAGTGTGATTGAAAATAACGAGACAACAAATAAAGCTCCTATAAATCCCTCCCATGTTTTACCAGGGCTAATGGAGGGCGCAAGCTTTCTCTTTCCAAACTGCTTTCCAAAAAAATAAGCACCAGAATCTGCGAGCCAAATAGTTGTTAGAACGAGAAGGACAACCCAAGGACTTAATTGAATTAAATAATTTAAAGAAATAATAAGTGGCATGATTAATATCCAGCCAATGAAAGAACTCAAAAAGAAGTTTTTTAAATGGGTTTTAAATATCAAGAATAAAGGTGCTATGCAAATCCAAAAAATAGACGCGCCTATTAAGACAGATCTAGCATCGTTGTAGCTAAGATATTTATCGATTAAGTAAATGAAACATAACGAAATGACTAAAAAAATCTTTTTCTCGTGAGATTTAAAATATAAAAGTTTCGACCATTCATAGAGCGCCAAGAGCGAGGCTGCATAGATGACAAATGAAAAAAATCTTCCTGAAAATAAAAACATGGAAGATAAAAAAACTAAAAGCATAATGAAAGCCGATAAAATTCTTGATATCAACATTTACAATTGCTCGCTTGTTTTTCCATATCGTCGTTCTCTTTTTTGAAACTCAAACAATGCGTTCATAAGTGCCCTTTCGTTAAAGTCAGGCCATAAGGTTTCTGTAAAATAAAGTTCAGAATACGAAAACTGCCAAATTAAAAAATTACTAATACGTTTTTCCCCGCCTGTTCTGATGAGGAGGTCTGGATCTGGTGCGTAATTTAAAGAAAGGTTTTGAGTGAGAGACTTTTGAGTTAATGGTTTTTTAAAATGCGTTTCTTTTTGGTACGTATTAACCGCGTTCACAATATCCCATCTTCCACCGTAATTAACTGCAATACTCAATGTTAATCCGGTATTTTTTTCAGTAAGCTTTTCAAGCTCTTTTATTTTATCAATCAGTTTTTTTGGAAAAGGTTTTCGATCGCCAATCAGCTTAAAACGAACATTATGTTTAATGAGTGCTGAGGATTCTTTTTTAATGGACTCTTGGAACAAAGACATTAAAAAATTAACCTCCTGTGAAGGCCTTAACCAATTCTCTGTACTGAAAGCAAATAATGTTAAAAAGGGTATGTTTAATTTTTGGCATTGTGTAATGACCATTCTCACTGATTCCAGACCCTTTTTATGGCCTGAAATGCGTGGCATAAGGCGCTTTTTAGCCCATCTGCCATTTCCATCCATAATAACAGCGATATGTTTAGGTTTTTCTAATAGCGCTTCTTTAGCTGATAATGGACGAAAGAAATTAAACACTAAATTGCGAGTAATTCAGATTCTTTTAATTGAAGAAGTTTATCGATTTCAGCGATAAATTTATCTGTAATTTTTTGAACTTCATCTTGCGATCTTCGTTCATCATCCTCACTAATTTCTTTTTCTTTTATTAATTTTTTTAGTGAATCATTTGCATCACGCCTGATATTTCGCACCGCTACTTTGGCAGACTCGGCTTCTGTTCGAACGACTTTTATAAGATCTTTTCTACGCTCCTCTGTCAGTGTCGGCATAGGGACACGAATAAGATCACCAGATGTTGCGGGATTTAAACCAAGGTCACTATCACGAATCGCTTTTTCGATTTTACCAACCATACTCTTTTCATAAGGTTGCACATTGATTGTCTTTGCATCGCCAAGGTTAACCCCTGCTACCTGATTAATAGGCACCATAGAGCCATAATAATCAATCACGATATGATCCAGAAGTCCGGTATGCGCCCTACCTGTTCTAACTTTTGCAAGGTCAGACTTAAAAGAGTCTAAAGATTTTTGCATCTTTTCACTTACATTTACTTTAATTGCTTCAGTCATGAGCGTCCTCTTTAATCAATGTATATTCGGCATCACAAGCGTGCCTTCATTTTGTCCTAGTAAAATATTTTTCAGCGCACCCGATTTAAATATATTAAATACTGCGATAGGCAATTGTTGGTCTCGACAGAGAGTGAGCGCAGTCGCATCCATAACTTTTAAATCTTTTTGAATAGCTTCATCAAAACTGACTACTTCATAACGCTTTGCCTTTGGATTTTTTTTAGGGTCTTCTGAATAAATGCCATCGACTTTTGTCGCCTTAATCATAATATCAGCATTCATTTCTACACCGCGTAATGCTGCGGCTGTATCGGTTGTAAAGAAAGGATTGCCGGTGCCTGCAGCAAATATAACTACCTTACCCTCTTCAAGATAGCGCATAGCCTTGCCTCGAATGTAAGGCTCTACCACTTGTTCTATATTAAGCGCAGATTGAACACGGGCTACGATTCCTGCATGCTTCATGGCATCTTGAAGCGCCAATGCATTCATGACGGTAGCCATCATACCCATATAATCTGCAGTCGCTCTATCCATACCAGCTGCACCTAAAGCCACACCTCTAAAAATATTGCCGCCGCCAATAACAATGCCCATTTGAATTTTTAAATCGAGCGCTTCTTTGATCTCATGCACTATATTTGAGATGGTATGTTGATTAATACCAAAAGGATCTTCGCCCATCAAGGCTTCGCCTGATATTTTCAACATAATTCTTTTGTATGCGGGCTGGGTCATAATTTTCCTTAAAGTTTAACGTATTTTTAAACCAGGGGACATAAAAAAAGGACTGTATAAATCATACAATCCTTTATGTGCTCTGATAAGACTAAACCTTTGCTGCCGCTGCAACTTCTGCAGCGTAATCTACCACTGCCTTTTCAATACCTTCACCTACAGAATAGATACTAAAAGCATTCACGGTTGCATTGTTAGCTTTTAATAATTGCTCAACACTTACTTTGTCATCCTTCACAAAAGGCTGATTCAATAATGTGACCTCTTTAAGGAATTTTTGTACTGTACCTTCTGCAATTTTTTCTAACATAGCTTCAGGTTTGCCAGCTTCTTTTGCTTTTTCAATCGCAACACGTTTCTCAACCTCAATCAATGCGGCATCGATGCCAGAAGCATTAAGCGCCTTGGGTTTATTTGCAGCAATATGCATGGCTAAATCTTTTCCTAAGGCCTCATCGCCACCTTGAAGGTCCAAAAGTACGCCAATTCTTCCACTATGAACATAACTAACTATTTGACCGGTTGTTTGATAACGAATGAATCGACGTGGTGTAATGTTTTCACCAACTTTACCTACAAGCTGAGCACGAACCTCTTCAGCATTTCCAGAGCCCATGTTTAGGCTTGTTAAAGCCTCGATATTGGCTGGATTCTTTTCATTGATGGTAGTTACAAGCTCATGCGTATATTTTAAAAAGTCTTCATTTTTAGCGCAAAAATCTGTTTCTGAGTTAACTTCAAGAAGTGTTCCTGTTTTGCCGTCTTTAGCTACAAAAGCAATCACAATACCCTCGGCAGCCAATCTTCCAGCAGCCTTGCTTGCTTTGTTTCCGAAACGAACTCTTAAAATTTCTTCAGCACGCGCACTGTCGCCATCAGCTTCAGTTAATGCTTTTTTACAATCCATCATAGGCGCGTCTGTGCGATCACG
>SESD01001802.1_pt1 | contig 11379 bp, 10 predicted proteins | sample 3171411 | NCBI WGS metagenome assembly SESD01 (sample SAMN06051880, study PRJNA518727) | freshwater metagenome | biome: subpolar coniferous forest; feature: holomictic lake; material: water; isolation source: holomictic Lake 442, 16.5 m depth | place: Canada: near Kenora, Ontario | collected...
CTGATGCGCGCTGGGGCATTTGATAGTCTCTATCGTGGTTCTGTTCCTGCGGGTGGTAATCTCTACGACATTCGTTCTACTCTACTAGCTTCTTTGGCAAGAGCAATTGAAGCTGCAGAGCAGGCTGAGGCTTCCATTCATCAAGTGAGTTTGTTTGAGGCCGCTGGCGAAGAAGATCGACATCTGCCAGAGCTAGTTCGTGAGCCAGTGTGGTCTGAGAAAAAACGCCTGCAAGAAGAAAAGACTGCTTTAGGACTTTGCCTTACCGGTCACATGTTTGACGCTTATCGTGATGAGACGGCTCATTTCATCCGCCAGCCTCTAGCTAAAGTAGCTGAAGGCAAGGACCAGTTGATCGCCGGCATTATTACTTCAGCACGGATGCTCACTGGCCAACGGGGCCGTATGATGATTGCAACGATTGATGATGGTAGTGCTGCTATTGAGGTGACCCTTTATAGCGAAGTATATGAACCCAATCGCTCCTGGCTCAAAGAAGATGAGATGCTGATTGCTAAGGTCAACGTCACACCTGATAAATTCTCGGGTGGCATGCGGGTTGTCTCTGAAGCAGTGATGGATATTACTGGTGCGCGTATGCGTTTTGCCCGCAACGTACATGTCTGCATTGATTCAGCAATTGACTTAAAGATGCTGCGTAGTCAAATTGGGCCTTACTTAATGGCCAATCGCGTTAGAGATCCAAAGAAGGGCGCGCCTCCTCCAGCAATGCCAGGCTCTAATGATGGTGTGAAAGGTTTGATGCTCACCGCTGCTGTCACTACTAGTGGCGGTGCTTGTTTAATGCAATTCCCAGAAGAGTTGCGCATTTACCCTGATGATGCTTGTCTGCATAGCCTTAATCAATTACTAACCTCGAAACAAAAAGATCCTGTTCAGGTTCAGTACCACTAAGCTGGTTTGCTTATTTTGATTGTTTGCTCAATCGCTGTAATCACTTGAGCGGGCTCTAGTAAATCTAAGCACTCACTATTACTGTCAGCACGATCAAGACAGCCTGCTTTACGGCAAGGTACACATTCACCAGGACCTTGTAAGATAGTGACATTCCCTACAGTTTGAGTCCGGGCCCGAAGCTCATAAGGTTGTTCGCCAATGAAGCCATTGGGCCAGGGGCCAAAGTTGGTTGGTGGAGTAGCGCCAAATAAAGTAATCGTAGGGGTATTGCACGCTGCTGCTAAGTGAGTGATGGAGGTATCCACACCAATATAAAAAGCGGCACCACGCAATAATGTGCCTGCTTGTGGAATCGATAGCTTGCCTGCAGCGTTAATCACTTTTGTAGCAGTTTCATTATCTAAAAGAGAGATGATGTCGTGGTTTAGTTGCAAATCTTGTTTGGCAGGGGAGGCGCTTAACACCACCTGAAAACCTTTTTTTACTAAGTAGGTAATGAGATGTTGCCAATGTGCCAGAGGCCAACGCTTATAAGCAGTCAGGGGGCCTGGATGAACTACTACGTAAGGCTGTACTAGCGCATTTGTAATTCCTGGGGTAAGGGCTTCACCATCGGGCGGAGTAACGGTAATCGGTTTGCTAAATAAGTCCGCTGGGTTTTTGAAAAAGACTTCGAGTAAGCGCAGTTTCTCTGCAATCACGTGTTGATTAAAGTAATCTACGTTCACGGTATGCATACAGATGAATTTCTTCCAAGCGTTTTGTTTTTCGGTTTTGTTTCTTTTGGATTTATCTTCCACATCTTTGCCTTGGGGATGCCCACCCAAAACACCAACTCTTCTCAAAGCAGAAATTAAGCCGTAAAGATAGGCTCGGTCACTAGGCTGCGTAATGATGGCTAAGTCATAGCGCTGAAATAGTCGATTAAAGAGAGAAAGATATTCTCCAAAACCAGGGCGATCTGAAGTTTCAATAATCTCACTAATATCTGGGTTACCGTAAAGGATATCGAGCTTGCCGCGATAGCCCAGAAAGTGAAATTCTGCATCTGGCCAGAGTTCTCTAGCCTTGCTAATCAGTGGGGTAGTGACGAGCACATCGCCAATTTGCCGAGTAGCGATAAATAATACTTTTTTGGGATCAGTTAGCAAAGATGTGCTCATAGCCAAGTTTAGTTATGTTGATCTTGCATTTGTTTAATTTTTTTATTAAGGCGTTCGATGCTTGCAGTGTTAAGGGACTGGTCTCTTACTCGATGATATAAATGAATAACCTCGGTAGCCCATGCACCACTTTTACGCTGCACACCATAGTGCTCAAGTCTGAATACAAAATCCGCATCCTCATGTGCCCACCCTACAAGAGATTCATCAAAACCATTGATTGCAAGAGCATCAGTTTTCCAGCATGCCATATTGCAACCCTTAATTCGCCTCCACAGAAAACGCTTAAAGTCCCGCCATTGACCATCTGGCCTTTTTATCAGTAACTGCAATAATTTGTTGATGTCTCCTTGAATTCTGTATTTAAGCAGATGACTTTTAAACTGGGTAAAACTCCACCGATTGAGTCCTAATAATTTTTTTGTTAGCTTTTCGCTGAGGAGAACTCTACTCCCAGTAATTAAATAATTTTCTTGAGCAAGTTTTCGGTGCTGGTAAATAAAGTCAGGCTGAGCGAGACAGTCACCATCAATAAAAATAAGGTAACTACCTTCTGCTACCTCAATACCTCGATTGGCGATGAGTGTTTTTCTACAACCATCATCTTCTTGCCATATGTGCTTGATAGTTACTGGAGATTTAGCTATGAACTCATCAGTAATTTTTTTGGTTGGGGGTCCCGAGCCATCATCAGCAACAATGATCTCAAAATTATCATCAGTCTGTTGAGTGAGGGATTGCAAGCACATATCTAGCGCTTCAGGCCAGTTATATGTTGCTACTATGACGGAAATTTTAAAGTTAGTATTTGGCAACTATTGGGCTACTTAGAATTCTTGTTGAGATACCATAATTTTATATACCTGTAAAAAGAGCCCTGTGCATTTGCGAAAGCTAATGAGAGGCCTTGAGGCCCATCTAGGAAGCCCAGGCGGAATATGTAGGTTCGGAGAAAGGCCCAAGCACCATGGGTAATGGCTTTAATTGGAGATCCTTTTTGCCCTCTCAAAAATGCTTGTTTTGCTGAATCAGTTGAGTACCTTTCCATCTTTTCCTTAACTTGAAGCTTATTTATAAAGCTGTAATGCAGCATCGGGTTTTTGAGTTTGGCCACTTGCCCCTGTGGAATCAATCGCTCATGCACTAAGTCATCAGAGAAGCGAGCAGTACCACGTTTAAAGAGGCGGTCCACATAGTCAGGGCTCCACCCAGAATGACGGATAAAGCGTCCGCAATACCAAGAGAGGCGGGGAATGGCAAAGCAGTCCACCTGGGTGCTACGCGCAATAGCAGTCAGAATTTCCGTTCGAAGGGTAGGAGTTAGTCTTTCATCCGCATCGAGAGATAGCACCCATTCGCCTGTAGCCAGATCTAGGGCGCGGTTCTTTTGGGGGCCAAAACCAGGCCAATCAGGCGGGCTGGCAATCTTAGCCCCATAGTTTTGAGCGATTTCTAGGGTGCGGTCAGAGCTGGCCGTATCAACCACAACAATTTGCTGGGCAATGCCTTCCAGGGAGGCCAGACAATCGTCCAAATTGGCCTCTTCATTGCGGGTGATGAGTATGACTGATAAGGTGGGCATAATTCATTATATGAATGCTCAAGACCGTACCGCCCTAAATCGCTTAATTACCTACCTTAAACCCCATATCAGCATGATTATTGGGTCTTTGGTAGCCATGGCCTTTGTCGCAGGAGCCGAGACCTCGATTCCTGCCTTGATGAAGCCATTACTTGACCGCGGCTTTACAGGTGAGCTCAATAATAAGCTTTGGCAGATACCCGTTTTCTTGGTTGGTTTAGCTCTAGTGCGTAGTATGGCGCAGTTCTTATCAAACTATTTGCTAACTAGAGTCATTAACTCTGTCTTACTCAAGTTACGAGAGGAAATGTTTCAAACATTGCTGCATGCTAGAACTACCTTCTTTCAGAAAAATTCTGCATCTAATTTAATTAATGCGGTGGTGTTTGAAGTGAACAACGTTCTAACCATTATGGGTGGGATGTTAATTAGTCTGGTGCGTGATTCACTTACGGTCATAGGTTTAATGGGTTACCTGCTTTATCTAAATTGGCAATTGACCTTGGTTGTATTAATCATTTTCCCAGTCATTGCTTACATCATGAGTAAGATCAATCGTCGCCTCAGATCTCTGAATCGCAAACAGCAAACACTCACAAGTGATCTCGCCTACATTGTTGAAGAAGCATCTGCGGGTTATAGGATTGTTAAAGTTTATGGCGCTGAACAATATGAAATGAATCGTTTTCTTGAAAAGGCCGAGCGCCTGCGCCAGTTTGCTCTAAAGTCAGCTGTGGCAGGCGGCCTGAACCAGCCGATAACACAGCTGATCGCCTCGATGGCCTTGTCAGTGGTATTGGTGATTGCCTTGATGCAGTCGGCCACTGAGGGCACTACTGTTGGAGGATTTGCGGCGTTTGTTACCGCAATGATGCTAGTAATTTCTCCATTGAAGCACTTAGCCGACATTAATCAACCATTGCAACGTGGTCTCACAGCAGCAGAAATGATTTTTGGACTCATGGATGAGCCATTGGAAGAGGCGGAAGATCGCAAACTGAATATGAAGTCCTTGGATAAAGCGAAGGGCAGTATTCGCTTTGAAGATGTTGGATTCTCATACCAACAAGAAGTGGGCCGAGAAGATGCTCTGCGCGGAATTAATCTCAGCATTAAGCCTGGTGAAGTAGTCGCTTTTGTCGGACCTTCTGGCGGCGGTAAATCTACCTTAGTGAATTTATTGCCCCGTTTCTTTAAGCCAACTAGCGGGCATATTTTTTTAGATGACATTCCCTTAGAAGATATCGTCTTAGCTGACGTTAGAAAACAAATCGCCTTTGTGAGTCAAGACGTCATTCTGTTTAATGACACGATTGCTGCAAACGTAGCTTATGGCGCTACTGGTCAAGAGGGTATTGATCGGGGAAGGACTATGGAGGCTTTAGAGGCGGCTAATCTGGGTGCTCTCATGCAAGAATTGCCCGAAGGGATTGATTCGCTGATTGGCGATAACGGCAATCGTTTATCTGGCGGTCAGCGCCAGCGACTTGCAATTGCTCGGGCTATTTATAAAAATGCCCCAATCTTAATTTTGGATGAAGCGACTTCTGCTTTGGATTCTGAGTCAGAGCGCCAAGTACAAGATGCCCTAGAGCGGCTGATGGCCAATAGAACGACCTTAGTGATTGCGCATCGCCTATCTACAATTGAACATGCGGACCGGATTGTGGTGCTAGACCATGGTCAAATTGTTGAAAATGGCCCACATCAAGACTTAATCAAAAATGATGGTCTTTATGCCAACCTACACCGCATTCAATTCTCAAACGCTTAATTAAAGCTATTCACTACCTAACTTAGTACGATGTCGTATTGCTCTTGGCGGAAGCTACCCTCTGCTTGTAGGGTTATCGGCTTAGCAATGAAGTCGCCCAATTGTGCTAAAAATTGATTTTCTTCTTCTAGAAATAAATCGATCACATCGGGAGCGGCAACGATTCTAAATTCGCGCGGATTAAATTGACGATGCTCACGCACAATTTCACGAAAAATTTCATAGCAAATCGTTTGAGCAGTTTTTATCTCACCCTTGCCCATACACGTAGCACATGGTTCGCAGGTGATATGCGCTAAGGACTCACGCGTTCGTTTGCGAGTCATTTCTACCAAGCCTAGTGCGGAAAACTCACTGACTGAGGTACGAGCATGGTCGCGCCCAAGATTGCGCTTGAGTTCAAAGAGCACGGATTCTTGATGATCTTTACCTAGCATGTCAATGAAATCAATAATGATGATGCCGCCAAGGTTGCGTAAACGCAGTTGACGGGCAATGGCTTGAGCAGCTTCTAGATTGGTTTTAAAGACAGTGTCATCTAGATTGCGTGCACCGACATAACTACCCGTGTTCACATCAATTGTGGTCATAGATTCTGTCTGGTCAATCATGAGATAGCCACCAGACTTCAAATCTACTCTGCGACCTAAGGCTTTATTGATCTCGGCATCGACATCAAATAAGTCAAACAGGGCACGTTCACCACGATGCAAGGTCAGTTTGCCCAATAGGTTAGGCATATACAGATTTGTAAATGCCTTGAGTTTTTCAAAGTTCTCAGCAGAGTCCACCCGAATTTGCGTCGTTTCTTCACTAGCGACATCTCGCAAAACTCGTTCAGCAAGACTGAGATCCTGATACAGCACGCTTGGGGCCGCCTTATGCTTCTTTGCCTCTTGAATGTTTTCCCAGGTAGTGCTCAGGTAATGCATGTCATGCAACAGTTCTGTATCGGAAGCGTCTTGGGCGCTGGTGCGCACAATAATGCCGCCTTTTTCATCAGCAGGTATTAGTCCGGCAAGTCGAGTTTTAATTGCTTCACGTTCTTCTACTTGATCAATGCGTTGAGATACGCCGATATATTTTTCGGTGGCAGGATCGCTGCCTGCTGGTGGCAAGTAAACCAAGTTACGGCCAGCAATGCTGAGTTGTGCGGTCAAACGAGCACCCTTAGTCCCCAGGGGATCCTTCAGCACTTGTACCAAGATTGTTTGACCTTCGAACAAGAGTTTTTCAATTTGGGCTTGCGGATTATTTTGGACAATGTCAGCTACATGCATAAAAGCAGTGCGCTCAAGACCAATCTCAATGAAGGCAGATTGCATACCTGGAAGTACACGTACGACTTTAGCAAGATAAATGTTGCCAACAATGCCGCGCTGACGTGTACGCTCAATTTGTAATTCTTGAACTGCGCCTTGCTGGATCAAAGCAACTCGCGTTTCTTGCGGAGTGATATTAATGAGGATTTCTTCGTTCATATGCGTGTTACTTGAGCGCGCTCTAGAAGTTGTGCAGTTTCATAAATGGGTAATCCCATGATACCGCTATAGCTGCCTTCAATCGAAGGGATAAACGCACCCCCTAGCCCTTGAATGCCATAGGCGCCAGCTTTTCCAAAAGGCTCGCTGCTGGCAATATAAGCGGCTATCTGCTCTGGGGACAGTTGGGCAAAGTGCACTCTTGATACCTGCACTAAGCAAAGTGGTTTTTTACTGGGATCGATAGTGATGGCAAGGGCTGTCAGAACTTCGTGAACTTTGCCGCTGAGCATATTTAAGATACGCGCAGCATCAGTTGCATCAATTGGTTTTCCTAAAATTTCGCCTTCATCATGATTTGGCATGCTAACGGTGGTATCAGCGCATAAGATCGGTGCCCAGGGAAGACCGCTCTTTTGCCAGCGTGCTAAAGCAGCAGAGCTCTTAGCCAAGGTCACACGCTCAACATAGGCGCGAGCTTTTTCATGAGGAAGCGGGGTTTCAATACTTTCAGTATCTTCACCCGGGCTGGGCGCCAACATCTCAAAGCGCACACCCATTTGTTTTAATAACTCTTGGCGTCGTGGACTTTGCGAAGCGAGGTAGATAAAAGAATGCAAAGAATTACTCGCGATGATAAGGGTGCCCCTGCAGGATAGTCCAGGCGCGATATAGTTGTTCAACGAGAAGCACTCTAGCCATGGCGTGTGGCAAGGTTAGGCTAGAAAGCCGCCATATCTCTTGCGCATTTGTTTTCAGGCTTGGGTCTAGACCATCAGCCCCGCCAATTAAAAAGGTAATATCAAAACCTTCTTGCCGCCACGAAGCCAGTTGAGTTGCTAGGTTTTGAGTTGTTTGATCCTTGCCACGCTCATCTAAGGCGATCACTCTTGAGCCTTTAGGAATAGCGGCGGCGATCTTGATTGCTTCTTTTGCTGGCGTGAGATCGGGTTTAATCTCTTTAATGTCAATACTGCAATCTGCTGGCATGCGTTTGACGTAGTCGTGGGTTGCCATAGCGACCCAATCAGGCATTTTGTGTCCAACAGAAACAATGGTTAGGCGCATGACTAAGACTAAGAATCAGGCAGAAAATAAAATGAGACGAACTTACTCGTCGTCTTCAAGCTCACTGGCCTTTACAAGTCCCTTGCTACCGGCCAACTTCACACGTACAGGTTTTGCACCCCACATACCTTCTAGCTGGTAGTAAGAGCGCAACATCGGTTGCAAGATGTGAACAACAATATCACCACAATCAACCAAGACCCATTCACCAGTCTCTAAGCCTTCGATGGAGATGACTTCACCACCTTGAGTATTGACATCTTCTTTGACTGACATTGCTAGTGATCGCGTTTGACGATTACTTGAGCCTGTAGCAATGATCACACGATCAAATAACTCACTGAGTTTGGTGGTGTCATAAACGCGAATATCTTGCGCTTTAACATCTTCTAAGGCATCAATAATGACGCGTTGTAATTTACGTAAGTCCATAGTTTCTCAATGATATTTTCTAGTAATTAGGATGATCTTAGCTTGATTACTGATACAAGCCTAGCTTTGTGATGATTTCTAAGGTGTGAGCAGGGATTTGCTCAGAAGCAATCTGGCCACGAGAGGAAGTTTTTAAGTAATTCCGCAACTCAGTAGACGAAAGATTTACTGATAGGCTTTCATCAATATAGATGAGGCCAGCTGGGCTATTTTCAAGAGCAGCTGGATCATTTATTTGATGTGCCTCTAGTAATTCCTCAATTTCAGGACTCATCTGCGTAGCCAAATCAAAATGAGGGCGACTGGCTACTGCGAAGTTCATATAACTCAATAAGTCTTTCCAAGAATTCCAGGTCGGTAGCTGAATCAGAGAATCTGCACCCATTAACCAAGTCAAACTACTCTCTGGGCCAAAGCGCTCGCGTAGCGCTTGCGCAGTATCAATGGTGTAACTAGGCCCAGCACGATCCATCTCAATTCGATCAATCCCAATTTGAGTAGGGATCTGAAGATATAAAAATGCTCTAGCTAAATCGATGCCAGCAGCTTCGGTGAGTTGAAGACGTATTTTGGCAGGCGTGATTTCTAAACCTTTCTGCCATGGCTCACCGCTCGGAATAAGAAGCAACTCATCTAAACACAATACTTTTGCAAAGTGACTAGCCAGCTTTAAGTGACCAATGTGGGGTGGATCAAAAGTTCCCCCGAGGACGCCAATTTTCTTTAGAGCGTTCAAGCTAACCAATCGCGTGGTTTGAGATAGTAATCGTAAAGCTTAGCCTCAGGAGTTCCAGGCTTGGGCTGATAGTTGTACCACCACTGCACTACTGGGGGCATCGACATCAAAATAGACTCAGTTCGTCCACCAGAATGAAGCCCAAAGATAGTGCCTCGATCAAAGATCAGATTGTATTCCACATAGCGACCACGACGATATTCTTGGAACGATTTTTCTTCAGGCGTGAATGTATCTTGGTAGCGGCGTTGTACGATTGGTAAATAGGCGTTGATAAAGGCATCACCCACTGCACGGGTCATCGCAAAACTCTTCTCAAAGCCAAGTTCATTGAAGTCATCGAAGAAAACGCCACCAATCCCGCGAGGCTCATCACGATGCTTTAAATAAAAATATTCATCACACCATTTTTTGAAGCGGGGATAAAGTTCTTCACCAAAGGGATCTAAAGCATCTTTAGCGGTTTGATGAAAGTGTTTACAGTCTTCATCAACGCCGTAATAAGGCGTGAGGTCAAAGCCACCACCAAACCACCAAACCGGTTCTTTATCCGGAGCTTGCGCAATAAAGCAGCGCACATTCATATGAGTAGTGGGAACTTTGGGATTATGCGGATGAAATACCAATGACATGCCTAGCGCCTCAAAGCTACGACCAGCCATTTCAGGGCGGTGGTGGGAAGCGGAGGGTGGCATTTGATCACCGCGGACGTGCGAGAAGCCAACACCACCTTTTTCTAAAATGTTGCCACCATCCAAAGTACAGGTGCGACCATAGCCCTTGAGTTTGCTATCTTCGGGTTTATGCCATTCGTCAGCAATGAAAGCTTTACCATCAAGCGCACTCATTGCGCTAGTAATGCGATCTTGCAAGCCTAAGAAATAATCTCTCAGGGCTGTAATGTCAATTTGTGTCTGTGATGTTGTCAAGTGAGCTTACCTATTTATTTGATTGCGCGATAACCAATATCTTTGCGATATTGCATGCCATCAAACTGAATCTGATTAATTGCATCATAGGCTTTTTGTTGTGCGCCCCGCACGGTATCTGCAAGGCCTACTACACACATCACTCGACCACCCGAAGTCAGTATTTTGCCATCTTGCAGCTGAGTGCCTGCGTGGAAAGTAATTTGATCTTCAGTATCAGCAGGAATGCCACTAATCGTATCCCCATTACGCGGAGTATCTGGATAGTTATGGGCTGCCAGCACTACCCCTAAGGCTGTGCGACGATCCCAATCCAGATCAACTTCATTAAGCTTGCCATCGACAGCATGATCTAAAGCATTGACTAGATCACTCCGCAGGCGTGCCATGATCGGTTGTGTTTCTGGATCGCCCATGCGGCAGTTGAACTCTAGAGTTTTGATCTTGCCATCAGGGCTGATCATTAGGCCAGCATATAAGAAGCCTGTATACGGAATGCCATCCGATTCCATCCCTTTAACCGTTGGCATGATGACTTCACGCAGTGCGCGCGCATGGATTTCAGGTGTCACAACAGGGGCAGGGGAGTAGGCACCCATGCCGCCAGTATTGGGACCTTGGTCAGCATCTAGTAAGCGTTTGTGATCTTGGCTAGTTGCTAATGCTAGGACATTTTTACCATCAACAAGCACAATAAAACTCGCTTCTTCACCAGTCAAAAACTCTTCGATCACAACCCGTGCGCCAGCATTACCTAATTTATTATCAGCGAGCATCATGTCCACGGCGGCATGCGCTTCCTCTAAGCTCATGGCAACCACAACACCTTTACCAGCAGCAAGGCCATCAGCCTTAATCACAATCGGCGCACCTTTGGCATCAATGTATGCATGCGCTTCAAGAATGTTGCTAAATGTTTGGTAATCAGCAGTTGGAATGCCATGACGCTTCATAAATGCTTTGGAAAAATCTTTAGAGGATTCTAGTTGCGCCGCTAATTGCGTTGGGCCAAAAATACGTAAACCCTGATTACGGAAGATATCCACAATGCCGGCGGCCAAAGGAGCCTCTGGTCCAACTACGGTGAGATGAATCTTTTCACGTTTAGCAAAATCTGCTAGTTCTTGTAAGTCGGTGATCGGTAAGTTCTCGATACCTGCTGCACCTTGCTTGGCGGTAGCAGTGCCACCATTGCCCGGAGCTACATAGACGGTTTGTACTTGAGGCGATTGGGCGAGTTTCCAAGCTAGGGCATGCTCGCGTCCACCGGATCCAATGAGAAGAATTTTCATAGTC
>SESD01001803.1_pt1 | contig 11373 bp, 10 predicted proteins | sample 3171411 | NCBI WGS metagenome assembly SESD01 (sample SAMN06051880, study PRJNA518727) | freshwater metagenome | biome: subpolar coniferous forest; feature: holomictic lake; material: water; isolation source: holomictic Lake 442, 16.5 m depth | place: Canada: near Kenora, Ontario | collected...
ACAGCTTAGCGCGTACGAACATGGCGCACCACCAAGCAACTTCCTTCTGCACAGGACATGGACAGCAAAACATCCGGGGTCACCTGAATAAATCGATCACCGGTTTCTCCGCAACTGCTCTGCAAATGAGAATAGTCTCTGGCTACGTCAATTTCCTTGGCAATGGCGTTAAACTGGGACTGAGGTATGTCCTTGTTTTTTGCCAATCTGGCGACTTCTGCGAGCCACTTATCACCTTTTTCGAGACTGAATTTCTGCTGGTACATTTCCCCGCATACAGCAGCGCTTCGTCCGACGATGCCATGCTTATTGATACTGAAGTTCTGGTGGGTGGCTGTGTTGTTCCATTTTCCGGTCATAGTTCCGGCAGTTTCTTTGCGTCCTTCAGCATAAGCCGTGGTCGTCGCAAAGGTCAGAACGAGGAGAGTAATCAGTTTTCGTGTCATTTTTTGTTCCTGTGAGTTAAAGACAGGAGCAAGTTTAGACAGGGCTTGCGTCAGGTGATGTCGTTTTTCTGCGAGTTTGAAAAATATCGTGGATTAGTGGTTTTTTACAGGCCGTGTTCCATTAGGAACATCTACTCTCGATTGCCGCGCTGATGAGGGCGATATGACATCGGTGTAATTGCTGTGTACATTTACCCCTACGATAGACACACACCGACAATACTTATCGAATCCGCCATGCAACAGCAAAGAAACCGTCCGCAAACCGTGACCAGAAATTGACCAGACGGTCAGAAAAGTAAAAAGCCACTTTCTTGCGAAAGTGGCTTGAATACTGGCTCCCCGACCTGGATTCGAACCAGGGACCTGCGGATTAACAGTCCGTCGCTCTACCGGCTGAGCTATCAGGGAATGAAGAGGTGCGCATTATATAGAGATTACCGAATCGGTCAACATAAATTTTATGTTTATTTAAAAAATTTTTTTCTGGTTCGCCATACATCACTGAAAAAATTGATCTGCAAGAAAACAAAAGGCACTATCTCCACAAGACAACCGCTGCATCTTATTGAATATATTTTATATTTTTTTATCCCCCGCCACTCGCTGACGCGGCGCCCGTTCTGCGGCATAATACACTCCTTGATTCTTGAAAGTTACCCGCAATGAAAATCACTGTAATCGGTTCCGGCTATGTCGGTTTGGTGTCAGGCGCATGCCTGGCGGACTTGGGCAATGATGTCTTATGTCTGGATGTCGATCCGCGCAAGATCGACATTCTCAACAACGGCGGCGTGCCGATTTATGAACCGGGACTCGACGAGGTCATCAAGCGCAACATCGAAGCGGGCCGACTGCGTTTCACGACCGATGTCGCCGCCAGCGTCGCACACGGACTGGTGCAAATGATCGCGGTCGGCACACCCTCAGATGAGGACGGCTCAGCCGACCTGCAATATGTCATCGCAGCAGCCCGCAGTATCGCCCGCCACATGACCGAATACAAAGTTATCGTCGACAAATCGACCGTACCCGTCGGCACGGCTGACAAGGTCAAGCAAGCCATGCAGGAGGAGCTCGATCTACGCGGCATCGCAACGACGTTCTCTATGGTATCGAATCCGGAGTTCCTCAAGGAAGGCGCAGCGATTGACGACTTCAACCGACCTGATCGCATCGTCATTGGCGCAGAGGACGAAGCGGCCATCAAGATCATGAAAGAAATGTATGCGCCCTTCCAGCGCAATCACGAGCGACTGATGGTGATGGACATCCGCTCAGCTGAACTCACCAAATATGCGGCCAACGCGATGCTGGCCACGCGCATCTCGTTCATGAACGAACTGGCGAATCTGGCCGAGCGCGTCGGTGCCGACATCGAACACGTGCGCAAGGGCATCGGCTCCGACCAGCGTATCGGTTATAGTTTTTTGTACGCGGGCTGCGGCTACGGCGGCTCCTGCTTCCCTAAAGACGTGCGCGCATTGCAGCGCACCAGCGCGGAATACGGTCTGCCCTCCAAGGTGCTGGGTGCCGTCGAAGAAGTCAACAACGCCCAGAAATATGTCATGCTGAACAAAGTCACCAAACGCTTTGGCGAAGACTTGAGCGGCCTCCACTTCGCACTATGGGGGCTAGCCTTCAAACCCGGCACCGATGACATGCGCGAGGCCTCCAGCCGCGTGCTGATGGAAGGCTTATGGGCCCGAGGGGCGACCGTCACCGCGTTTGACCCCGCTGCGATGAAAGAAACCCGCCACATCTACGGTGACCGTGCTGACCTGTCCTATGCAGAAAACGCCAAGGATGCACTGCACAATGCGGATGCGCTGATTATCGTCACCGAATGGAAGGCCTTCAAGAGCCCTGATTTTTCCATCATCAAAGCACGCCTGAAAAATCCGATCATCTTCGACGGGCGCAACCTGTTTGAACCTGCAGACTTGAAAACGCTGGGATTCGAATATGTCGGCATTGGACGTGAAAGCTAGGCATCAAAAAAACGGGCGTAACCCTTAAAGTTACGCCCGCATGTCAGAACAACATGTTTTTCAGTGCTGCCGACTCAGGTCACACAAAATCCCAGCTTCGCTGCCTATCCTCAGAAACACCTGCTCAGGCGTCATACGCAGCAAGCCGGCAATATCCTTGTAGTCATCGGGTAAGGCCGCATCATCCCAACCGTTGGACGAATGCCGTGCCAAATTGACCGCCAGCATCACATTGCGTACTCGCGGCTGTAGCGAACTCGAATCATTGACCAGATGCAACAGCAGCTGCGGCAATCCCCACTGTGCGATCAGCTCTTTTTGTAATTCCGCCAGTGTGAACCCGAGCACTTGCTGCTGAACATCCTTGCTGCGCAAGGCTTTGTCGTGCAGCTGCAAATCGCGAATTTCCAGCATCAAATCAGGTGCAAAACACCACATCAGAATCTCGGCAATATCGTGCAGCAGCGCTGCGATACGCACCTCCTCATAATGCATATCGTGCAACTGTACCGCCCAGTCAAATGCATAACCGGACGCGCGATGTGAGCGGTGCACCACGCGCAGCAGCGGCGGCAAGGCGACTGTATGCGTTTTGAGCATATCTTCGATCAAAGGCTCCGCCGTCACCTTATTGAAGAACGTTTCCATACCGAGCATCAGCAACGCCTGCTCGACCTGAACCAATTCCGTCGTTTGCGCCTTGTGTTTATGACTCTGCAGGTAACGCAGCAACTTCACCGTCATAATCGGATCAGGGGCGATGACCGCAGCAATTTCGTGCGCAGAAAGTTTATTCTCATTCTCTCGCAGCAACGCTAGCTCTCTGGCGGTGTGCTTTAGAACAGGCAGTTCACTCTGACTGAGCAGAATCACCCAATTATTCAAGGCCTTGTTATCTTCCATCACATCACCTCTTATACCCGTTTTACGGGCAACTCTACGCTTATATTCCACGCAACGCAAAAAACACCCGCGTTTAATCTCCCTGAACCGCCAACCGGCCTACACGCCCCTCAACCTCCCGCATCGACAGTTCATGACGCGGCAACGCCTCAGCTTCCAGTCCCTGCAAATACTGCTGCATAGAGACCAGCTCATAGCCCTGCGCCTGCCAACCCTGCAACAACTGCTCGAATACCGGCATCCACTTGCCGCCTTCGAGTTCGGCATGCAAGGTATAGACATGACCGGTCGCCGGCGCATCCGCTGTCAGCGTTAAAAAATGCTCGGCTATATTATCTAACGTAATACCATCCCGGTTGATCAGCTCATCGAGCGTCGGCAAGGTGGTCGGCAGCTGTGGACAGGCGATAATCTCAGCCTGCCAGGTCGGAATAAAGGGATGCGTACCGCGCGAATCAGAACTATAGTCAAAACCTGAGCGCTGCATCAGACGCATTGCATGGCGGTTCATCTGCCAGCCGGCGGCCGCATGCGCATGAGGCGGCTCTGAAAAAATTTCCGTGTAACGGTCAATCGCGCGTTGCAATTCGCGCTGCGTCCATGCCGCATCTTTGTCCAGCACATGATCCTGCCAGCGCACATGATCGAAGCAATGAATGCCGACTTCAAATCCCGCATCTCTGACACTGCGCATAATCCCGGCGCATTTTTTACCAATATCGGGCGCCGGTAGCAAGGTACCGTACAACAGGGTCTTGATGCCGTAGTGTTCAACCACCGACATACGCGATACTTTTTTCAGATAGCCCGGACGGAACACGCGCCAAATGGCGCGCCCCATGTTATCCGGGCCCAGCGTAAAAAAGAATGTCGCCTGCGCGTGATAGCGCTGCAGCACCTCAACCAGACGCGGAACACCTTCGCGCGTTCCGCGATAGGTGTCCACATCAATTTTAAGCGCGATCTGTTTCGCCATTAGTCCATCAGCTTGCGCGCTTCGCCAACCTGACCGCGATACGCATCAAAAATATTGCGCAGCGTGTCAGCCATATTGACAACCGGCTGCCAGCCCAGCTCTTCGCAGGTATTGGTAATCTTTGGCACGCGGTTTTGCACGTCCTGATACCCCTTACCATAGTAGGCCGTCGCTGTTGTCTCTATGATCTGCACCTTTTGTGCTGATTCGCGATATTCCGGATATTCGTTGGCGAGTTTCAACATCATGTCAGCCAGATCTTTGATCGAGAAATTATTGACCGGATTGCCAATGTTGTAGATTTTCCCTGTCGCGACGCCATCCTTGTTCTCGATAATCTTCATCAGCGCATTGATGCCGTCCTCCACATAGGTGAACGCACGCTTTTGCTGACCGCCATCGACCAGACTGATGTTTTCACCGCGCACGATATGGCCCAAAAATTGCGTCACCACGCGTGAGCTGCCTTCCTTCGGCGTATGGATAGAATCGAGTCCCGCGCCTATCCAGTTGAACGGACGGAACAGGGTGAAATTCAAGCCTTCCATGCCGTAACCCCAGATCACGCGATCCATCAGTTGCTTGGAGCAGGAATAAATCCAGCGCGGCTTATTGATCGGGCCGCAGATCAGCTCAGATTCTGCCGGATCGAATTCCTCGTCATGGCACATGCCGTAAACTTCGGAAGTAGACGGGAACACCAGATGCTTGCCATATTTCACGGCGGCACGCACGATAGGCAGGTTAGCCTCGAAATCCAGTTCAAACACGCGCAACGGCTGCTTGACGTAAGTGGATGGCGTCGCGATCGCAACCAGCGGCAGAATCACGTCGCACTTCTTAACATGGTACTCGACCCATTCCTTATTGATGGTGATATCACCTTCGAAAAAATGGAAACGCTCGTGGCCGATCAGGTCTGAAATACGCTCAGAGCTCATGTCCATGCCGTAAACTTCCCAGTCAGTGGTCGCGAGTATTTTATTGGACAGATGGTGACCGATAAAGCCATTCACGCCGAGGATCAGTACTTTTTTCATTTCATTTCCTTAACAATTAAATTCAAACGTCGTTCCGGGCCTGCCCCGGAATCCAGCATTTATAACTGGATTCCCGCATACGCGGGAATGACAAAGTCTTAATACACTCAAATACCAAACTCAAACCGCTCAGTGCCGTAACGTCCGGCGAAATCTTCAGCGCTTAACTCTGCGCCATCCAGTTCAAAACGCAGCACCCGCAACACACCCTCACCGCAGATCGCGTAGGCGCGGCCTTCTTTGACGTAGAACGCAGGCTTATCCTTCGAGGCCGTGCACTTTGTCACCAGCGTCTGCAAAATACGCATCGGTCGCCCCATCAACTGCGTCGCGGCGCCCGGGTACGGCGGTGCCACGGCACGCACCAGATTATGGATCTGCACGGCGCTTTGCTGCCAGTCAATCACACCATCCGCCGCATTGCGTCCGCCAAAATAGGCGCCCAGACTCAAATCCTGTTTCACCGCGCGCGCACTGCCTGCGAGCAATTCAGGCAAAACGCCGCTGAGCGCAATCTCCGCCGCAACTGTCACCTTCTGAAACACCTGCAGCGCCGTATCATTAGGCAAAATCGGCACGGCCTGTTGCGCGACGATGTCGCCGTTATCCGGTTTCTCGGTCATGTAATGCAAGGTCGAACCCGTTTCGGTTTCGCCTTTGATTATCGCCCAATTTACCGGCACGCGCCCGCGGTATTTCGGCAACAGCGACCCGTGCATATTCAAGGCCCCACGTTTTGGGATTGCCAGCAACGGGGCTTTGAGCATTTCGCGATAGTAGAAGGAAAAGAAGAAATCAGGCTGCAGCGCGCGTATCTGTTCGACGACGGCTGATTCATTCGGATTGGCAGGGGTCATCACGGGGATACCGTGCAAGGCCGCTAGCTTCGCGACGCTGTCAAACCAGATATTCTCATTGGGATTATCGGTATGGGTCACCACCAGTTTGACATCCACACCGTGAGCTAGCAACACGGACAAGCAGCGCACGCCGACGTTGTGATAAGCGAAGACCACTGCCGTGGCGAGTGGGAAGTCGCAAGTGGCTAGTGACACCCCCTCCGCTGCGCGGTTAGTTTGATGCTTACTCATGAGAAACCACCGCTTGCCCCTTTACCCTTCCCTCTTCACTCTTCTCTTGTTTTTCCAATACTGCTTCGACCAGATAGCGCGGACGGTGACGCACCTGTTGGTAGATGCGCCCGACATATTCGCCCAGCAGACCGATACCAAACAGCGTGATGCCGATCATGAAGAATACCAGCGCAAACAGCGTGAACAGCCCTTCCGCCTCGGGGCCGACAATCAGACGTCGCACCACCAAAAATACAAAAAACAGACCGGAAAAAACGGAGGTGAGCATGCCGACCATCGAGAATATCTGCAACGGCACCAGCGAAAATCCAGTCATCAAATCAAAATTCAAGCGGATCAGACTGTAGAGCGAATATTTCGATTCACCGGCCAGTCGCTCGTCGTGTCCGACGACCACCTCGGCCGGATTGCGTGCAAAACTGTACGCCAGCGCGGGAATAAAGGTATTCACCTCGTGGCAGCTGTTGATCGCGCTGATGATATCCCGGCTGTAAGCGCGGAACATACAGCCCTGATCGGTCATTTTGATACGTGTGATCCGCTCGCGCAGATTATTCATCGCACGAGATGCCACATGCCGCCACCAGCTGTCGTTGCGCTGACGACGAATCGAGCCGACATAGTCGTGCCCCTCATCCATCTTGGCCAGCAGCAGACCAATGTCTTCGGGCGGATTTTGCAAGTCGGCATCCAACGTCACGATGCGTTGCCCGTGCGACTGCTCAAAACCCGCCATGATCGCCATATGCTGACCGAAATTGCCGTTAAACAGCACCACGCGCGTGACATCCGCACGCTTTTGGAACTGCTCGCGCAATATTGCAGCGGAGCGGTCGCGACTGCCGTCATTGATAAAAACGACCTCGTAGCAGATGCCCAGTTTGTCGAGTGCCGGATACAGGCGATCAAACAGGGTCTGCAGACCCGCTTCTTCGTTGTAAACCGGAATAACGACGGAAAGTTGTATGGTATTCATAGGACGGCATTCTACCGCACAGGACAATATTAGCGAAATCCCGGCGCAATTTATTGCGTGATTTTCTTTAACTTATTTTCTCTCCGCGTTCTCCGCGGCTGCGCTTGAAAAAATTCGTTAAAACGACAGATCGAAAAATTAAATTTCAAGGCGTCACTTACGAGATAGCTTTCACAGCCCGCGCGCGCAACTGCCCGCACGCACCTTCGATTTCTTGCCCTGCAGAATCACGAATTTTAACCAGTATCCCTTGCCGTTTGAGCGTGTGCGCCATCGCTGAAATGCGCTCAGCCGAAGGGCGTCGATAGTCCAGCCCGTCCACTTCATTAAACGGAATGAAGTTCATCACCGCATATTTTCCGGCCAGCAGCCGGACAATTCCGTCCAACTCCGCATCGCTGTCGTTAACGCCCTCGATCAGCGTCCACTGATATTGAACGGGATAAGAGGTTATCCGTGCATAATATTCTGCCCGCGCAACCAGTTCCTCGATCGCGATAACCGGCGCTCTGGGCAACAATCTGGCGCGCAATTGGGCATCCGTTGTATGCAGAGAAAGGGCCAGCGCGGGTTTGACTGTCTCCATCGGCAGGCGCTCAAAAACGCGCAGATCACCCACCGTTGAAAAAACCAGATTCTTGTGTCCGATATTGCCTTGCATACCGAGCAACTGGATCGCGTCCAGCACGTTATCAAGATTGTGGGCCGGTTCACCCATGCCCATGAACACGACTTTGTTCACCTCGCGTCGGCGACGCGCGAGCACAACCTGAGCGACGATTTCCGCGCTACCCAACTGGCGGATCAGACCGTTGCGACCGCTCATGCAGAACACACACCCCACCGCACAGCCCACCTGTGTCGAGATGCACAGTCCGCCGCGCGGCAGCAAGACGCTCTCCACCATCTGACCGTCGGCGAGTTCAACCAGCAACCGGGCAACGCCCTCGCTTGCCGGATACTCACCGCTTAACGTTGCCAAGCCGGAGAGTTCCGCTTCGATGTCGGGCAATTTGGCGCGCAGCGCCGCCGGGAAGAAATTATCTGCCGGGCTATTTTTTCTGTCGTACGATGCAATCTGGCTCCAACCGCGCAACAACCGGTCTTCATGGCAGGGCTTGGTGCCCAGTTCGCGCAATCTGCCGATTAAATGGCTGATACGCATCGGCGTACGAACAACGGTATTCAAATCCGGCTCAAAAAGACCCATTTATTTCAACCCGAATCAAACAGGCGTCATGATTTTGAGCGCCAGACTCAAATCCTGCCAGGCGCGCGCTTTTTCCAGCGGGCTGCGCAACAAATAGGCCGGATGGTACGTCACGACCAGAGGGATTCCTTTGTAGTCATGCACTGAACCCCGCATACTGGCGATCGTCGCATCCGTCTCCAGCAGCGCAGAGGCCGCCGTCTTACCCAGCGCGACAATCACAGCCGGCTGCAGCAAACCAATCTGGCGTTTCAAATAAGGTAGGCAGGCGGCAATCTCACCGACATGAGGATGCCGGTCATCGACAGGTCTGCATTTGATGACGTTGGCAATATAGACCTCGCTGCGCTTCAAACCGATCGCCATCAGCATATTGTCCAGCAGTCGCCCGGACGCGCCGACAAAGGGCTCACCCCGCTCATCCTCCTCTGCACCGGGCGCTTCCCCGACAAACAGCCAGCGCGCATGGATATCCCCGGTTCCAAATACAGTTTGCGTGCAATTCTGGCGCAATTTGCACTCCGTGCAGTCATGCACTTTTTGCTCAAGCTCGGGCCAGTCGGTACCGCCCAACAGTCCGCCGGCATTTTTGAGCTGAAACTCGCGCAACGAGTCGCCTGATGCATCACCGGATCCGGCAGATGGGAAATCGGCGGCAAACAGGTCGATGACACACGCCGCCTGATCCATGAGTTGCTCGCGGTTCTGTTCGGCATCCTGTTCGATCGCCGGCACAGATTCAACTGGTGCAACGCCCTCAACCGGTGCAGCTTCCTCAACCGGTGCAGCTTCCTCAACCGGTGCAGCTTCCTCAACCGGTGCAGCCTGCTCAACGGGTGCTGATTCTTCAACCTGTGCCGTTTCCTCAATAGGGGCGACCAATTCAACCGATGCAACCGGCTCAACTACCTTCGTCTCACTCGCGACAACCCGACGCACCCACACGGGATACAGATTCAATTCGCGCAGCATGGCTTCGCGCCTATCCATTTTTTTCACCTGTTAAATTATCCCACGCCATCACTAATGCATCCTCGCTGCCTGCCGCGTTCCGGTAATATCCGCGCCGCAAACCGACCTGCGCAAATCCTGCCCGCTCGTATAAAGCAATCGCCGCCCTGTTAGACGCCCTCACTTCGAGAAAGACGCGCGACCACCGATTGTCGCCCGCTATTCTTAGCAATCCAGCGAGCATCAAACCACCCAAACCCTTGCGCTGATGCGCTGAGGAAACCCCGATCGTGAGCAATTCCGCCTCACCCACCCCCGGCATCAATACCGCATAGCCGCGCACGTCGCCTGCTAACTCATCCACAAAACACAGATAGCCGCTGTTCAGTGCGTCACTGAAATTACCCCGCGTCCAAGGATAGGCTTGCACATCCTGCTCAACAGCCAGCACGGCATCAATATCAGCCAGCGTCATGTTTCTCATTTAAATCACTCAGGTCACTATTCTATTGGCGTACAAGACAATTCGAGATATTGGAACTGCGATTTGAATCAATCTCAAGCGCGTACAGTTTACCGCGTCAGCGACACATCTCAAATGAAATCAGGACGAATCCTGCACGGCCTATTTATAAATAATGCCGGTCATCTGAAGCTCAACGGCGAACTAACAATGCCTCAAAAATCTCAAGCGGCACCGGCTTGCTAAACAGATACCCCTGAAAGTGTTTGCAACCGCTTTTTTCAAGAAATTCCAGCTGCTCTGCCGTTTCGACCCCCTCGGCAATCACATCCAGATTCAAGCCTTGCGCCATGGCGATGATCGTCGTCACAATCGACTTATCGTTGCTGTCGGTGGCAATGTCGCGCACAAACGACTGATCGATTTTGAGCTGATCAAGCGGCAGACGTTTTAAGTATTGCAACGAAGAATAGCCGGTTCCAAAATCGTCCATCGAGAAATTGACACCGAACGCCTTTAATTCCATCATTTTTGCAATTGTATCGTCCACATTCGTCAATACCACACTCTCAGTCAACTCTATCTTGAGCTTTGATGCCCGTATGCCGTGCTGATTAACGATGGCCTGCACCTGCGCAACAAAATCAGGCTGACGTAACTGTTTCGCACTCACATTGACCGCCAGAACAAAATCGCACGCCAATGGATTCTGTTGCCAAACTTTGAGTTGCGCGCACGCTGTATCCAAAACCCAGAGTCCGATGGGCAGTATCGCCCCGCTATCTTCGGCCAGCGGGATAAATAACGCCGGTGAAATCAGGCCTCGTTCCGGATGATTCCAGCGCAGCAAGACCTCAGCCCCGATAGTTTGATTGTGGCTATTCACCTGAATCTGGTAATACAGCTGGAATTGCAGTTTTTCGAGCGCAATTCTTAATTCACTCTCTAAAGCGGCACGTTCGCTGATCAACGCCTGCATCGCCGGATCGAAAAAACGCATAGTGTTGCGCCCGGCTTTCTTGGCCTCATACATCGCGATATCAGCCTGCTGCAACAAACTCTCGATAGACTGATGCCCGATAAACAGCGTTGCGCCTATGCTGGAAGTACTCCTGAATTCATGCTGGTTAAGCTGATAAGTCCGGCCAAGTACGGCGAGAATTTTGCTGCCTATCACCTCGGTCTGTTCGGCCGCCTCCATCGCCTGAGGGTTCATGTCTTCCAGTATCACAACAAACTCATCGCCCCCCAGTCGCGCCACCGTATCGCCATCGCGTACACATGAAATCAGTCGCTGTGCCACCTGCTGCAGCAGCAAATCGC
>SESD01001804.1_pt1 | contig 11359 bp, 8 predicted proteins | sample 3171411 | NCBI WGS metagenome assembly SESD01 (sample SAMN06051880, study PRJNA518727) | freshwater metagenome | biome: subpolar coniferous forest; feature: holomictic lake; material: water; isolation source: holomictic Lake 442, 16.5 m depth | place: Canada: near Kenora, Ontario | collected...
CCGCACTCCAAACTTTTCAGCTACGGATTGCCGCGGATTTTGCGGATTGAGACTTTTCTTTCCAGGCCTTCCACGGCAGAGAAGAGAAACCAAAATCCGCGGGAATCGGCGTCCATCCGCGGCTAAGGAACTCTCCCTCTCTGTGCTCTCATCTCACTCTGTGTTTCTCTGTGTCCGTACTCATTCATCCATCGCAATAACTTCGGGATTCAGGCGTCAGAATCCAGAATGAATTCCCCATGGCGTTCTTTCACGCCTAACGCCTAACTCCCTGCGAGACCCCCACATGAAACCACTCATTCTCATTGGCGCCAGCGGATTTGGGCGCGAAGTGCTCTGGGTCTGCAGTAGGGCCGGCCTGGATGTGGCCGGGTTTTGCGACGATGCTCCCGATAGGCAGGCTGGCGAAATGGCCGGCCTGCCGTTGCTCGGGTCGATCGAGCAGGCGGCGGCGCGCTTTGGTGCCGGGACCCGCTTTCACGTGGCCATTGGCGACAACCGTGCGCGGCAGCGTCTGGCGGAGCGGGCGCTGGCGGCCGGGTGGCAGCCGGTGGCGATTGTTGACCCGTCGGTCGTGGTTGCGCCTGACGCCGTCATTGAGCCGGGCGTCTACGCGGGCGTGGGCAGCGTGGTCTCCAGCCGGGCGCGCGTGGCGCGCTTTGCGATCATCAACCATCACGTCACGGTCGGGCACGACGTCACAGTCGGCGCGTTTGCGCAGCTCTGCCCTGGCGTGCGCGTATCCGGCGGCTGCGAACTGGGCGAGGGGGCGCTGCTGGGGTCGAACGCCGTGATCCTGCCGGGCAAGCGCATGGGTGGGTGGTCCGTGCTCGGCGCCGGCGCCGTGGCCATGGCCGACATTGCGGCGGACGCGCGCGTGGTGCGAGCGCGGTAGATTTTCCGTTCCGGAAAATCTTTGCAGCTGCGGGCAGGGGACTGCCCGCAGCTACTGAGAGCAAGCCAACGGAATGTGCGCAGCCCGGTAGCCGCCGGCAGTCCCTGCCGGCGGCAGGCGTGCCGGCTCTTCGCTTGATGCCTGCAGGGCATGGATGTATGATATACGCAGATTTGAATGAAAAATGGATTTTTGTATGATGACCGCGACCGTGGTGAAGCCGCTGCGCGCCGGGCGAACCGATCTGGCCGACCGCTATCAAACCGCGCTGCGCAATCTTCCGAATGTCACGTTCTGACTTCCGTTTGACACTTTAATTTGGATATTACTGACCCAAGGCGGGCGACAGCCCGCAACCCAATCTATTACGAACGACAGAAATGAGTTCATGTACAAGCGAACGCCGCCGTGCTCCGTCGGCCGTAACCGTCCCTGGCGAGGCCTGGAACGGGGTACAGATCGACGACCTGCGAACCGCAGATTGACGAATGTCCAGTGCTGATTTTTGAAGTCAAACCGCATTTGCGGAATGACTCCCGACTCCTGACCACCTGAGTAGTTATGATGAAACAATCTACTCGCATATATCTCTCTCCGCCGCACATGAGCGGCCGGGAGCAGGCGCGCCTGGCCGAGGCGTTTGCCAGCAACTACATTGCGCCCGTCGGGCCGCAGGTGGATGCCTTTGAGCAGGCGTTTGCGGCCACGTGCGGACTGCCGCATGCGCTGGCCCTGAGCAGCGGCACGGCCGCCATGCATTTGGCCTTCCGCGTGCTGGGGGTCGGCCCGGGCGATACGGTCTTCTGCTCCACGCTGACCTTTATTGCCAGCATTGCGCCGGCCCTGCAACTGGGTGCCACGCCGGTCTTCATCGATGCGGCTGCCGCCTCCTGGTGCCTGGATCCGGCCCTGCTGGCACAGGCGCTCGACCAGGCAGCGGCGCAGGGGCGACTGCCCAAGGCCGTGGTGGCTGTGGATCTCTACGGCCAGAGCTGCGACATGGACCAAATTCTCGCGGCCTGCCGTCCGCATGGTATTCCCGTGATCGAGGATGCGGCCGAGGCGCTGGGCGCCACCTACAAGGGCGCGCCTGCGGGGCAGCGCGGCGACCTTGCGGTCTACTCCTTCAACGGCAACAAGATCATCACCACCTCGGCCGGCGGCATGCTGGCCTCGCGCGACGGCGGCCGGATCGAGAAGTGCCGCTACTGGTCCAGCCAGGCGCGCGAGCCGGCGCCGCACTACGAGCATGCCGAACTCGGCTACAACTACCGCATGAGCAACCTCCTCGCTGCTGTGGGGTGCGCGCAGCTCGATGTGCTGGAGGAGCGCGTGGCGGCCAAGCGCGCGATTTTCGATTGCTACGTTGCACAGCTCGGAAGCCTGCCGGGCGTCGCCTTCATGCCGGAGGCACCGTATGGCCGCTGCTCGCGCTGGTTGACCGTGCTGCAGCTCGATCCGTCCTGCGGCACAACCCCGGAGGCCGTGCGCCTGGCGCTGGAGCAGGAGAACATCGAGGCGCGGCCCGTCTGGAAGCCGATGCACCTGCAGCCGGTGTTTGCGAAGTGCCCGGTTTGGACGGCAGGGGGGCAGAGGACAGAGGACAGAGGACAGCGGTCAGAGGACAGAGGTCAGACGGCAGAGATCAGAGGACAGAGGTCAGACGGCAGAGGTCAGAGGTCAGAGGACAGAGGTCAGACGGCAGAGGACAGAGGTCAGACGGCAGAGGTCAGAGGTCAGGAAACCGGGCTCCGGACTCCGGGTTCCGGACTCCGGACGCCGGGCTCCGGGTTCCGGACTCCGGACGCCGGGCTCCGGACTCCGGGCTCTGTGGCGGAGATGCTGTTCCGGCACGGTCTCTGCCTGCCATCCGGAACGGCCATGACGACCGCGGATGTGGACCGGGTTTGCGGTGTGGTGAAGCGCGTGGTGGGGGCCGTTACGTAGGGCCTTCGGGAAGGATTCCATCGCGCTGCGGGGCAGCGCTCCTACAATTCATTCAGCACATTCTTTTGTAGGAGCGCTGCCCCGCAGCGCGATATGTTTTAACGCAGTGAGAGGTATGCCTGTGCAAAACCGCGATTCAAAATACGAGACAACGCCGGGGCGTGTGGCGCCCTTTGTGGTCGACCTGGCGATCATGGTGCTGGCTTATGCTGCGGCCTATGTGCTGCGGTTCAACTTTGACGTGCCGCCGTATCACGTGACCGAAGGCACCTGCGCCTTTGTGACGGTTGCGGCGCTGCAGTTTGTCGCGCTGCTGGCCTTTGGCTGCTACCGGCTGCTCTGGCGGTTCATCAGCGTCTGCGACGTGTCCCGGTTCCTGTACGCGATCGGCGCCTCGACCGCGGCGCTGGTGCTCGTGCGGTTCCTGCTGCCGGAGGTCCGGTACGTGCGGCCGCCGCTCAGCATTGCCCTGATCAACAGCGTCTTTGTGCTGGGCGGCCTGCTGCTGGCGCGGGTGGTGTGGCGGAGCCTGTGGGAAAACGGCCGGCCGGGATCGTCCGGGACAGGCGCGCCGCGGCGGACGCTGCTGGTCGGCGCGGGCCATGCGGGCAACACGGTGGCGCGTGAGCTGCGGCAGCGCGGCGCTGCCGCGATCGAGGTGGTGGGCTTCCTGGATGATGACCCGTCCAAGCAGGGAACGTTCATCCAGGGGATCCCGGTGCGCGGCGGCATTGCCGATCTGCCGCGGGTGGCGCGGGAACTGCGCGTGCAGGAGGTGATCGTGGCGATGGTGCGGGTGCCGCGCGCCGTGGTGCGGCAGGTGGTGCATGTGTGCGAGGAGATCGGCCTGTCGGTGCGGATCGCCCCTGGCTACCTGGAGATCCTTGACGGCACGCTGACGGTCAGCCAGCTGCGCGAGGTGGACATTGCGGATCTGCTGGGGCGCGCGGAGGTCGACTTTGGCGGCGAGGCGGAGCTGGCGCGGTTCGTGGGCGGTCGGCGCGTGCTGATCACGGGTGCGGGCGGCACCATCGGCGCGGAGCTGGCGCGGCAGGTGGCCCGTCTGGGGCCCGGGTCGCTGGTGCTGGTGGAGCGGAGCGAGAACGCCCTCTATGAAATCGACCGCACGCTGCGCGGCACGCCGGGCGGGCAGGCGGTGGTGCCGGTCGTGGCGGACATCGGCGATGTCAGCCGCATGCGCGCCGTGCTGGCAGCGCACCGGCCGCAGATCGTGCTGCATGCCGCGGCGCACAAGCACGTGCCGATGCTGGAGGACAACGTGGCGGAGGCGGTCCGGAACAACGTGCTGGCTGCGCGGGCCCTGGGAGAGCTGGCGGTTGCTGCCGGCGTCGAGGTCTTTGTCCAGCTTTCCACCGACAAGGCCGTCAATCCCGTCTCTATCATGGGCGCCACCAAGCGGGTGGCTGAGCTGGCGCTGCAGGACCTGAACCGCGCCGGCGGCACGCGCTTTGCCGCGGTGCGCTTCGGCAACGTGCTGGGCGCCTCGGGGTCGGTGGTGCCGCTTTTCCACGAGCAGATCCGCCGCGGCGGCCCGGTCACGGTGACGCACCCGGACATGCAGCGCTACTTCATGACCGTGCCTGAGGCGGCGCGGCTGGTGCTGCAGGCGGCGGCCATGGCCTCTGGCGGCGAGATCTTCATCCTGGACATGGGCGAGCCGGTCCGCATCGTGGAGCTGGCCGAGGAGATGATCCGGCTTTCCGGGTTCAAGCCGCACGAGGAGATCCGCATCGTCTACGTCGGCACGCGGCCGGGCGAGAAGCTGTTCGAGGAGCTCTGCACGGACGAGGAGCATGCCGACAAGACCCGGCACGCGCGCATTTTCGTGGGCAAGATCCCGGCGCCGCCGCACGGGCGCGTGGCCGCGCAGCTGCGCACGCTGCAGGATTTCTGTGAGCAGGATGCCCCTGCCGACCAGATCCGCGCGGAGCTGCTGCGGCTAGGAGACTGTCGGACGTAGAATTCGGATCGATTCAGGGCCTATGGCCGACAGTCTCCTAGTTTAGCAACCCGCGATCGCGGGTTGCCCTAACTGGCAGCTTTTTGGGATTTTTTTAGCTACGGATATCGCGGATTTTCGCGGATTTTTTTGGGCTGGGGATGAATTAGCTGTTTTTCCATGCCTGGTCGAGAGTCTGATCGTTTGCAAAAAGGGTGGCCCGGGCGCTCCGCGCACGGGCAGGTTCCTGTCTGGTACATTGCCTGCACTTGCCCGTGCGCGGAGCGCCCGGGCCACCTTCATCTTCCTCCACCTGCCACAACTTGCCTTCAATCGGTGGACGATTACGGGTAACGATTGTTCGGCTTTCGCGCTTCCAAATTGCTTAACTTGCTCTAAGTCCGACAAAGCTGCCAGAGCGTATGATACGAAAACAATTCAATCAATGCCGTTGGGCGTGCTTTGCGCTCAGCCTTGCCGGGCTGGCCGTGCTGTTCGTGCCGGCCGTCCGGTTCACGCTGTCGTGCTTCCCGGCGCCGAATGAAGACCTGCGCCACGGCTGGCTGGTGCTGTTTTTCAGCGGCTGTGCGATCTGGCAGGTGCGCAGGCGGCTGTTTGCGAATGCGGCGGCGCCGGACTGGCGTGGTGCGGTCGCGCTGCTGGTGTGCCTGGGATTGCTCTGGATCGGGGTGCGCGGCAGCCAGCCGCGGCTGTGGCAGATTGGTCTTTTCGGGAGCGTGATTGCCTTGCCGTTTACCTTCTGGGGCGCGGGGGTCGCGCGGCTGCTTCTCTTTCCTGCCGCCAACCTGCTGTTTCTCCTGCCGCTCGGGTTTCTGGAAGTGCTTACGGTGCGCCTGCGGCTGCTCTCTGCCTGGCTGGCCACGGGGCTCCTGAACGGCGCCGGGTTTGTGGTAAACCAGACCGGCTCAACGGTGGCCGTGTCGGGCCAGAATGCGTTCACGCTGGATATCACGGAGCCGCACATCTGGGTCATGCGCTCCGTGTTCGCCTTTGCCGCCGTGGCTGCCGGCTATGCCTGGCTGACCCAGAAGACGCGGCTGCGCCAGGCGCTGCTGTTCGCCTCCTTCGTCCCGCTGGTCATACTGGGCGACATCACGCGGATCTGCAGCACCGTGCTGGTGGCAAAGGCGACGGGGAAAGACGCGCACCAGTTTTACGAGGTTTCTTCAGGATACCTGGTCCTGGCGGTCACGCTGCTGCTGCTCGTGCTGGCCGGAATCCAGTTGGCGCGCGTGACGCCGGCAGCGCGGGCCGAAGCCGTATCGCCGCAGGCACACCCGGTGACGGACGGCGATTTGCGCGGGTGGCGCGGGGTCCGGGCGCTGCTGCCCGTGCTGCTGGCCCTGGTGCTGACAGCCGTTTTCTTTGTCGATTTGAAACAGGCGCCGCGCCCGGCGCCGCAGATGGACCCGGACACCCTGATCGCGGCAGACCTGCCTGTGCAGGTTGCCGGCTGCCCCGGCTGGCGCACGTGGCACTGTCAGGGCGGGACGTGCGGCTTCACAATCGGCGAGGAGGCGCTGCCGGCCGCGGCGAACGGCGACGCGCCGGCCTGTCCCGCGTGCGGCCAGCCGCTGGCGCTGCGGTCGCTGCGCGAGAAAAACATTCTGCCGCAGAACCCGCGGATTCTGCGGCGCACATACACGCGGGATGACGGGCGCAAGTTTCTTGTGACCGTGGTGGTCAGCCGTGAATCCCGCGTCAGCATTCACCGGCCCGAGCTCTGCCTGCCGCTGCAGGGGTCGTACATCCAGTCGAAAGAAGTGCAGACGCTGGACCTTGGCAACGGGCGCACGGTGAAGGCCAACGTGATGAAAATTGTGCGGACCGGCCAGGGGGCGATGGGGCTGGCCTACTGGTTTGTCAACGCGCGGATGGAGACCCCCTCGCACTGGACGCGCATCTTCTCCGACGTCTGGCAGGAGGCGGTGCACAACCGCCTGAACCGCTGGGCCATGGTCACGGTTTTTTACACCTGGGAGGCCGACGAGACAGCCCAGCGGCGCGAACTGGGGCAGTTTGTGGGTGCCTGGTACCCAGCGCTGATCGCACAGTAGGCGGCGTTTCGTGGCTGCCGGACCTGCCGCAAAGTGGCAGCGGCGTCTCGCCGCTGAAGCCGGAGAGCAGAGCCGGGACGGCTCTGCCACCATCTGGCGGCGCGTCCGGCGGCGGCGCCCGGTGCGGGCTTTGTCGCTTGTTATGGGTTGTACCGTCTGCATCCAATGGGATGCGGGTGAAGATGAGAGTATGGTATCGTAACCGAATGACCGACAAACACTCTGAACTGGCGCGCCGGGTCTGCTTTGCGCTGGCGCTGGCGGCGCTCGCCTTGCTGTTCCAGCCTGCGGTGCGCTTTTCGATCGGCATGTTCTCCGATCCCCAGGAGGACCTGAGCCACGGCTGGCTGGTGCCGCTGGTGAGCGGCTATGTGATCTGGCTGTCCCGCGCGCGGCTGCGCGCGGCGGCGGCAGCGCCCGACTGGCGCGGCGTGCCGGCCCTGCTGGGCTGCCTGCTCCTGTTCTGGCTCGGCAACCGCGGCGAACAGGCGCGCCTGATGCAGTTTGGCATGATCGGCTGCGTGGTGGCCCTGCCGCTGGTCTTCTGGGGCGCGCGCGTGGCCCGCCTGCTCGTCTTTCCGGCGGCCTACCTGCTGTTCATCATCCCGACGGCTTTCCTGGACGTGCTCACTTTCCGGCTGCGGCTGCTGGCCGCCTGGGTTGCCAGCGGCGTGCTGAACGGCGTGGGCATTGCGGTGCAGCAGGTGGGAACAGCCATGGTCTCGGCGGACGGCGCCGGCTTCCAGCTGGATGTGGCTGACCCCTGCAGCGGCATGCGCTCGGTCTTTGCGCTGGCGGCGTTGACCGCCGCGTATGCCTGGTTCACGCAGCAGACGCCCCTGCGCCGCTGGCTGCTCTTTGCGTGTGCCGTGCCGCTGGCCGTGCTGGGCAATATCGTGCGCATCGTGACGATCGGGTTCGTGGCCAACCTGTGGGGGCAGGCGCATGCGGTCGGGTTCTACCACGACTACTCCGGCTACGTGGTGTTTGTGGTGGCCGTGCTGCTGATGATGCAGGCCGGTGTCTGGATCGCGAAGATCGGCCGGGTGCCGGCCGCGGCAGGGGCGCCTGCACAGCCTGCGGCTGCCGGCGGGCCGTTGCGGCTCCGCGCGCTGGCGCCCTGCGTGCTGGCGATCGCGCTGGCTGTTGTCTGCCAGGTCATGGTGTGGCTGACGCCGCAGCCGGCCATGGAGCCCGACTCGTTCATCGCGGCGGCACAGCCGTCGCAGGTCGGCGAATTCCGCGGCCAGGAGCCCTGGTTCTGCCAGAACGACCAGTGCCTGGCGAGTTTCGGCGGGGATGAGGTGGCCCGGGCATCCGGGAATGCTCCGCCCGTCTGCCCGCGCTGCGGCAAGCTGCTGGCCCGGATTTCGCTGGGAGAGAAGACCTGGCTGCCGGCCGACACGCGCATCCTGAAGAGCAACTACAGCCGCGGCGACGGAGGCCTGCTGGCTGTGACCGTGGTGGTGAGCGGCAAGTCGCGGCTGAGCATCCACCGGCCCGAGATGTGCCTGCCGGGGCAGGGGTTCCAGATCCAGTCAACCCGGGTGCGTGCGCTGGACCTCGGAGACGGACGGACCCTGCGCGTGAACATGGTCAAGGCTGCCCGCACCGGCGAGCGCCCCATCAGCTTCCTCTACTGGTTCGTGAATCCGCGGCGCGAGGCCACCTCGCACTGGGACCGGATCTTCAGCGATGTCTGGGCGCGGTCCGTGCAGAACCGCGTCAACCGCTGGTGCATGGTGACGGTGTTCAGCTCCCAGCCGATGGATGACGCCGAGGCGATGCAGACCATCGCCCCGTTCCTGGGCGGGTGGTATCCGCAGGTGCTCCGCCGCTAGGAGACTGTCGGTCTTAGGCCTCGGATCGGTCCAGTGCCTTCTGCCGACAGTCTCCTAGTTGAGAAACCCGCTGTCAGCGGGTTGCGAAGACTCGATTACAGGCGGAAAATTGTTCCGGTTGCTCTCTTTGGTAGCGTATTACACTGTTGTCCAGCGCTTGGCGGTTGCCTCCCCCAAACTAGCAGCTAGGTCGGCACAAAGTTTGTGGGGGTACAACGCTAAGTCCGACCAGGCTGCTAGATGCGCACAAACACCTCCATCATCGTTGTCGCCGCGGTCTTCCTGGGGCTCCTGTGCCTGTATGTGCTCACGGCGCAGCAGGGTGTGAGCTGGCAGGACGCGGGCGAGTTTCAGCGGCGCGCCTGGCAGGGAGACTATGCCGGCGTGGAGGGAATTGCGCGTGCGCACCCCCTGTATGTCGCGGGCCTGCATCTCCTGACGCGTGTTTTTCCGCCGGCCGCGGCCCTCCGGGCCATGCATGCCTTCAGCGGGCTGGGCCTGGCCGTGGCTGCCGCCGCCTGCGCCTGGCTGGTTTTGCGGCTGACGCGCAGCACGGCGGCTGCGATCGGGGCCGGGCTGCTCCTGGGGCTTTCGCACATGGCCTGGTGGATGGCCACGGTTTCAGAAGTCTATGCCTGGTCTCTCGCCCTGCTGCTGCTGGAAACGGCCTGGTTGTATGCACTGATAATCCGGCCGCGGCTGCGCACCCTCTGTTGGCTGGCACTGACCAGCGGCCTCGGGCTCTCGGTGCACAACTTCGCCCTGCTTTCGCTCCCCGTGTGGCTGGCGGCCGCCGTGTGGCTGATCCGGCGGCGTGCGCTGCCGTGGTGGGCGCCTGTTCCTGCTGCCGCCGCGTGGCTGATTGGCGCGGCGCCATTCCTGGCGCTTGTGGCAGGTGGGTTATGCGGTCCGCAGCTGATCCACGCGGTGCTGAATGATGCGCTCTTCGGCGGAATCTACCGCGGGCAGGTCCTGGGGGTGACGCCGTCAATTTCCCGGTCGCTGCTGGCAGCCAACCTGGCGCTGTTTGCACTGAGCCTGCTCTCGCCGCTGTGGCTGGCAGCGGTGCAGGGGTGGAGGAGCCGCCATTGGGTGCAGCCGCGCGCGTTTGTCGTGTGCCTGACGGCCCTGACCGGCATCCATGCGCTCTTTTTTCTGCGCTACTTTGTGCCGGACCAGGCCACGTTCAGCCTGCCGACGCTGGGGCTGACGAGCCTTTGGGCCGGTATCGGGCTGGCCGCGCTGTTCGGGCGAGGCGGGTGGTCCACCCGGCGCCAGGTGCTGATGCTCTGCGTGGGGCTGGCGTGCCCGGTCCTGGTTCTTCGTGGCGGTGCCGCGGTGGCGCAGGCTTGCGCCTGGGAGCCGCCGCGCGCGCGGCTGCTCCCCTTTCGTGACGAGGTGCGCTACTGGCTGCTGCCGTGGAAAAACAGCGAGCACTCGGCAGGCGACTTTGCGCAGGCGGTTCTTGTGCAGTGCGGCAGCAATGACGTGATCTATGCCGACAGCACGGCTGCCGGGCCGCTGACCGTTACGCTCCTGGCCGGGCCTGCACGACCGAATCCGCCGCTGGTGGTCACGTACTACGACACCTGGACCGGCAACCCCGAGGCCTGGCAGGCCTTTCTGGACCGCGTGGCCGCCCGGCCGCTGTACGTGGTGAGCCCTGTGCCGGGATACGTTCCCGCCAGCCTGCTCGCCGGCGATTACGTCTTTGTGAAGACCGGTGTGCTCTACCGCGCGACGAAAGTCCGCAACTCCATGTAGGGGCGCTGCTGGCGGCGATAGCCGCTGGCGGGCGAAGCCCGCGCAAAACGGCCCGCAGGGACATTTGTCCCTGCGGGCCGTTTTGTTTGGTGCCCTGGACCGATCTGAGGCGCAAGGCGGGCGTCCGCCCGCAACCCAACGAATCAACAAGTCAAGGACACCGAGAACACAGAGAACAACAGAGACCACAGAGAAATGCCTATCCTCGGCCGGCAAGCCGGCTGCGGACGAATGAAAATCTCTCTGTGCTCTCCTTCCTTCTCTGTGATCTCTGTGTCCTTCCACTTGGATGCTCCAACATACACGCAACAAAGTGTATGTTGACCGGAAAGGCTCTGCGCCCGACAGTCTCCCAGGTTTACTCCAGATCGCGGGCGATGAGGCCGTCTTCGTCCAAACCGAGGTAGTGGCCAATTTCATGGAGCAGCGTGGTGCGGACCTCCTGGCGGAAGGCGGCCGGATTGTCCGCTGTTTCGTCGCGCAGGTTTTCGAGGAAGAGCGTGATGGTCGGCGGCTGGGTCGAGACATCCGAGCTGCGCTCGCCATGGCAGGGGCCGTCGAACAGGCCAAGGAGATCGTCCGGCCACCCTTCTGCCATGAGCTGCGGCCCGGGACGGCCTTCCAGCAGCACCGGCACGTCGCGCAGCCGTTCGCGCAGATCGGCGGGCAGCGCCTGCAGCGTGCTGTTGATCTCCGCCTCGGCCAGCTTCAGCCAGGTGTCCGGATGCAGCTTCGTGTTGCGAGACATAACAAGAACGTAGCAGGCGGCGGGGGGTAGGGCAACGGGAAGAAAAAATGCACCCGGGCTGCCTTCAACACTCTGCGGTTGGCGGCGGGTGGTGGACAGCGGTCAGAAAATTGTCCCTTTTCGCGT
>SESD01001807.1_pt1 | contig 11352 bp, 9 predicted proteins | sample 3171411 | NCBI WGS metagenome assembly SESD01 (sample SAMN06051880, study PRJNA518727) | freshwater metagenome | biome: subpolar coniferous forest; feature: holomictic lake; material: water; isolation source: holomictic Lake 442, 16.5 m depth | place: Canada: near Kenora, Ontario | collected...
GTTTACTCTATCTTTTTCATTATCTTCTGAAACTTTTCAGAAGATTTCCCAAATATACGGAAGGTTCAAAAAAGGGAAATATTGAGCAATTGGTAAAGTTTTGGCTGATTTTGATGCTTTTTGTTTTTGGTATAGTGCTTAAAAATAATCATATATAGGGTTCTCTTTAGAAAATTTGCATGAATATTCTTGTTACAGGCAGCCGCGGTCAGCTTGGCTCGGATTTGCTTGAGCTATCGGTCAGTTGCCACAACCACCGTTTTTTTTTCTATGATCTTCCTGATCTTGATATTACACTTCCTGACAGGGTTGTATCAATTTGCAGCGACCATGATATTGAGGTGATTGTTAATTGTGCGGCATATACTGCGGTGGACAAGGCCGAAGCAGATTCAGCAATGGCCTTCAAAGTGAACCGGGATGGTCCTGCAATCCTTGCGGCATGCGCCAGGGATCGAAATGCTCTTCTTCTGCATATCTCTACAGACTATGTTTTTGATGGTACCTCTTCTATCCCTTATCGGGAGAGCGATCCGACGGTGCCGCTGGGGGTCTACGGCATTTCGAAGTGGGAGGGTGAGGAGTGTATTCGCCAGATAAAGCCCTCATACATCATTATCAGGACATCCTGGCTCTACTCCCTCTACGGCCTCAACTTTGTCAAAACCATGCTGCGCCTTGGTGCGGAACGCCCTGAACTGACGGTTGTGGCTGACCAGATTGGAACGCCGACATGGGCGGCTGATCTTGCTGCAGCGATTGTGTTGATTATTGACCGCCATGAGAGGGATGTCCATTATGAAGCAACCTTTCACTACTCCAATGAGGGGGTTGCCTCCTGGTACGATTTTGCAAGAGCCGTTATGGATTTGGCAGGAATTTCGTGCAATGTTTTGCCAATTGAAAGTGCCGCGTATTCCCAGATTGCACCGAGGCCGCAGTACAGTGTGATGAACAAGTCGGCAATAAAAAAAGAGTGGGGCATCGACATCCCGTATTGGCGCGACTCACTTGCAGAGATGCTGCAGCGGTTGGCGGCAAGAGAAGCGTGAGCGAAATGGAGCAGGGAAAATCGTAACAAAATCATTACAAAATCAATGCATATACTTATTACCGGAGGAGCTGGTTTCATTGGGTCGCATGTTGTCCGGCACTTTTTGACGACATACCCCTCTTATACGATTACCAATCTTGACAGTTTGACCTATGCAGGAAACCTTGCCAATCTCCACGATGTTGAGCATCTGCCGAACTACCGGTTTGTCAAGGGGGATATTACTGATGGTGATTTTCTGATGCAATTGTTTGAGGAACAACGCTTTGACGGAGTGATTCACCTTGCTGCGGAGTCGCACGTCGATCGTTCGATTACCAACCCGACAGCATTTGTGGTGACCAATGTGCTTGGCACGGTCAATCTGCTTAATGCTGCCAAAGCCGCCTGGAACAGTGACTTTCAGGGTAAAAGGTTCTACCATATCTCCACCGATGAGGTCTACGGTTCGCTTGGCAAAGAGGGGATTTTTACCGAAGAGACCCCTTATGATCCCCATAGCCCCTACTCAGCCTCGAAAGCCTCTTCCGACCATTTTGTCAGGGCCTGGCACGACACCTTCGGTTTTCCGGTGGTGATCAGCAACTGCTCCAACAACTATGGCTCATTCCAGTTTCCCGAAAAGCTCATTCCGCTCTTTATCAACAATATCATCCAGAACAAACCGCTTCCGGTCTATGGAAAGGGTGAGAACATTCGTGACTGGCTCTGGGTGGTTGACCATGCCCAGGCGATTGATGTCATCTATCACCAGGGAAAAACTGGTGAAACCTACAATATTGGTGGTCATAATGAATGGAGTAATATTGCTCTGATCAGGCTTCTCTGCCGGATTATGGATACCAAGCTTGGCCGGGCAGCAGGAGAATCTGAAAAACTGGTCACCTATGTCACCGACAGGGCAGGTCATGATCTGCGCTATGCCATTGATTCGTCGAAGTTGCAGCGTGAACTCGGATGGATTCCTTCAATAACCTTTGAGAAAGGGCTTGAACTGACGGTTGAGTGGTATCTCTCAAATAGTGAATGGCTCAACAATGTAACGTCGGGCAGTTATCAGCACTATTACGACGAGATGTATGGCCTCAGGTGACAACAAACAATTATTGAAACAGATCTGTTATGAAAATTCTGGTTATTGGTGGTGCGGGCTATATCGGCAGTCATGTGGCAAGAGCTTTTCTTGACCATGGCTATGAGGTGACGGTTTTTGACAATTTGCAGACCGGCTTCAGGGAAAATCTTTTTGAAGAGGCGCAATTTATCCATGGAGATATCATGCATCCCGAACAGTTACGGGCTGTTATGGCTGGTGGCTTCGATGGGTGTATTCATCTTGCCGGGCTGAAGGCTGCCGGGCAGTCGATGTTGCATCCTGATGCTTATGCCGAGTCGAACATTTCAGGCGCGATCAATATCCTCAATCAGGCCTCTGCAGCCGGGATATCACCGATTATCTTCTCCTCTTCTGCCGCAGTTTATGGAACTCCCCAATATCTGCCGATTGATGAGGAGCACCCGAAGGATCCGGAGAACTTTTACGGATTTACCAAGCTTGAAGTTGAACGTCTCCTCGATTGGTATGACCGGCTGAAAGGGATGCGCTATGCAGCAATTCGCTATTTCAACGCGGCAGGGTATGATGTGCAGGGGCGGGTAAAGGGGCTGGAGTTGAATCCCGAGAATCTTCTTCCGATTGTGATGGAGGTTGCTGTGGGGATTCGTGAGAAACTTTCTGTTTTCGGGGATGATTACCCGACAAGGGATGGAAGCGGCATCCGCGACTATGTTCACGTGAGCGACCTTGCTGAAGCGCATGTCACCGCGTTTGAATATGTGATGAAGCATGACAAAAGTTTGACGGTCAATCTTGGCAGTGAGAAGGGTGTCAGTGTGCTTGAGATGGTTGAAAGAGTGCGGGCCATCACTGGCAAGGCCATTGTGGCTGAAATCAGGGGCAGAAGGGCGGGCGATCCGGCTGAGCTTGTGGCATCCTCCGGCAAGGCGCTGGAGCTGCTTGGGTGGGCGCCGAAGTATAGCGACGTTGACACACTGGTATCGTCAACCTGGAAGATGTACGAGAAGTCTGTTCCCCGATAAAAAATAACTTGTTTTTTCATGATTATTCCTGTCATTCTCAGCGGTGGTTCGGGAACCCGGCTATGGCCTCTTTCACGGGCATTGTATCCCAAACAGTTGCTTTCGCTGATTGGTGAAAACACCATGCTCCAGGATACGGTGTATCGTCTTGCCTCAATTGAAGAGAGAGGGCCGATCTACTGTGTTTGCAATGAGAGTCACCGTTTTCTGGTGGCCGAGCAACTGCACGAAACAGGTGCTGATATCGGAGAGATTATTCTTGAGCCCAAAGGACGCAATACTGCGCCCGCTGCCGCCATTACAGCAATGGTTGTTACCAAAAAATATCCTGGTGCCCTGATGCTGGTGTTGCCTGCTGATCATGTTATTCTTGATCCGCTGGCTTTCAGCACGGCTGTTGCGGCGGGTAAATCAGCAGCCGAAAAGGGAGATCTTGTTACCTTTGGTATTATGCCGGGTGCGCCTGAAACCGGTTACGGCTATATAAGGGCATTAGTGAAGAGCGAGATGGCGGTCTATCCTGTGGTTGAGTTTGTCGAGAAACCTGACAAAGAGACGGCGGAGCACTATCTCGCTTCCGGTGACTATTTCTGGAACAGTGGTATTTTTCTCTTCAAGGCCGAGAGCTATCTTCTTGAGCTTGAAGCTTATGCTCCGGCCATGATTGTCGCCTGCCGGGAGGCTTTGGAGAGAGCGGTTGAAGATCTGGATTTTCTGCGGCTTGATGCGGAAGCCTTCTCTGCATCTCCCTCCGACTCCATTGACTATGCGGTGATGGAAAAAACCTCGCGGGCAGCTCTTGTTCCTCTCAATGCTGGCTGGAATGATGTGGGTGCCTGGTCGGCACTTTGGGATGTTCAGGAGCGTGATGATGCGGGGAACATCAAGAAGGGGGATGTGCTGGTGCATGATGTGACGAACTGCTATATCCATGCCACCAGCCGTCTTGTGACCGCCGTGGGGCTTGATGATCATATTATTGTTGAAACAGCCGATGCCGTGCTTGTGGCCCCAAGGGGGTGTGTTCAGGATGTCAAGGTGCTCGTTGAAGAGCTTAAAAAGAGAGGACGTGATGAGGCCCTGACTCACCAGCGGGTTTGCAGACCATGGGGGACTTATGAAACCGTTGATGAGTCAGATCGCTTCAAGGTCAAGCGCATTACGGTGAACCCCGGAGCAGCGCTTTCGTTACAGAAACATCATCATCGTGCTGAACACTGGATTGTGGTGAAGGGAAAAGCCCTTGTTACCGTCGAAGAGAATAAAATAACCCTCGATGAGGATCAGTCAACCTACATTCCTGTCGGGGCATTTCATCGTCTGGAGAATATCGGAACAACTCCTCTTGAACTGATCGAAGTACAGACAGGCAGCTATCTTGGAGAGGATGATATCGTTCGGGTTGATGACCGGTATGGACGGCAATAGAAGAGTGGTTTCTATGTTTTGAGTACCATAAAAATCGGTGTTAAAGATTTGCAACAGCCCCCCCGCTTTGCTTTGATTCCACAATTAAATATATTAGGCTTCTGGAGTATTGTATTTTTGCAACAACCCTAAACAGCAGTGTACTATGGCTGAAGAAACCAAAGCGTCCGATCAAAATCAGCAGAAGCAAAGCGATTTTGGTACAGGGGAATTGTCTACTATCCTTGTGAGTGTGGGCACTCTTATTGACAGTACGATTGAGCCGGTGAGCAAGGTTGTTATGAGTGTGGGCACTCTTATTGACAGTACGATTGACCCGGTGAGCAGGGTTGTTGCCTCGGTGCTTGATTCGCTTGCTGTTGTTGCAAAACAGGTGCTGGAAAGTGTTAGCTCTACGCTCGGCGGCAAGAAGTAGGCGGCGAAAGGTGTTGGCATTCTGGCTGCGTTTATACCTCTTTTCAGGCAAGCTTTTCGGTTTTTGAAAGGCTTGCCTCTTTTGTTTTTATCCATTGTGCTGATAATCTTTTTATAATTGCGGGCCCCGCGCCTGCATTCGACTGAATGATTTTGATGAGTTATGAATGCTAAATTTGTTGAGTATCCCTCAAATGTCTCTTACAGCGCAGTAGAAGCCGGGATTCTGGCATACTGGAATGAGCAGGGAATTTTTCACAAAAGCCTCGAACAGCGGCCTGCCGACAAGGTTTTTTCCTTTTATGAGGGCCCCCCGACGGTCAACGGCAAGCCGGGGGTTCACCATGTTTTCAGCCGCACCATCAAGGATATTGTCTGTCGCTACAAAACCATGCAGGGGTACCGGGTTCCCCGCAAGGCTGGTTGGGACACTCATGGACTCCCTGTGGAGATTGCTGTGGAGAAGAAACTGGGGTTGAAGAACAAGTCGCAGGTCGTTGACTATGGCGATGCTGAGTTCAATGCCGAAGCTCGGGCGCTTGTCTATCACCACATTGATGATAACCGGGAAGGGTGGGGGAAGCTGACTGAGCGGATGGGATACTGGGTTGATATGGACAATCCCTACATCACCTGTACCAATGACTATATCGAATCGGTCTGGTGGGCCCTGAAAACGATTTTCGACAAGGGGCTGATCTACAAGGACTATAAAATTGTGCCGCAGGATCCAAAATCCGAGACGGTGCTGAGCTCGCATGAGCTGGCCCTGGGGTACAAAGAGGTGAAAGATCCGAGCATCTATGTCAAGTTCAAGCTTCGTGGGGCTGAAGAGTCGTTTCTGGTCTGGACAACGACACCGTGGACACTCATCTCAAATGTAGCACTTTGCGTCGGCTCAGATATTGACTACGTAAAGGTATGTCATGCGGAGAGTGGAGAGGTGATGATTCTTGCCATGTCGCGCTTGCAGGTGCTTCTGGAGAAGAATGAAGAGGGTGAATCACTCTGGAAGGTTGTTGCCGAGCTGAAAGGGCGCGATCTCGAAGGGCTGGAGTATGAGCCGCTCTTTACCTACATTCACCCTGAAAAAAAGTGCTGGTATGTCACGGCAGGTTCTTTTGTCTCTACTGAAGATGGCACAGGTATTGTTCATATCGCTCCGGCCTTCGGCGTTGATGACTACGAGATTGCCAAAAAGTATGATTTGCCGATGCTTCAGCCAGTTGCCCGGAATGGCTGCTTTACCGCCGAGGTGAGCGACTATGATGGCATGTTTTTCAAGGATACTGATCCGCTGATTATACAGCAGCTCAAGAGTGCGGGAAAGTTATACCGCAAGGAGATTATTACTCACACCTATCCCTATTCGTGGCGTTACGATGTGCCGGTCATCTACTATGCCCGCGAGTCGTGGTATATCAGGACGACGGCAATAGCGCCCCGCATGGTGGAGCTTAACAAAACCATCAATTGGTGCCCTCCCGAGATTGGTACAGGACGTTTTGGTAACTGGCTGGAGGAGAACAAGGACTGGGCGCTCTCCCGTGAACGATTCTGGGGTTCGCCTCTGCCGCTCTGGGTGTCGGAGGATTTTGTTCTTGGCGACGATGCCTCTTCGGGCAAAATGTTTGCTGTTGGTTCAGTTGCAGAGTTGCGCGCTGGCTTTATTGATATTGAAGGCGATCGTCTCATCCTTGGAGAGGCGCTCGACAGGGGGCTGGTGGAGCTTGATCTGCACAAGCCTTTTGTTGACAGGATCTACTTTATCAGGGATGGCAGACGCTTCAACCGGACTCCCGAGCTGGTCGATGTCTGGTTCGACAGTGGTTCCATGCCCTTTGCCCAGTTGCACTATCCGTTCGAGAATCGAGAGCTGTTCGACAGGATGTTTCCGGCAGATTTCATTGCCGAGGGGGTCGATCAGACCAGGGGCTGGTTTTACACCCTTCATGCCATTGCAACCCTTATTTTCGACAAGCCTGCCTATAAAAACCTGATTGTCAATGGCCATATCCTCGACAAATCCGGCCAGAAGATGTCGAAGTCGAAAGGCAATGTGGTTGATCCTTTTGAGACGATGGAGCGTTACGGCGCCGATGCACTTCGCTGGTACCTGATGGTGAGCAGCCCTCCATGGAGGCCGAAATCGTTCAATACAGCCGAGATTGAGGAGGAGCAGCGCAAGTTTTTCCGGGCGTTCATTAACAGCTACAACTTTTTTGTGCTCTATGCCAATGTCGATGGCTTTACCTTTGCCGAACCCGAAATTGCGCTGCAGGAGCGTTCCGAGCTTGACCGCTGGGTGCTCTCCTGCCTGAATACGCTGATTGATGCCGTTCATCTCCGCATGGAGCAGTACGACATTACAGCAGCAGTCAGGCTGATCAACGATTTTACCATCGATGACCTTTCAAACTGGTATATCCGCCGGTCGCGAAAACGGTTCTGGAAGAGCGACATGGGGCCGGACAAAATTGCAGCCTATCAGACGCTCTATTGCGCACTTGAAACGGTGGCAAAGCTGCTTGCTCCCATTACTCCGTTTATAGCGGATCGCATCTATCTGAATCTGAACGGCATCAGCCGACGTGAATCCTTCGACTCGGTGCATCTTGCCTGTTTCCCGCTGCTTGAGCTTGAGGCTATTGATCGCCCGCTTGAGCACCGCATGAAAAAAGCTCAGATTATCACCTCTTTAGTGCGTACCATGCGCGAAAAGGCTTCGATCAAGGTTCGTCAACCGCTCAAACGTATTCTGCTCTCCATCAGTGATGCTGCGGCGCGGGAGGAGTATCGGCAGGTTGCAGATATTATTATGGAGGAGGTCAATGTCCAGAAGATCGAGTATATCGAAGAGGATGGCTCGGTGATTAGCAAAAAGGTAAAGCCAAACTTTAAAACTCTTGGCCCCCGTTTTGGCAAAGAGATGAAAGCGCTGGCTGAAGCGATCAGGATGATGAGCCACAAACAGATTGCGCTCCTTGAACAAGAGGGTAAACTTTCGCTTGAGCTTGATGGTCGGGTGTTTGAGGTGAAGCGCGAGGATGTGGAAATTATGCACGAGGATATTGAGGGGTGGCTTGTTGCTTCCGATGAAGCGAACGGCATTATGGTGGCACTTGATACGGAAATGACCGAAGAGCTTGAGATGCTGGGTCTTGCACGTGAACTGGTAAGCCGAATCCAGACGTTGCGAAAGGAGAGTGGTTTTAAGATTACTGACCGGATTTCTCTTTCCCTTCAGGGATCGGCAAAACTGCTGGATGCGGTGGAGAAGAATGAAGAGTACATTAAATCTGAAACTCTTGCCATGGCCCTTGCCATTCTCCCATTTGACGATGCTTCCTTCACAAAGAAGGATGAGATGATAAACAGTGAACTGTGCAGGTTATCACTTGAAAAATATGAAAGTTAATGGTATTATCCTGCGCTCTGTTTTTACGTAATTCGGTTAGATAAAAAAACAAGTTTATTATGGCGAAAAGAAGAGAGTTATTTTCCAGGGAGAGCGAGATAATGGAAGAGCCTGTCCTGACCAGAACGTATTTAACCGATGAAGAGCTCGAACATTTCAGGCTGTTGTTGCTTAAGCGACGCGAAGAGGTGCTTCGTGATCTGGATATTCTTCGCTCCCCACTCTCTGACGAGAATGTGGAAGATTCAGTCAATTCGAACTACTCCATGCACATGGCCGATCATGGCACAGATACCATGGATCGTGAACAGCGTTTTATGTTTATTGCCCGTGACGAAAAATATGTAACCTACATCGATCAGGCGCTTGACAGGATCAGAAATCGCACTTATGGGATTTGTATCAAGTCGGGAAAGCCGATTCCAAAAAAGAGACTTGAGGCGGTGCCTCACACCTCAGTGCGAATTGAGTTCAAACAGGGGAAAAAGTAAGAGCGACGACTTTTGTAGTCAGTCATTCGGCAATCATCCACTGGACTCTGTCTATGTGTGCAGGCGGAGGTGTTTGTAATGGTGCACCTCCTTTTGCTTCTTAGTCGTATTCCTCTTTGTCCGTGGTTGCATCGCTGATCTGAATCGGATAGTCCCCACTGAAACAGGCTGTACAGTAACTGCACATTTCACCCTCAAACGAAGGCACGCTGTTCATCAACCCCTCCATGGTGAGGTATTTCAATGAATCCACGCCAATATACTGCCTGATTTTTTCAATTTCCTCCACCTCATTATCCAGATTGTCAAACATGTGGGTGAGCAACTGCCGTTTGGTAGGAAAATCCATACCGTAAAAGCAGGGGTTGGTGATTGGCGGGGAGCTGATGTGCAGGTGAATTGCCGTAGGGCCAGCCTCACGGATCAGTTTGATCAGCATTTTAGCGGTTGTACCCCGGACAATGGAGTCGTCAACAAGAATGATCGGCCTGTCCTGAAGGACACCGCGGACAATATTGTATTTGGATCGAACCTTGATGTCGCGGCTGTGAATGCCCGGCTGAATGAAGGTTCTGCCGACATAGTGGTTACGGATAAGGCCATGCTCAAACCGGGCAGGCTTCTCCATCTTGATACTCTCCCTGACAAATCCGAGCGCTGCGGTGTTGGATGAATCGGGCACGCTGACAACGCTCAGCTCTTTTTCGCCGGGCTGATGCTTGATGGATGACTCCCTGGCAAGGTTTTTTCCGAGATTTCGTCTCACCTTGTCAACGGAATGGCCAAAAATAAGGCTGTCAGGACGGGAGAAGTAGACGTATTCAAAAATGCAGCGCGCCTTGCGTTTGGAGGCCGGAAGGAAGAGTGAAGTAGGTTTTTCATTGGTTACCGCCAGGTGGTCGATCAGCAGAATTTCTCCGGGTTCGATATCGCGAATGTATTCTGCCTGGATGATATCGAAAGCGCAGGTTTCACTGGCAACAATATAGGTGAGCTCTCCGGTAAGGGGGTCAACTTTTTTGCCGAGAGCAAGCGGTCTGAACCCGAAAGGATCCCTCGCTGCGATCAACTGGTTGTTGGCCAATAGCACTATCGAGTAAGCACCCTCAACCTGCAAGAGCGCTTCATAGAGCTGGTGTATCGGCTCTTTTTCACGGCTGCGTGCGGCAAGGTGCGGGATGATTTCAGTATCCGAAGAGGCCTGAAAGATAACTCCCAGTTCCGTCAGTTCGCGACGCAAGGCACGGGAGTTGGTAAGGTTACCATTATGGGCTATTGCCAGGCTCCCCGAGCGATAGGTGAGGGAAAATGGCTGAATATTGTTGATTGAAGCCGATGAACCAGTGGTTGAGTAACGGTTGTGGCCAATTGCGGCATAGCCGCCAAGGGTTTCAAAAATAGTCTCATCCCTGAACACTTCAGCAACCAGACCCATGCCTTTGTGCTGCTTGAAGAGAGTCCTTTTTTTTGCTTTGTTGTATTCTGCGACAACGATACCAGCGGCCTCCTGTCCTCTGTGCTGAAGTGAATAGAGACCGTAGAAAGTATCCTCTGCGGGAGTTTTAGAATTAAAAACACCGAAAACACCACACATTGTAGGGATGTTAAAGTTGAGGAAACCGCCCAATCTGCCTCACCCTCTCGATGAGGAACTGAACATAACGATTCGGAGAGTCAATTGAAAGTCTGCGGACTTTTTATCTAAACGGTGACAACAATTTTAAAAGAGAGAGCCACCCATATTTCTCTTGCTGTGAAATGGCGAAAAAGTCATATATTGGCCTCTGTCATAATCATTGTCTTTGTTGGCTGAAACACACTTTTTACATGCTGTCATTAACGCCCGGTGAGCTCGCAATAAGAGCTGAAAAGATAAAGCTTGTTATTTCCGATAACGATGGTGTCTTTACCGATAACGGCGTTTATTATTCCGGGAGTGGAGAGGAGATGAAGCGCTACTCTATCAGGGACGGGATGGGTGTTGAACGGCTGAGAAATATCGGCATTGAAACCTCCATCATGACCGGTGAGGTGTCGCCAAGTCTGAAAAAACGTGCTGAAAAGCTAGGCATAAAGAGGCTTTACCTTGGAGTTAAAGAGAAGCTTTCAATGGTTGAAACCGTGCTGGCTGAAACTGGTCTTCGTCGTTGTGAACTGGCCTATATCGGCGATGATGTCAATGATGCTGCGATTATGGAGGAGATCGCGAAGGAGGGCTTGACGGCATCTCCTCGCGATGCAACGTTGTTTGTTGAGTCGCACACTCACTATCGAACCCTGAGTGATGGAGGGTACGGTGCATTCCGCGATTTTGCCGAATGGCTCATTGCGCTCCGAAATTCCTGACTATATTTGTTGTTTTATTAATATCGATTCCGGACATCCCATTCACAGAGAGTGGCCGGTTCATTTTATCCAGAGTATTTTATGGCGGAAGTCACCATAGG
>SESD01001809.1_pt1 | contig 11335 bp, 9 predicted proteins | sample 3171411 | NCBI WGS metagenome assembly SESD01 (sample SAMN06051880, study PRJNA518727) | freshwater metagenome | biome: subpolar coniferous forest; feature: holomictic lake; material: water; isolation source: holomictic Lake 442, 16.5 m depth | place: Canada: near Kenora, Ontario | collected...
AAAGTCTGGCGAACAAGTAGAAATTTTAACCGCTAAAGAGAGTGCGCCCAATCATAATTGGATAGATCCGAATCTGGGTTATTTAAAATCATCACGGGCTATTAGCCGGGTAAAAAGCTGGTTTAGAAATCAGCAACAAACGGAAAATATAGCACGGGGTAGAGCCATTCTGGACAGGGAAAGCAAGCACTTGGGAATAAAGGCGCTGAACATGGTCGATATGCTGAGCTATTTTAAGCAACCCAATACCGATGCGTTGCTGGAGGCCATTGGTCGTAGTGATATTAACAGCCGTCAACTGGCCGGTTATTTAAAAATACCCGAATTGGAAGAGCTGCCTATTAATGTCCCGCCGAAAAAGCTTTCGACAAAATCGGTGGTTTCGGTTGCCGGTATTGATAATGTGCAAACCTCGTTTGCCCACTGTTGTTCACCGGTATTGGGTGATGACATTATTGGTTATATTTCCCACCATCATGGCATTACCGTTCACCACGTCCATTGTAAAAACGTCACGCAGCTAAGCATTGAAAAACAGGCGCAACTGATTCCGGTTGAATGGGGCGCGAAAAAGGCCAGCCATGCTGTGCCTATTGTGATTCAGGCTTTTAATGCCCAGAATTTGCTCAATAATGTTTCGCAACTATTGGCGCAATCGAAGATTCATATCTTTAGTGCGGCACTGGATACCCATCCGGATTTTTCTGCCACGTTAAATTTGACCATTCAAATAGAAAATACCGATCAACTAAGTCAGGTGCTTAGTAAAATAAATTGTGTACCCAATATAACGGAAGTCAGGCGTAAAACTTGAAGAGGTGCGGGCATCAGACTGAGGCCTGCACTTTCATCCCTACAGGAAACCCGACGAACGGGTTAAAATAGCCCATCCGGTTTTAGGCCTTTAGCCTTGTACCTATCTCCTTTAACCTTGCACCTTAAATCTTATGCCACAACAAACACAAAAACGCCTGATTCTGGTTGACGGCTCTTCCTTTTTGTTTCGCGCTTATCATGCGATTCCACCCTTAACCAATCCTCTGGGTGAGCCTACCAATGCCATTTATGGCGTATCCAACATGCTGCGCAAATTAATAGCCGAGTATCATAGTGATTACATCACGGTGGTTTTTGACGCGCCCGGAAAAACTTTTCGTAATGACCTTTATGATCAGTATAAAGCGCACCGGCCACCGATGCCTGACGATTTGCGTGTTCAAATAGAACCTTTGCACCATCTGATTCGGGCCATGGGTTTGCCATTAATTATGGAGTACGGCGTAGAAGCGGATGATGTACTGGGTGCGCTGGCGCAACACGCGGAGCAACAAGGTTTTAAGGTCATTATTTCCACCGGCGATAAAGACATGGCGCAACTGGTTACTGAGCATATTATTTTGGAAAACACCATGACCAATACGCGCATGGATATTCAAGGTGTTATCGACAAGTTTGGCGTTAAACCGGAACAGATTGTTGATTATTTGGCCTTGATGGGCGATACCAGCGACAACATCCCCGGCGTGCCCAAAGTGGGACCAAAAACAGCCGCAAAATGGTTGGAACAGTATCAAACCCTGGAAAACCTGGTGACTAATGCTGACAAAATTACCGGTAAAATTGGCGAGAATCTTCGTGCCAGTCTGGATCAACTGCCTATAGCCAAACAACTGACGACGATCAAGTGTGATCTTGATTTACCTTACGGGATGGACGATTTAAAACGTCAACCTGTCAATACTGACGAACTAAAAAATCAGTTAGCCGGGTTAGGCTTTTTATCGTGGTTTAAAATGCTGGATAACCAAACGGACGCCATCGCTGTTGTTGAAGAAGAAGCAAAGCCTGCCCTTATTGAATCCACTTACGAAACGATATTAACCCAGCAGCAGTTTAAGCAATGGCTTGAACGACTCGAAAAGGCCGAGCTGTTTGCTTTTGACACAGAAACCACCAGCCTTGACTACAGCAAAGCAGAGATTGTCGGTGTGTCCTTTGCAGTTACACCCGGCCAAGCAGCCTATATTCCCTTGGCACATCATTATACAGGCGCACCTGATCAGCTAAACCGTACCGAAATTCTGGAAAAACTCCGACCACTTCTTGAAAATCCGGATAAAGCCAAGCTGGGGCAAAATCTCAAATATGATACGCATGTGTTGGCCAATCACGGCATAACCCTGCGGGGTATCGCTCATGACACCATGCTGGAATCTTATGTACTAAACAGTACGGCCACCAAACATAATATGGATGATCTTGCCAAAGAATATTTAGGTGTAACGACTATTCATTATGAAGACGTTGCCGGCAAGGGCGCCAAGCAAATCCCGTTTCAAGAAGTGGCCATCGAAGAAGCGGCTCCTTATGCAGCTGAAGATGCAGACATTACTTTGCAACTGCATCAGGTGTTAATGGCCAAGCTGCAACCCCACCCTTCCCTGCTTGCCTTATACTCGGAAATAGAAATCCCACTGATCGGTGTACTTGCCCGTATTGAAAGCAATGGCGTACTGATTGATACGGCCATGCTGGCTCAGCAAAGTCTGGAGCTGGCCAGTCATATTGTCGCTCTTGAGCAACTGGCTCACGATTTCGCCGGACACACCTTTAATTTAGGCTCGCCTAAACAAATTCAAAACATTCTCTACGACGAACAAAAAATTCCTGTTATCAAGAAAACGCCTAAAGGCCAGCCATCAACCGAAGAGTCCGTGCTGCAAGAATTGGCTTTAGAATATCCGTTACCCAAGCTGATTTTGGAATACCGTAGTTTAAGCAAACTAAAATCGACTTATACCGATAAACTGCCGCAACAGGTTGATGACAAAACGGGGCGTATACACACCTCGTATCATCAGGCGGTAGCGGCAACCGGAAGGCTTTCTTCTTCCAATCCCAACCTTCAAAACATCCCCATTCGCAGCGAAGAGGGACGCAAGATACGACAGGCTTTTATTGCCCCGCAAGGTTATAAAATTGTAGCGGCTGATTATTCGCAAATTGAACTACGGATCATGGCGCATTTATCCGCTGATGCCGGTTTGCTAAAAGCCTTTAGCGCGGGAGAGGATGTTCATAGAGCGACAGCGTCAGAAGTATTTGGCGTAGCTTTAGATCAAGTCACCACCGATTTGCGTCGTTCGGCAAAAGCGATTAACTTTGGCCTGATATACGGTATGTCTTCTTTTGGCTTGGCTCAACAACTGGGTTTGTCACGTAGCCAGGCGCAATCGTATATAGATTTATATTTTACGCGTTATCCGGGCGTTAAAAATTATATGGACAGTATTAGAGAACAGGCCCGCGAACAAGGTTATGTTGAAACTTTATTTGGCCGTCGTTTGTATTTACCGGAAATAAAATCACGCAATGCCGCTCGTCGCCAATATGCCGAACGCACAGCCATTAATGCGCCCATGCAAGGCACAGCCGCTGACATCATTAAACGCGCCATGATTAAGACTGATCAGTGGTTACTGGAAGAGAAACCGGATGCAAAAATGATTATGCAAGTTCACGATGAACTGGTATTTGAAGCGGCAGAAGATCAGGTAGACAACTATAGCGCTATAATTAGAAACATGATGAGTTCAGCCGCTGATTTGAATGTACCGCTAATTGTTGATATAGGCGTGGGTAATAACTGGGACGAAGCGCATTAATCATTTTAATGTTAATGAAACTTTTCTTTCATCATGAAGTCATAGAAACCGCAATGCCTTATGGGTGTTGAATCAGCCGTCCTCCCTCAGTTAATCGGCTGATTACTCCAAAAACCCCAAAATATTTTTAATACGTTGGGGTTTTTTTTGCTTAAGCGCTTATTCTAGCTCAGGTTCAGAGAACTCAACCGGCTTAAACAAAAGATCAAGTGCCTTATGTACCTCATCAATACCCGTTTTTTTCAACGATGAAAACAACTGTATCGTTAATGGAAAGTTAATATCACCTAGCTCTTTTTGAACCTGTAACAAAGTATTTTTTGCGGCACCATAGTTTAATTTATCGGCTTTGGTTAACAATATATGTAACGGCAAACCGGTGTGCTGACACCATTCAATCATCTGCCAGTCAAATTCGGTTAAAGGATGACGGACATCCATCACTAATATGATTCCACACAATGACTTGCGTTGGGTTAAATATTTTTCCATTAGCTCGTGCCACTTTTTCTTTACCGCTACAGGAACTTTGGCGTAACCGTAACCCGGTAAATCGACAAAGCGTTCCGTTGCATTAATTTCAAAAAAATTGAGCATCTGGGTTCTACCCGGCGTTTTACTAATTCTGGCTAAACCGTGCTGCCGGGTTAACGTGTTAATTGCACTCGACTTGCCTGCATTTGAGCGTCCTGCGAACGCCACTTCCCTGCCCTGATCTTCAGGTGTGTCTTTAAGATCCGGTGAACTGTTAATAAATTTTGCTTGGTGATAAACTGGGTTCATCGTTGCCTCGCTTAAGCTTGCTAATTAGGGTAAAATCTGGCTACACCTTGCAGCCTGCATACATACATTAAAGGCTACCGTAAAATGACTACTTTATTCCAAAGGGGAAACCGATGAAAAAAAAACTGCTGGCACTTTCACTAGCCCTGGCGTTTACCAGTACTTCAGCTATTTTACATGCAGAGGGCACTATTAGAGCAGGAAAAGAAAAGGCAGCCGCTTGTATCAGTTGTCATGGAGACAGTGGTAACAGCCTGGTATCAACATTCCCCAAGCTTGCACAGCAGCATTCTTCCTACCTGATAAAACAGCTACAGGCCTTTAAATCCGGTGCACGTAAAAACCCCATGATGTCTGCTATAGCGATGGGATTATCTGATGTGGACATGGTTGATATCGCCGCATACTACGCGACACAAAAAGTTTCAGCTAACGAATTGCCGATTTTAGATGATGAGGAGGATGAAAAACCCGCAAACACAGACGCTGAGAAAAAAGCTGACGGCAAGGATCCTCTTCAAGCTATCATTGCCCAAGGCAGTGACCTGTATCGCAACGGCGACCTGCCCCGTGAAGTTTCGGCCTGTATCGCGTGTCATGGCCCCTTTGGCGAGGGCAACAAACCGGCAGCATTTCCGGCATTAAAATCACAACATGCTGATTATTTAATCAAGACACTCACCGATTTCAAAACCGATGCACGCAGTAATAATCCTGAAAACATGATGCACATGATTGCCAAAAAAATGACTGATGAAGAAATCAAAGCTGTTTCTTATCGTATATCGATGATGAAATAAGCTAAATACTTCTTGGCTATCGAATCGTTACTTTTGTTATTGTTTTTATCTAAACTGCACGTTCATTGAGAACTTAACCATGCTTAAAAAAATTGCTAAAACCGGTCTGTTGGTCTTGTTATTTTCCAGTTCTTTTCTGTTGAAAGCGGATCCTGCAGCAGTGGGTTATGAAACCCTTGCACCCGCTCAACCGACACAAAATCCGGATAAAATTGAAATCATTGAGTTCTTTTGGTACGGCTGTCCACATTGCTACAGTTTTGAGCCTTTACTGGAAGAGTGGGTCAAAAAACTTCCCAAAAATGTTGAATTTATCCGCCAACCTGCGGCATTCAATGAACTTTGGAGCAAGCATGCCAAAGCTTATTACACGGCCGAAGCATTGGGTGTTGTTGATAAAGTTCATGCGGATTTATTTGATGCCGTGCAGAATAAAAAAGAAAGTCTTGATACTGAAGAGGCATTGGCCAAGTTTTTTGTAGCGCATGGCGTTACTGAAACCCAGTTTCATGAGGCTTACAATTCGTTTGTTGTCGATGCTAAAATGCGCCAAGCGCCATTAATGGCAACTCGTTACGGTATAACCGGAGTTCCTGCAGTCATTATTAACGGCAAATACAAAACGAATGGCCCCTTGGCGGGATCTCATGAAAAAATGATTGAGGTTATGAATCTTTTGATTAAGCAGGAAAGTAGTAAAAAATAATAGTAAGGGGAGCAATCAGTAGCTTGCTCCCCTTTTTATTTGCATGATGGATTTACCACATCAAATCATCAGGGATTTGATAATCTGCATAAGGATCGTCTTTAGTATCAACTGCACTGGTAACTTGTTCATTATGGACAATAACACTGCCGGCATCACGTAAGCTTATTTTTTGGGCTACGTCAGACGAAACCACTTCATAACTTTCCGCCAGCTTTACAACAGCCAGCTTGCCACGAATAATTTGATCACGCATGGTTTCAGAGACATACAGTGTCTTTACCTTATTATGATCATTAAAATGGAACGGTAATCCATCCGCATCTTTAGGTTGTTTGTTGAGTTCTATTAACTGTTTAACTTGTGCAATTAGGTGTTTTTGCTCTTCTTGCTGCGTTCTTAATTGATTTAGCTCCCGATCTCTATCAGCTTTTTCTGTTTGTGCTTTTTTAGCCAGTTCTTTAGCTTCATCAACCACTATTACATTATTCTTGCGTAGCTGTTGAGTTTGCTTAAGCTTATCGGATTTAACACTTTTAGCGCGAGCGGAACTCACCAAACCGGATTTTAATAATTGCTCCTGCAACGATAATTTTTGCTTGCTCATCACCTAATTCTCTTACGTTGTAATTTTGATAATTGTAGTTTATTTTTAAAAATGCGTCAGAGTACCGCTAATCATCTCTGTTACTTTTCAACAAGCAATGCAACTCACTATTATCATAACAGCTAAAGTACAACTAACAAGTCTGGAATTATTCTCGTTGTTTAATATTTACATTAAAACCCGATAAAGCCCATTTTGAAAATGGGCTAACCGAACTATTAAAGGGGGTTCAAATCACGCTCATGTAACTCCATGTTAATAATTTTAAGCGTGGCCAAAACACCAGAAAAAACCTGATTAGAATGCACCGCCCGGGTTTTTCGCAATTCATTGCCGCAAGACCAAGTGATTACACACTCTGTTAAGGCGTTGGTATGTCCGCCTCTGGGAATTCTTACTTCGTAATCAACCAAGGCCGGCAAATTATAATTGTGCAATGTCATCACCTTGTTAATGGCATCTATAAAGGCATCAAATCCGCCATTACCAGAACCAGAAGCAATATGTTTGGCACCCTTAACATTAACCCGAATACTGGCCGTTGACTCTAAATCAAGACCACTGGTAATAGAACAGTTCAACAATTTTATATGCTGGTAACTCTTGCTTTCCAGCACATCGGCAATAATAAAGGGCAAGTCATCAGTGGTGATAGTTTGTTTTGAATCACCTAGGCTAACAATACGTTCCAGTACTTTTTTCTGATTTTCTTCTGATAGATCAAGTTCTAAGAGTTCCAGATTTTTTTTCAATGACGCTTTGCCACTCATTTTACCTAAAGCATAACTTCGGGTACGAGAAAAACGTTCAGGGCCTAACTTGGTTTTATATAAGCCACCCTTTTGATCGCCATCGGCATGAATTCCGGCTGTTTGTGTAAAAACATCAGCACCAATAATGGGGGCATTAGCCGCAACCCGTTTTCCGGAAAAATTTTCAACCATGTTGCTAACACGTACAATATGACTCTCATCAATAGCGAGCTGCATATTCATTTTATCGCGCAGTACCACGGCGACTTCAGCAAGTGAAGCATTACCCGCCCGCTCACCCAGGCAATTAATAGTGCAATGAATGGATCTAACGCCTGCACGAACAGCAGCCATAACATTGGCTGTTGCCAGTCCATAATCATTATGGGGATGAAAATCAAATTGCAGCTCAGGATAACGAACACACATATCACTCAGGTTTTTTAAAACCTCATCAGGAGATAAGACGCCGAGGGTATCTGGCAACATAAAATGTTTGATGCCAGAATAACGCAAGTTATCCATTAAAGCGTAAACATAATCTGGACTGTCTTGATAGCCGTTTGACCAATCCTCCAGATAAACATTAACCTTTAGGCCTTTTTCCAGCGCGTAATTAACCGTTTGCAAAATATCGTAGGTATGCTGAGCCAGCGTCTTTCCCAACTGTTCACGGCAATGTTTTTCGCTACCTTTGGTGAGTAAATTAATAACCTCACCGCCCGTTTCCCTTATCCAATCCACGCTTTTGGTATGATCAACAAAGCCCAGCACTTCAACGCAGCCGTTGAAACCTTCCTGTTTTGCCCATTGGTTAATGTTGGTGACGGCCTCTTTTTCACCTTCAGAGACCCGCGCAGAAGCGACCTCAATCCGGTCAACCCGAAGTGACTGCAACAACGCTTTCGCAATATTAACTTTTTCCGTGGGCGTAAAAGAAACACCCTGGGTTTGTTCACCATCACGCAAGGTGGTGTCCATCAATTGTATGGTTCTGGAATCTGTGGGCATAGTTAGTGACTGTGGTTTTTCATGATTGATTTTTAGTGGCTAAGGATATTTTCGCGTGACAACGAAACCCACTGCATAGGTGATTAATATGATGGGATTCCAGTTTTGTCGCTACCCATTCCAAACACTAATTGCGGCTCGACTATGAAATAATTCTCCAACCAGTATGCATATTATCCTTGTCATAAACCCACTTTTCAGCTTCTTCATTTATTGGTTTAAGATGTTCCCGGATCTTTTTGCTGGCATCTTTCAATCCATCATATTCTACTTGCGCTGATGGGTGTGGCATAGCTATCCATTTTAAAGACTTATCATTTATTATCTGCTTTCTGATACAGCTAATAAATACTGATTGTGCGGTGTTACCCAGTAACACGATGATATGGGGAGATAAACCAAATGACTCGTCAGTAGAGTTAAAATACTTGATTACATCATTCATGTTATTTATGACATACTCAGAAACAGCATTTGAACCTGATTCTGAACCACCCTGAGTTGCCTTCAAATCCATAAATCTAAAATTATCAAATACATTCTCTGTATTTTTATCATTTATACCGTTTAGAATGATTTCACATCGTCTAAAAAACGGTTTATTTTTGTGATACTTGTTTTTTGCTCCCGCAGTTCTAAACCAATCTCCCATATCTAAAATCCCGCTATTGGGCTGATCTATAGTAGGTTCAGACGCAACAAAAAGTACTCTTTCTACTGCTTTATTCCATTTATTAATATCGAAAGGTGTAAATTTCCAGCTATCCATTTTTACCTCAGTATAACTTAAAAGCTAAGCATAAGCGGGGATAAACCTAGTAAATCCCCGCTTACCAATCTAAAATCCTTAAGCCCAAAGCCAAGGATAAGTTTGTTTATGTTGCTTTTCATACTCGGTGATCTTATCGACATGCTTCAAGGTCAAGCCTATGTCATCTAACCCACTTATTAGATTGCTTTTACGAAACGGATCTATATCAAAGGTAAAGCCATTGCCAGCCGGTGTAATAACCTGCTGATTTTCTAGATCAACAACAAAACACACACCTTCATTACCGCTAATTTCCGCCATCAGCTTATCTAACTGATCTTTATTGACTTTTATCGCCAAGATACCGTTTTTAAAACAATTATTATAAAAGATATCGGCATAGCTGGTAGATATGATGGTATTAAAACCATAATCGGCAATCGCCCAAGGCGCATGCTCGCGGGAAGATCCACAGCCAAAATTATCACCGGCTACCAAAATTTTGGCACCTTTGAAGGCGGGCTTGTTCAGCTCAAACTCGGCGTTATCAGAGCCATCATCATTAAAGCGCCAATCATGGAATAGATGTACACCAAAACCACTACGCTCAACTCTTTTTAAAAACTGCTTGGGAATAATCTGATCAGTATCAACATTACTTCGATCCATCAAAGCAGCAATACTCTCATGTTTTTTATACGGTTCCATAATTTTTCCGGTTTGCCTGTGTGTTAAAGGTTGCGAATATCAACAAAGTGACCCGCTGCGGCTGCTGCGGCTGCCATTGCAGGTGAAACAAGGTGTGTTCGACCACCTTTACCTTGCCGTCCTTCAAAATTACGGTTTGAAGTCGATGCACTACGTTGACCCTTAGTCAGTTCATCACCATTCATCGCCAGGCACATTGAGCATCCTGGATCACGCCATTCCCAACCCGCATCAATAAAAATTTTGTCCAAACCTTCTTCTTCAGCTTGGTTTTTGACATGATAAGAACCTGGCACTGCAATCGCCGTAACTCCTTTGGCAACTTTTGTGCCTTTAGTTACTTCGGCAGCAATTCTAAAATCTTCTATACGGCCATTGGTGCAAGAACCAATAAAAACAAGATCAATAGCAATGTCAGTTATTTTTGTATTGGCAGTCAAGCCCATATAAGCCAGTGCACCTTCACACGCTTTGCGTTTGATTTCATCATCAAAACTTTCAGGTGCAGGAACAACGCCATCAACACCGACAACCTGTTCGGGAGAAGTTCCCCAAGAAACCTGCGGGGCAATATCAGCAGCATCAAGTGTAACCGTTGCGTCAAATACCGCACCTTCATCGCTGGGCAACGTTTTCCAATAAGACAATGCTTGATCCCAATATTGACCGGAAGGAGCAAATTCGCGGCCCTTGAGATATTCGTAAGTTTTCTCGTCCGGTGCGACCAATCCGGCTCTGGCTCCCGCTTCAATAGCCATATTACACAGCGTCATCCGACCTTCCATAGAAAGATCCCTGATTGCCGAGCCAGTGTATTCAATCACATAACCTGTACCGCCCGCCGTACCAATTTTGCCGGTAATCGCCAAGGCAATATCCTTGGCTGAAGCGTATTTGGATAACTTGCCATTAACCACCACCTGCATGGTTTTCGATTTTTTCTGAGGCAACGTCTGGGTTGCCATCACATGTTCAACTTCAGAAGTACCGATACCAAATGCAAGTGCACCAAAGGCACCATGAGTCGCTGTGTGACTATCACCACAAACGACGACCATACCCGGATGAACAAAACCATGCTCAGGAACCACAACATGAATTACACCGTTGTTCGGATTTTTCATGTCATATAAATTCAACCCGTTTTCAAGGCAGTTTTCAGCCATGGTTTCAATTTGTTTCTTGGCTATCGGATCGGCAATCGGCAGGTCACGATTTTTAGTAGGTACACAGTGATCCATCGTAGCCAATATGCTATGCGGATTACGCACTTTCCGTCCAGACAGTCTCAGACCTTCAAAAGCCTGTGGACTGGTAACCTCATGCATAAGATGGCGATCAACATAAATTAAAGGAGCTTGGCCAGCTTCATCAACCACAAGATGGCTGCCCAAAATCTTTTCGTACATGGTCTTTTTCATAACGTATTCCAAAGCTTACATACAGACTCTTTATTGAGTGTATGGCGTGTTACAGGATCAATCAGACAAGCATATTAAAATTATGCGTAATTGGTTATTATCCCCCAGAATAGGCCTGGTTTGCAATTCAG